>Ga0209099_1004616_pt1 | contig 10360 bp, 7 predicted proteins | sample AD_JPNHW2_MetaG_FD_184430 | JGI IMG/M metagenome (GOLD analysis project Ga0209099, IMG submission 184430) | Active sludge microbial communities of municipal wastewater-treating anaerobic digesters from Japan - AD_JPNHW2_MetaG (SPAdes) (version 2) | ecosystem: Engineered > Bioreactor > Anaerobic >...
ATAACACGGTAGTCTTTTATTTTTTCGGGTAATGTCATGTCAGAAATATAAATAAAGCACCTGGGTTGATAACAGGCCGGCAAGCATGATAATTTTTGCAAACAAGCTCAAAAAATGAAATTCGGAACCATCTTTAGCCCTGTTTACCTTGACAATGAGGTAAACAAGCATCGATTGTATCATCACAAGGTACAAACTCAGTACCTTTTGCGACGAAAACAGCAACACCTGGCAGACCACCAGTAACAGTATGGTACTAACACACAATGCCATCACCCATTTCCGTGCTGTCAATATACCTTTTTTTACCGGTAAGGAATTGCATCCCACGGTTTCGTCGCCTTTTACATCCTCTATATCTTTTATAATCTCCCGTATCATGGTTAACAAAAAGGCAAATACCGCAAATCCGAGTATAAAATAAGAAATTTCTTTTCGGGCATCAATAGTATGAATATAAATATATGGGTCACCGGCTTTAGCCAGAGAAAAAATGGCAAAAAACTGAAACAGCCACACCGAAAACACCGCATATGCGGCCATCAAAGCCACAACAATATTGCCGGTAAGAAATTGCCGCTTATATTTCAACGAATAGTAATACAACGCCAGCGCAATTACCACAAAAAAGAATCCCAGCATGATATAGCCCACCTTATAAGCACAATAAAACCCAATGATGCCGGCCAAAGAGTTCATAATGATATTCATCAGATAGGCATGACGGCGCGGGATTTTATTTTGGAGAACATTTTTGCCGGGTTTGTTGATGCTGTCGCCTTCGATATCAAAATAATCATTGATGGCATAACCTGCAGCGGCGAGCAGCAGATTGGCAAAAACGAATAGTGCAAAATCAACCTGGCTCATCTGCAACCCGCACGAATTTTCAGCCAGCAACGGCTTGATAATCCAGAACAGCATCAGGTATTGCGTAAGGGCAATAATAAGAAGGTTTACAGGACGAATGAGTTTGAAATAGTATCGCATACCGTATTTTTTGCAAAGATAATCTTATTTGAAAATTCTTTCTAATGATTCAACCATCTTAAGATTGAGTAAAAAACCTCACCCCATTCAGGACGGATATTTACCCACCAAAGGCATTCGGCGGCCCATGCCAAAAGCTTTGGGTGATACTCGCAGGATAGGTGCCGACTGATATCGTTTATACTCGTTGGAGTTTACCATTTTGAGCACCCTGTGCACCAGGGCGGGATCGCAGCCCTGTGCGATAAGTTGTTCGGGGCTCAGACTATGCTCAATATATCCGAAAAGTATTTTATCAAGCAGGTCATACTCAGGCAATGAATCAGCATCTTTTTGTTCAGGCCGCAGTTCAGCCGAAGGCGGCTTGGTGATAGTATTTAGGGGAATTATTTCCTTGTGAAGGTTTACATAATTAGCCAAGTCATACACTTGTGTTTTGTACACATCGCCAAGCACGGCCAGCCCTCCGCACATGTCGCCATAAAGGGTTCCATATCCCACGGCGGCCTCACTTTTATTGGAAGTATTGAGCAATATGTAGCCAAATTTATTAGAAATGGCCATCAGAATCACCGCACGAAGGCGGGCCTGGATATTTTCTTCCGTAACATCAAAAGGCCGGTCATTAAAAACGGGCTTCAGCAGTTCCGCTACCGAATGAAAAGCTGAAGCTATCGGGATTATCTCGTACCGGCATCCGAGGTTTTCAGCCAGGGCTATAGCATCGGCAACCGAATGTTCTGACGAAAACTGCGAAGGCAGCAAAACGGAAAGCACATTTTCTTTACCCAGCGCTTCGACAGCCAGCACCAGGGTAAGCGCCGAATCAATGCCACCCGACAAACCCAATATGGCTTTGGAAAATCCCATTTTCCCGAAATAATCTTTTATGCCCAACACCAACGCATCGAAAATCAACTGGGTACTGGTACATGAAACCTCTGGCTCGATGGTTGTTCCGGCCTGTTCCGTATCAACAAAAGACAATTTTTCCTCAAAAAATGGCATCTGCAGTACAATTTTTCCTTTACTGTCCATCGCCAGTGAGCCGCCGTCAAAAATCAGTTCAGTTTGCGCACCCACATGGTTGACATATACAATCGGAATTCCATATTGCCTGGCGTTGCTTGCCAACACTTCTTTTCGTTTTTCGTGCTGGATATATGAAAAGGGCGAAGCAGCGATGTTAATGATGATATCCGGGTTAAGCCCGGCGAGCTCACCCATGGGGTCCGACACATAAAGCGGATCAGGACATATATTCCAGAGATCTTCACAGATGGTAAGGGCAATGCGTTTGTTTTCGTATTCGATAACATCGAAACTTCGGTTTGGCTCAAAATAGCGGTATTCATCAAAGATATCATAATTGGGCAGCAGTGTTTTATGCTGCAAAAATTTCACCTGTCCATCGGCCAGAAAAAAAGCTGAATTGAACAAATTTTTACCGGCCGGTTGAGGGTTTTTCGAAGGAGCCCCCACAATGGCTGCAATACCTTCACATGCCTTTGCAATATGATTGATGGCCTGTTGACAGGAAGAAACAAAATAATCGTATTGCAGAAAATCACGGGGCGGATATCCGCAGACAGCCAATTCAGAAAAAACCACCAAGCTGGCACCTTCGGATTTCGCTTTTCCGATGGTCTCAATAATTTTACGCGTATTCAACTCAAAATTACCAATATGGTAATTGAGTTGTGCCAAAGCTATTTTCAAAGTGAGGATTTAACTAAGTAAAAGTAAGGATTTAACTAAGTAGGTATCAGAACAAAATTCCCACGTACATTTCAATATAATTGGCTTTTGCACTTTCTTTTACCCGCTTGATGTTGGGATTGTTTCGGTAAGCAAGTTCCACCTCTTCGTTATAGCTGTCGCTAAATACATTGGTAAACCCGCTGTTGAAGTTGACTCCGAAATTTATGGAAATAATTTTTTCGAACTTGTAGGTACCGCCCACGCCGATTATCAGAGATTCTCTGATAAACAAGGTGCTGTCGCCAATATTGACATTTTTCTGTGTGTACGATTTTTCCACATTATTTCTGACCACATACTCATCGTCAGCCCGTGCTTTAAGTTTAAAAGCCGTACCAATACCAAACTTGCCATAGATGGAAAATTTCCCCATCAGGTCGCCGGTACTTCCAATTAAAACCAGAGGAATTTCAAGATATTGCAGCTTGTACTTGCGCGACAAACTACTTAAAATAGTATCCATAACAATACCGGTATTCGGGTCGCGGGCATAATACACGGTGGGATATTTTAATTTACCTCCATTGTAATTTACATTGACACCAGTGCCTATTCCTATATTGGGAATAAAAAAGTAATTGAAATCAGCACCATAACCCATCAGAAAACGCCCGCCATTTTTTTCGTATTTATAAAATTCACCACCATCTACATCGGGTTTCATCCAACTAACATTGGGCGCGATATGAATGCCAAAATTAAATTTACGATCCTGCGCATGGGCAGCAGCACTTAGGATAAAAATCAGGAAAGTGCTTAAAATGAGGTATTTTACTGACTGTTTCATGTTTTTTTTATACAAAAATACTACATTTATGAATTAATTACCGCTAAAAATAATATTTTTGTCAAAAAACATCCCGTAACCATGGTAATTTTGGCTTAAAAAAAGCTTTTCTCTATGAAAAAACTTCCTGAAATCCTGATATTTACAATCATTATATCTGTATTTTTTTATTCCTGCACCTGCGACAGGAAAAAAGAAGAAAAAAAATTAATCGAGTTAAAAGACACTACGGTGCGAATCAGCATCAAGCGGTACGAAAAAAGTATTTTTAACCTGAAAAAAGAAGATTTGCAAAATGAGTTGAAAAAAATAAAACCGGATTACAGTTTTTTTCTGGAAGGAGATCTGGATGACCTGAACAACATTGAGCAGATTCGCAGCTATCTGAGCGACCCGCAAATGATTGAAAACTATACGGCCTGTGAGGAAAAATTTCCCGATGTTACCGGCCTCGAAAAACAGCTATCCTCCTCGTTGACTTATTTTAAATACTATTTTCCGGATAAAAAAATTCCGGAGGTATTTACTTATGTCTGCGGTATGGACTACGAACACCCGGTGATATATGCCGACAGCGTTCTTATGATTGCCCTGGATATGTACCTGGGAGCCGATTATCCCCTATATCAGGCGCTGGCTCTTCCGCTGTTTATTCGAAAAAACATGTCGGAAGAATATATCGTCAGAGATTGCATGAAGGCAATGGCCGATTATTATTCTTACCAGGAAATGAAAGATGCCACTTGTCTTGATCAGATGATTTATGAAGGGAAAAAACATTACTTCATCGATGCCATGATGCCCGAAATTAATGACACCATAAAATTCAAATATTCGATAAAACAACTCGACTGGTGTTATCAGAACGAAGCACAGATGTGGGCATTTTTTATCGACAACAAACTTCTTTACAGCAAGGACAACCTTTCATACAAGAAATTTTTTACTGAAGCACCTTTTACCACTTCGTTTTCTAAAAACTCGCCGCCACGCACCGGAAGCTGGATTGGTTGGCGCATTGTAAGTGCCTATATGAAAAAGACCAATGATGCCAATTTCATGCAACTGATCCAGCACACTAATTCACAGGAAATCCTCACCCAATCAGGATATAAACCCAAAAGACCCTAATGAAATACCCATCGGCATTTATCTTCATTCTGGTAATCTCCACCGGATTTTTATTTGCGCAACCTGCAGATTTTACCTGTAAATCATACGACACCATCAACTCTGATATTCCGGATATCGTGATAAAAACCCTTGCCATTGACAACGAAGACAACATCTGGTTTGCCACAGGCGACTGCTTTTTCGGAGGGCTACTGGTTAAATACGATGGCACCCGTTACACCGTTTTTGATTCGAGCAATTCAGGGTTATACGACAGGTTTGTTACATCCATTTTAATCAGCCGAAACGGCGATAAGTGGATTGGCAGCCGTTTTCACGGACTTTATAAATTTGACGACACAGAATGGAAAAACTATGCTCCTGCCAACAGTCCCCTGCCCAATCCGCACATCACCGACCTGGCCGAAGACCAGCAAGATATTTTGTGGGTTGCCAGCGAACATGGGCTGGCCAGTTTTGATGGGAAAATCTGGACTGTCTTTACCGCCGAAAACTCCGGCCTGCCTGCCAACACGGTTAATGCAGTGTGTATTGATGCTCATAACAACAAATGGGTTGCCACCGCCAACGGCTTTGCAAAATTCAACGGCCGTGAATGGCAGGTATTTAATACCGACAATTCGCAGTTGCCAAACAACCAGGTCAATTCCATTTACACCGATCAATCAGGTTGTGTATGGGTTGTTTATTGGAGCGGAATAATTAAAATCAACGATACCGGCTGGACTGTGTATAACCACGAAAATTCAGGACTGCCGCAGTTTTGCGACTATAAGGTTATGGGCGACAAAAATAATGTCTTCTGGCTGGCTACCAACACGGGCCTTATCCGTTGGGATGATACGGGATGGAAATTATATACGCCATTAAATTCATGTGTGCTGAGTTTCTTTGTTAATAAAGTGGCTGTTGACTCCAAAAACCGCAAATGGATTGCCACCAACGACGGCCTGATGATAGTGGAATAAATCGCAAACTATGAAAGAAACTCAGGATATCCTAAACTTTTTGCAAGAACACAGCAATCCGGCGAATGTGAAAGGCATGGCACGCTTTGGCATTGCAACAGGACAAGCTTTCGGGGTGCCTTTGCCAGCGCTCCGGCAGCAAGCCAAATTCTACAAAAATAATCACGCCTTAGCACTGGAACTATGGCAAAGCGGGTATCATGAGGCACGGATAATGGCCACCATGATAGATGATTGCAAAAAGGTTACGGAAGCACAAATGGAACAATGGGTGCGGAATTTTGATTCATGGGATGTTTGCGACCAATGTTGCAGTAATTTATTTGATAAAACATCGTTTGCCATTCAAAAATCAATAGAATGGAGTACCCGGCCTGAAGAATTCGTTAAAAGGGCTGGTTTTACCATGATGGCTTGTCTTGCTGTTCATGCAAAAAAAATGAACGACAATGAGTTTCTTAAATACCTGCCATTGATTGTTCGTGAATCCACCGATAACCGGAACTTTGTCCGCAAGGCCGTCAACTGGGCGCTTCGACAAATTGGAAAAAGAAGCACCATGCTTCATCGGGAAGCCCTGGCCGTGGCTCAAAAAATGATGCTTTCGGAAAACAAAACCGCCCGCTGGATAGGGACAGACGCCGGTAAAGAACTTCAGAATGAAAAAATCATCAACAGAATAAAATCAAAAGAAAAATAAAATTATGGATACCTTCGACACTATTTTAAGCCACCGTACTATTCGCAAATACAAAAGCCAGCCTATTAGCGAAGAGTTATTAAACGGGATACTTCATGCCGGCACACGAGCCTCTACTACAGGAAATATGCAGGTTTACAGTATCATCATTACCCGGGACGAAGAGAGAAAAAAGAAACTTTGCGAATATCATTTTAACCAGAAAATGGTGTTGCAGGCACCTGTATTGCTTACATTCTGTGCCGATTTTCACCGGTTCAACCAATGGTGCCGTCAGCGAAATGCCGAACCGGGTTACGACAATTTCCTATCGTTTTTTACGGCGGCTATTGATGCCCTGCTCTCCGCCCAAAATGTGGCCCTTGCCGCCGAAGCCCACGGACTGGGTATTTGCTACCTGGGCACCACCACCTATAATGCCGGCAAACTTATCGAGTTTTTTGATTGCCCCGAAGGAGTAGTTCCGGTTACCACGCTGGTCCTGGGTTATCCCGACGAAGAACCCGGGCTTACGGATCGACTGCCACTGGAAGCCATCATCCACAATGAACTTTACGAAAAATATACTCCCGAAAAAATTGACAATCTCTATAAAGAAAAAGAAGAACTGCCGATAACAAGAGGCCTTCTCATAGAAAATCAACTTGAAAACCTGGCACAGATTTTCACCCAAAAACGGTACACAAAAAAGGATAATATCCATTTCACCAAAAGTTTTTTAGCCGTGTTGCACAAGCAGGGATTTATGAACAATGAATAAATAAGCATGCGATAATGTGAGGTTCAGTGCAATGCCAGCCGAAAAACAATGCCACAAAAACCGAATGGCCGCGTAAAAAACATACCATTATCAAAATATTCACAAACTTTTGAGTATATTTGTTTTCAAATTGCTTAAAGCATGCGGAAGTTTTCACTCATCACACTTTTTATTCTCATCAGTTCTGTAGCGATACCCCATCCAAAGGATTCGGTTAGCTCAGGCGACCTGAGGTTCGTTGAAAACAAAGGACAATGGCACCCACTGATTAAATACAAAACCGACCTGGATGGAGGGTACCTGCAGTGTATGCAAAATAAAATTCAGTTTGTTTTTCGCGATCAGGCCAAACTCGACAAACTGCTTGGTTACAAATTAAGGGCAAAAAATGCCCATCTTGTGGTTCAGCCCGATGAGTTTATTATCAATTACCACGCTTACACTGCCAGCTTTATCAATGCAAACCCCAACACCGAAATCATTCCGGCAGGCTGCGGCAGCGATTATTCAAATTACTATTTGGGTAACGACAAATCAACCTGGGCTTCCAAAGTACGCAACTACAAAATGTTGGCATATAAGAACTTATATAACAATATTGACATGGAACTTTTCGAAGAAAAGCTCCTTTTTAAGTATCAGTTCGTAGTGCATCAGGGAGCCAATCCCAACAAAATCATTATTGAATACGATGGAGCCACCGACATTTCATTGCAGCAGCGCAATTTGATTATTAAAACCACCGTCAACCAGGTTACCGAACTTGCCCCTGTAGCATTTCAGATTATTAATGGAGAAAAAACCGATGTCCCATGTAAATTTGCCTTACACGGAAACCGCGTCACTTTTAAGTTTCCCGAAGGATACGACAAAAATTACGAACTGATTATCGATCCGGTGCTGATTTTTTCGACCTATTCGGGTTCTTTAGCAGATAACTGGGGTTTTACCGCCACCTACGACGAATTTGGCAACACCTATTCAGGCGGAATTTGTTTTAATGACATAACCAATGGCTACCCAGTATCACCGGGAGCTTTCCAGGTGAACTTTGCGGGTGGCGAAGGCACCTATAATGGCGGTTGCGATATTGCCCTGATAAAATATGATGCTAGCGGCCACAACAGGTTATTTGCCACCTACCTCGGTGGAGACAGGAATGATTTGCCACACAGCCTGATAGTGGACGTAAACAACAACCTTATGGTGTTTGGCACCACGGGCTCAGCCAACTTTCCCATAGCCGGCAATGCTTTTGACCCTACGTTTAACGGGGGGACAAATATTACTTATGATTATGTATTGACTTTCAACCTCGGTGTTGATATGTATGTTTCCAAACTAAAAGCCGACGGCACACAACTTTATGCCTCCACATTTCTGGGGGGAACACAAAATGACGGCAATAATTTTTTCGCTCCGCTCTCACATAACTATGCTGACGGTGCCCGCGGGGAAATCAACATAGATAAAAATAACAACATCTATATCGCTTCCACCACGGCCTCCACTGACTTTCCGGTATCTTCCAATGCATTTCAGCCTGTTTATGGCGGCGGCTCCCTCGACGGCTGCATTACCGTGCTCGACAACAACCTTCAAAACCTCATATGGGCATCCTATTTAGGAGGATCCGGACTTGATGCAGCTTACAGCATCGGGATTGACGACACCCTGAATGTCTTTGTCTGCGGTGGCACCACCAGCACAAATTTTCCTACCACGCCGGGTTCTTATCAAACAACATACAACGGAGGCGATGCCGACGGTTTTATCACCAGAATCGCACCCAATGGCAATGCTATTGCAGCTTCCACATATTATGGTTCGCCCTATTATGACCAGACTTATCTGATGGATCGCAGCAAACAGGGATTTGTTTTTGTTTATGGCCAAACGGCAGATCCCGGCTCTACGTATATACAAAATGCACTATGGAACCACCCCGGGGGCGGACAGTTTATCACAAAATTCTATCCCAATCTCTCCAGCCGCTACTGGTCAACGGCTTTCGGCACTGGCAACGGCGGCCCCGACATATCCCCCACTGCTTTCCTGGTGGACCTGTGTTCAAAGATTTATTTATCCGGATGGGGAGGCTCCCTGAACAGTACCGGAGGCACCAGCGGGCTGCCGATTTCCGGCAACGCATTTCAGTCCACCACCGACAACAACGATTTTTACCTGCTGGTTATCAAAGATGACGCCTCAGCCATGGAATATGGAACCTACTTCGGCGGGGCCAATAGTTCAGAACATGTGGACGGTGGCACCTCGCGCTTCGACAGAAAAGGAAAGATATACCAGTCGGTGTGTGCCGGATGTGGCGGATGGGATGATTTTCCGACCACTGCAGGCGCTTATTCCATCTACAATAACAGTAGCAACTGTAACAATGGTACTTTCAAATTCGATTTTATGCTGCCGGTTACCATTGCTGACTTTCATCTGCCCCCGGTAATCTGTTTGCCGGATTCGGTACATTTTATTAATAACTCCTATACAGGCGGCCCGGGCATGAGTTTTCTCTGGAATTTCGGCGATGGCCATACCTCCACCGCTGAAAACCCCATACATTATTATTCAAATCTGGGCATTTACAACGTAACCCTGATTGTTACAGATACAGGGACATGCAATTTTGCCGATACCATTTCAAAACCGGTACTTGTTTTATCAAACTCAAGCGACACTATTCCTACAAAATTCATCTGCCCCGGTGATTTCACCCAAATAGGGATTTTGACATCCGGCGACTCCTCGCTTACATTCAATTGGATTCCGACATCAAACCTCAGCGACCCCCATATCTGCAATCCCATCGCCCACCCTTCTGCCACAACCACCTATACCCTGCTGGTTTCCAATGGTATTTGTGTTGACACCCTGGTTCAAACAGTAGATGTTTTTATGATAGATGCTTTCCCCAGTATTGACACCACTACCTGCGACGGGCACATAACCCTTACGGCCAACACGCTTGGCGGTGCAAATTACTTCCACTGGTCATCGAACCATAACTTTAGCGACTGGCTCAACAGCCCGTCATCCAATCCCAGTATGTCAACAACTATAAATAATCCCGGGTATTTTTATGTAGAGGTTGGCAATGGCTATTGTTCTGTTGTCGATAGCGTTTTTGTTGATTTTGTAGTAGTGCTCGATTCCCTCGAATATGCTCCGGTATCGTGTTACGACTCATGCAATGGCTGGGCTTCCGTTTCTGTGCAGAGCGGGCACCAGCCTTATTCCTATCTTTG
>Ga0209099_1004619_pt1 | contig 10349 bp, 8 predicted proteins | sample AD_JPNHW2_MetaG_FD_184430 | JGI IMG/M metagenome (GOLD analysis project Ga0209099, IMG submission 184430) | Active sludge microbial communities of municipal wastewater-treating anaerobic digesters from Japan - AD_JPNHW2_MetaG (SPAdes) (version 2) | ecosystem: Engineered > Bioreactor > Anaerobic >...
CACCATAAGTGTCAGTGCCCCGGCATAGTCGGGATCGATCGCGGTAAGAATGCGTGCGGTATCCAGGGCATGGTCCATGCTCTTTTCCACTCCGCCGAGACCAAGTAGAACCATCGCGGACAGGGCGATACCCGCATCTTTAACGCGTCGTCCTGCTTCGACAGTTCGCTCGTAAGTAGTTCCCTTGCATGTGGCCTGCAAAATGGCATCATTTCCCGACTCCACACCCAGGTAAACAATGCCCAAACCCAGTTCCTTCAACACCTTCAACTCATCAACCGACTTGCGCAGAATGCTTTTGACATTGCCGAAAATTCCCACACGCTCCACTCCCCGGATATGCTCACGTATCTGCTCGAGAATCTCCACAAGCCTTTTTTGAGGAATGATCAGGGCGTCGGCGTCACAAAGAAAGATCTTTCTGATCGGGCGTTGCAGACTGTACTGGCCGGCTTCAACAATATCCTCCAGAATCTCTTCCCTGCTTTTAATTCGGAATTTCACTCCCTTGTAGGCATTGCAAAAAGTGCAGCGATTATGAGAGCATGAAACTGTCACCTGTATCAGCAGGCTATAGGCCTCGCTGGGAGGACGGTATATATTTCCTTCATATTTCATAGTGGTCACTCAATCTGTTTTTTGTGATCTTGTCAATAATAGATGGTGTTGTCACTGCGCTCAATCCATCCCCCCGCAGCAACTCCCGCGCATACCGCAGGAACCTGCTGTCCCGCACATATCGGGGGAACCGCAGCAGCCTCCCGGCGGAAACGGAGACGGGGATGATACAATTGTATTGTGCGCCGACATCAATTTTTTAAGATCGGTGCTGCTGCACGATTTGCATTGCAGCGCTTCATTCTTGTCCAGCACAATAAATTCGTTCACCGCGCCGCATTTTCCGCATTGATATTCATAAATTGGCATACAAAGCTACCTCCATCGATTCTTTCCAAGTTTTTGCAAATTATAACACAGGTGTAAAGCCACTTGGCGCCCGACAGCATTTCCTGCGGACATCCGTATTAATGGCAACAATTAAAACATTATATTATATTTTTCAAGAGGAGTTGGTGTTTTATAAGTTAATTAATCATTCCGTACGTGAGGTTTAATAATCAACGGAAGAACTTCTGCCCCAAAGTCCGAGGATGAGATGGTAGAAGGCGAAGAGTTCCCAGGAGAAAGGGATGTAGCCGCCGTATCCCAGAAGCGGCATCTCAAAGATCTTTAGAAAGCCGACAAAGGGAATTTCATAAATCCACTTGGGGTAGGAGAAAAAATTCCACATTTCCCAGAAAAAGCCGCAGATAAGGCAGCCGGTTGACAGCGCGACGACGGGTCGCCAGTCGCCCTCGGCAAGAAATCCGGTGAGTGTATGATATCCCCGCCGGGCGTTGATGGGCTCCAGGATAAAAAAGACCGAAATCCAGACGAGAGGGAAAAAATATTTCGGCCAGATGAAGAGCAATGCCAGCATCACCCAGCCGGAGGCGAACATGACTGTCAAAGATGAGCGCGTCAGCAGTAAAGGGCGGCTCGATTTCAGGTTCCGGATAGGGCGGAAAGTTGCGACCAGTTCCGCAGTGCCGAAAACTGCGGGGATAACCGTCGAGAAACTGAAAGAAGACAGCACAAAAAAACCGATTATCCCCGTATTTTCCTCTCCCAGATAGATCCAGTTGGCTGTCCGCCAGTTGATAACCTCAAAGACCCACCAGGCCAGAGCAGAAATGAGATACATTCCGACATACCCGCCGGGATCCCGCGAAAAAAGAGATGATCCCTTACGAAAAAAAACAGCGGCGTCGACGGCAAGACAGTAACCGAGCCAGAGGGGGAAGAAGCCCCAATGCGTCCGCGGCCCGTCCAGCAGCCAGTTGAGAGGCCAGAAAACGGCAATAAGGGCGAGACCGGCCCAGCCGCGCAGTGGACAAAGGTGGATCGATTTGGTCATGGTTTACGGCTCCTTTGCTCTACGACGCCCGCTGCGTCGTCGGCCATATGCATGATTAATTGAATTGAAGAGAATTTCCTTTCCGATGACTGGAGTATAAGATAAAATTGAAAAACAACCATATAAATTTCTTATAATCAGCCGACAATGATAATCGGAAAGAATTCTATAACAAAAAAGAATAATAACCGTATCCCTATCAATATTATTAATTTGACGTCACTGCACTCAAGGGCTATTTAATAACACCTTAAACAGAACGAATTGATTGGTAAGGAGGAGTTATGAAAAAACATTTAAGCGTTCTACTGATTTTTTTCTTGCTGTTTGCAGCCGCCAGCGCCTTTTCTACTCAGCGCTCAGGCGTTGTAACCCTGGATGTGGATTTTTCCGGTCATGGGGCGGGAAAGGAAGCAAAACTCTGGATTCCCTATCCGGTGACGGATCGTTACCAGACGATCGGCGACATTAAAGTTTCTGGGAATTTCGCCTCATCTGGAGTCTACACGGACAGAGCCTACGGTACCCCCATCCTTTACGCCCAATGGCCTGCGGATGCCAAGAGCCGCAAGCTTACCTTTTCTTTTTCCGTTGACCGCCAGGAAATTCGCCAGTCCAATCTGCCGACAAATGAGCCTGCCTGGAATGCAGTAGACTATGCCGAATACCTGAAACCTACCAGCCTCTGCCCCTCCGATGGCGAGGTAAAAAAAATGGCGGATCAGATTACTAAAGGTAAAAAAACCGTCCTCGCCAAGGCCAGAGCCATCTACGACTGGTGCTGCGAAAACACGTACCGCAACCCCGCCACGATCGGTTGCGGAAAGGGCGATGTCCTTGCATTGCTTAAAAATCCAGGGGGGAAGTGTACGGACATTTCCTCGGTCTTTGTCGGCCTATGCCGTGCCGCCGGTGTGCCCGCCCGGGAAATCTTCAGCATTCGCCTTGGAAAAAAGCCTACAGAGGACATCACCACCTATCAGCACTGCTGGGCAGAGTTCTTCCTTCCCGGTTACGGCTGGGTGACAGCTGATCCGGCCGACGTGCGTAAAGCCATGCTTGTGGAAAAACTTGAGCTCAAGGACGCCAGGACAAAGGAATACAGGGAATACTTCTGGGGCGGGGTCGACGCCTACCGGGTGGTCATCGCCACGGGACGCGACGTTGTCCTCAATCCCCTGCAGGCGGGAGCGCCTCTCAATACATTCGGCTATCCCTATGCCGAGATCGGTGGCGCCGTGGTCGATTTTTACCAGCCCAGCAGCTTCCGTTACACCTACCATTTTCAGGAAAAGTGAAAGGGATTATGCGGTGGATCTTTGTCCAAAGACCTGCTTTGCACAACATTTCACCCTGGGCTAAAGAAAAACCGTTGGCGATGGAATTCACCGGATCCGAGCCGCCCGCCTTCTGCTCTGAATGATAACTCCTACGGGAATGGAAAATCCGTCCCGCGGCGGAAGTGCTGAGTAAGCAGGCTTGATTGTTTCATTGAACTCCTGCTGTGAAAGTACGGCAGGAGTTTTTATGGGCGGCATTTCTGATGGTCTCTACCAGCCCAACTCTACTTTGTTGGGGACGTTTCTATTTTTTGATTGAGTCACGGGTATCCCCTGATTTCTGATTTGCCCGGATTTGTGTAGCCCGCTTACCAAATAACAGCTTTTTAAGCGGTTCCGTCATGGCCAGTTTTTGCCCGGTTTGCCCCAATCGTAGGCGTCGTAGGTGCCGTCAACATAATCATACATGGCTTCGTAGGCGAGAAACTCCTCATCGCCGCCTATTTTCTTCCATTCCGGATCATTGCCCCAGTAAGTCTGAAATTTAGTCTCATCAAATTCCATGCCCGGCTCCAGACTGTCGGGAATGCCGTCCTGATCGACGTCCGCCGCATTCATCTGTTCCAGGGTTTTTCCTTCGCGCCAGGTGTGGTAGGCATTGAAATGGATATACTCGTGCCGCATGATAACGGCAAAGGTGTCGATGTGCTTCGTTGTCCTTGGAGATTTTACTGTGACGGTTGCCGGCACACTGCGTTTCAGCTGCGGGAAAGTCGTGGCAAAATTGAGCCCCAGCTTTTGCGAAAGGTCGCAGACATGGATCGTCTTGTACATATAAGCGGGTTTGAACATGGCGGGAACATGAAAATCTTTGCAGACATCGAACTGCGTTCCACCGAATTCTATATTGACTTTCTGGCCAAAAGGTTTTGCCGCCGGTGTCTGTTTCCAGTAATAAAACCAGTTGTATTCCATGCCGCCGGGATTATTTTTGGAGTCACGTGGATAGAAAAACTGTATTTCTCTGGTCTCCGTTGCCGTGCAGGCCCCCACTTTCAGTGTCGCCGTGACTTTCTTTTTCCCGAACTCGCTGTTGTTCGCGGGCAGATTTTTATAAACCACTTCGATCTTGGAGCCGGTCAGCGATCCCCCCGTTATCGAACGTTCTACCCCTTCCATTTCCGGAACAACCCACTCCACCGATTCCGCATAACTTTCCGGTCTGGTCTTTGCTTCCAGTTTCAGAATGAGTTTTCCATCCAGGGGACTGAAAACATAGCGGGCCTTGCTTTGGGGATTAGTAATCGTAAGTTCGACAGGTTCACGGGGTGCTTCCGCGATGACGCCACTCAGGGCAGGTTCGACGGGGTTTTCCAGGTCGAATTTCCAGGTCATCGTGCTGCCGGACAGGCTGCCATGCCAGGGAGATGTTCCTTCCATCCGTACCTTGTTATTTTGAACTTCCAGGAACATATTTTCCGAAGTGCTGAGGCATCGCACAACATTGCCCTGAGACGTACATTTTGAATGGAGTTGTACGCCCATCCCAATATTATGAATGTCATCCGTCGCCAATACAGGAAGGTTTCCCGAAGGATAGGCGTTGATTTGCTCAAAGGAAATTACTTTCCACCTCCCGTTATAACCCGATCCGCCTCCAACCTTGTGAGCCTTCAGAATTTCGGTATAAGTAACGCCAAAAAATGAGTTTGTCCCTTCCAGGGAAACGCTGTAACGGGGACACTGAGCTGTTGCACCAGAAACTGCTGCGGGAATAAGTAAAAGAAGAAAAATAAGAAAATATTTCATGGCCCGCTCCTTTGAGTGATGACAACAGGGACAAAGTTATTGATTCCAATGCCCTCTCACTACTCATTCCTCCGAAATGTTTTTGCCCGGATTATTTTTCAAACATGGTAGCAAAGGCTATAAGCTATTTCAAGACATAACAATTTGCAATTCCGGAGCATGGATCAGAACCAGGAAGGGAGGTCTACTTTCGATTGACTTCTGCCGGGGATTGTTCCTGTTTCTGTTGCGCTTCCGGAATATGGTTGTCCGGTTAAGATGCTACGGAGATATTTCCTGCATATCACTGAAAAGTTGAGGCCCAAGATGGAGGTTATGGACGAAATAGAAAGGGAGCCGGTTGGAATTTAATTGCACCTGCCAGAAAAAAAGGGTTGCAAGCCGGAACTGAATCTTGCAACCCCTTGATTTCATTTGGTGCCGGAGGTCGGAATCGAACCGACATGACCGCAAGGATCGGGGGATTTTGAGTCCCCTGCGTCTACCAGTTTCACCACTCCGGCACGGCCTGCGATTATTAATAGGTGAGGTACAAAAAGTCAAGCTAAAATCTGTTGACAATTAACAAACACGCATGTTAAAGGGGCTATACAAATCGACTGGATTTAATGGGGTTGTAGCTCAGCTGGGAGAGCGCTTGAATGGCATTCAAGAGGTCAGGAGTTCGATCCTCCTCAGCTCCACCATGATAAAAAAGGACTTAAGTAATACACTTAAGTCCTTTTTTCTTTTTGTGTTGGTTTCGCTATTGCACAACCTCTTTGTTTGCTGTCATCACTGCAAAAAAACAGATACAGATATGAGGCAGGGGGTGGAAAAAAATAAGCCCGGGAACGAGGCAGAGTCCCGGGCCGGCATAAATTATTTGTGAGGGGTTTTCCCGCCCCGGAGTAAATTTATAAATCCTTTAAGCTCTTCTTAATTTTGATTCTACCTTCTTTGATCATGCTTTCCTTATTGCCTTCCAGCCATGTCTGCATTGTTTCTTCGCGCTTGATGGCGACAAAGGTTCTTTTATACAAGTCTTTTTGTGCTTCAAAATTTCCGGGATCAACGTTGCTGACTTCTTTGAATTTGAAAATCAGATATGAATTATTGATGCGGAAAGGTTTATCCGGGTATGGTTTGCTGGCGGAAAGCTGCATTATGGCTTCCGTCGTTTCCCGGCTTGCTCCTACTTTGGGAATGATTTCTCCAGGATGAAAAAGACCGGTTTCATTAATCTTCAATCCTCTTTCACTGGTTACTTTGTCCAGCGCTTCCCCTTTTGTCAAACTCGCCAGTATTGCCGCGGCTTCTTTTCCGGCAATGTTTTGCTTTTCACTTTCCATAAAAGATTGTTCCACGTCATTTCTTATATCACTCAGTTTCGGCAGGTAAGAGGCTTTTCTGTCGACAAGCTGGATAATGTGGTAGCTGTTTTCGGTTTTAATGACGCTGCTGATTTCATTTTTTTGCAGTTCCATAAGTATTGCCGCCAGATCTTTAACGGAGGAGAATTCCTGCGGCGGTTTGTTTAACGGGAAAAAATCTAAAATATTAATTTTCAGATTGTTTTTAGCGGCATAGGCATCAAAGTTTTCTTCCTGGTAGATGGTGTCGTGCGCTTTTTTCGCTTCAGTATAGGCAGTCTGCATTCCCCGCAGATTCAGCAGTTCGCGGGCGATTGCACTTCGCGCTTGTTCAAACTGCATCTGTTGGCCTTCTTTTGTTTTATATTTATCCTTGTTGCGGTTGTAGTAATCGCGCAGGTCCGCATCACTTGTATCGGCGGATGCGAAATTACCGGCGGCAAACGACAAATATTTAATTTTGATCTGCTCAGGCCGACGGAATAGTTTGTCGTTGTTCTTTAAATAGGTTTCCAGTTCGGCTTCGGTCGGGGTGATTTTCTGTCTTATATCCGTTCCTGTAATTTGCACAAAATTAAGATTAATCTTCTGATTCTGCATAACATAAACATCGAATACTTCTTTATCGGAAACTTTTATGCCTTCACGGATAAGGTTTTCGATCTTCGTTGCCGTCAGATTTACTTTTTGCATATTTTCAAAATCTTCGGCGGATGTTCTGTTATAGCGCAGGAGTTGCTGATATTTACGTTCATCAAACACTCCGTCCGTCTGCAGGGCGGGTATGGACATTATCGATTTTCTTAATTCCTCATCCGAGACGCGGACTTTTAAATCGGCTGCCTTGGCTATGATTACCTCGCGGTTGAGCAAAGTATCATAGGCTATCTTCTTCAGATCCATTTCTTTGAGCATTTCCGGGGTCAGTTTTGATCCGTAGCGGATCCTGGCCATGTCTACCAATTTTTCGTACTGGTCATGAAACTCCGCTTCACTGATGACTCTTCCGTCAACGACGGCAATAGCTCTGGCGGTTTGACTGCCTTTGCTGGAACCGAAATAGAGCACAAAGACAAAAATTATAATCCCCAGTATTATGTACATCAACCAGCTGCGGGCGTTGCGGCGGAGAAAGCTAAGCATAAAATCACCTCAATCTGAAAAAATGTTTCTGCCTTCCGGCGATAAAGTTTTAGTTTAGTATTACAGTCATTTACAAAATGCAAATACAATTTAAAAAGGCGTTGCTTAGGGTAAGGAAATACGGTATAGGGGAAAAAGGCTCAGTAGCGATTATTTTAAGGTATTAAAAATACAGGAGGAAAAATGCTGTTCGATTATATTTTGGGTAAATTTTCCAACGATCTCGCCATAGACCTTGGCACGGCCAATACCTTGGTTTGCGTTAAAGACAAGGGTATTGTCCTGAATGAACCTTCGGTTGTGGCTGTACATAAAGATGCAAGAGGAATGAAGAAAGTGCTCGCTGTCGGCAATGAAGCGAAAAAAATGCTGGGGCGTACCCCGGGTAATATTGTTGCCATCAGACCGATGCGGGATGGCGTTATTGCTGATTTTGATATTACGGAAGCGATGTTGAAGCATTTTATTTTAAGTGTTCATAACCGCAAATCTTTGGTGCGTCCCCGGATTATTGTTTCTGTTCCTTCGGGAATCACGCAGGTCGAACGGCGGGCGGTGCGCGAGACGGTGGAGTCGGCGGGAGCAAGAGAAATATACCTGATCGAAGAGCCGATGGCGGCGGCGATTGGCGCCGGGCTGCCCATTGCTGAACCGATTAGTTCAATGGTCGTCGATATCGGCGGCGGTACTACAGAAGTTGCTGTCATCTCGCTGGCGGGTATCGTCTATTCAAAGTCTGTCCGGGTGGCCGGTGATAAAATTGATGAAGAAATCGTCCAGTATATGAAGCGCAAATACAGCCTGCTCATCGGGGAAAGAACGGCGGAAATCATTAAAATACAGGTTGGCTGTGCTTATCCCCTGGATGAAGTGAAAACAATGGATGTAAAAGGCAGGGATTTGATTTCAGGAATTCCCAAGACTGTCGAGATAAGTTCGGAAGAAATAATGGGAGCAATTACCGAACCTGTTACACTGATTATCGATGCGATCAAGGATGCATTGGAAAATGCTCCGCCGGAACTCGCCGGGGACATTGTTGACCGCGGTATTGTCCTGACCGGTGGTGGAGCGCTGCTGCAAAATATAGATATTCTCGCCAGGGAAGAGACAGGTCTGCCCATAACTATCGCTGATGATCCCCTCTGTGCCGTAGCGCGCGGCGCCGGTATGGCTCTGGATCAACTGGACGTGCTCAAAGAGGTTACTATTCCGGCATAAATATTTTTTTGTGACTGGACTTGCCGGTGTAAGTGGATATTTACCTTTTGGTGTTGAGCGTGAGGCAGTTGACGGCAAAGTCAATTTTATCATATCCTGCGCACCCTCGGATCTGCCGGTCATGATAATGTCTTGACGGGAATGGTCGTTATTTTCCTTATGGGTAAAAAATGTTTTTTTTCAGGAATTATAAAACTATTGTTTTTATCGTTATCCTTCTGGCTGTAATTGTAACCGTTCTTTCCTGCAATTTGAAACAGAAATCTTCCGGTGGTCTGGTTCCCAGGATTGTTTTCGAAATAGCGTCCCCGGTGCAGAATGTTTTGAATTCTTCTTTTAAAAATGTGAGCGACGCCTGGTACAGGTATCTGTTTCTGGTGGGAATCGAAGAAGAAAACCGCAATTTGAAGAAGGCAATCGATCACATGAAGTCGCAGTTAACCGTGTATCAGGAGGGTTATCTCGAGGCGCAAAGGTTGCGAAACCTTCTCGATCTGAAAGAGAACAAAGATTTTGATTTCGTGATTGCCCGCGTCATCGGACGGGGACAGACTGCGTTTTCCCAGACTATCCTGGTAAATAAAGGTACTGCCGACGGGATACTTGACGGTGTGCCGGTAACGGCCGGTCCGGGATTAGTCGGCAGAATAATGGGCGCGTCCTGGCACTCAGCCAAGGTTCTTCCCCTTATTGATGAAAACAGCAATATTGACGCCTGCGTGCAGAGAACCCGCACCCAGGGGATCATTCGCGGAGCAGGTTCTCTCGGCTGCACCTTAAAGTATATTGCCAAAACTCAGGATGTGCGGGAAGGAGATGTAATCATTACTTCCGGGATGGGCGGAGTGTTCCCCAAGGGTATAATGATCGGCCGGGTCAGCCGTATTGATAGACTGGAATCCGGACTTTTCTGGAAAATTTATGTGGCTCCGGTTATCGATTTTTCGAAGCTGGAAGAAGTGTCCGTATTGACCTCTGCCGGCGGGGGAGAAGATGAGGTTGAAAAGTAATGATCTATTATTTATTGCTGCCTTTTCTTGCCATACTGTTGATTGTGCTGCAAAACATGGTGGCGGATATAATATTTTCCGGCGCTATGATTTTGGAGTTGTCGATTATTGTATTGGTTTATGCGGGATTTCGTCTTGATTTGATAAAAGGTTCTATATCGGCATTTGTTCTGGGGTTTGTCTTTGATTGCATTTCCGGTTCCGTCCTGGGATTATTTGCTTTGACACATGTTCTTGTCTTTCTTTTTTCGTTTTTTGTGTCGGCGATGTTAATGACCGAGAAAATGTTTTTAATTGCACTGTTCACATTTTTTTGTGTTACCATTGAAGAATTTATAGTCGTTATCTTCTATAAATTATTTTATGGCTTTGATATGTTACCCAATATACCGGCCGCATTCTGGCTGCAGGCGTTTATTGTCGGCTCGCTTGCCCCGGTATTCTTTTATCTGATGCGCAAGGTAGAGGTTTTTTTCTATGACAAACCGGCACAATCTGCTAAATGGGCCGGAACCGGCTGAGTTTCGCCAGAAACTTAAAATAATCATCGTCTTCATTTTTATTGCCCTCGGTATCC
>Ga0209099_1004620_pt1 | contig 10348 bp, 9 predicted proteins | sample AD_JPNHW2_MetaG_FD_184430 | JGI IMG/M metagenome (GOLD analysis project Ga0209099, IMG submission 184430) | Active sludge microbial communities of municipal wastewater-treating anaerobic digesters from Japan - AD_JPNHW2_MetaG (SPAdes) (version 2) | ecosystem: Engineered > Bioreactor > Anaerobic >...
CGACCCCGCCCGCAACAATGACGTCCCCGTAGCCGGCCTGAATCTGCCAGACAGCGTCGATGATAGCCTGCAGCCCGGAGGAACACTGACGGTGCACGGTATACCCCGGAACCTCCTCCGGAAACCCCGCAGTCAGTGACGCAACGCGCGCGATGTTCGGCGCGTCTGTGCTCTGCTTGGCCTGACCCAGAATGACCTCGTCGACCATGGCCTTGCTGACCCCCGCGCGCTCGACTGCCGCGTCGAGTACGGCCGTCGCCAGGTCCACCGCCGACAGGTCGCGCAGCGCACCACCCATGGTACCGACAGGCGTACGGACTGCGGAAACAATGACGACTGGCTCCATATGGTTCCCTCCCTCTGCAGTAGTCCGGGTTCTACCCTATCGCCGCAAAGATGCGGTCGAGTGCCCTGAGGGTCGACTCATAGTCCGCGTCCGAGTGTACCAGCGAAGTGTAGAACGGCTTGTGCGGATGAACGTAGATGCCCTCGGTCAGACAAGCATAGTCAAACGCTTCGCGCAGCGCTGCGTCCTCGCTCTGCAGGTCCCGGTAGTTGCGGATGGGGCTCCGCGTCATCATCACCCCAAAGTTGGCGCCCATGCCGGCAACGCGGCCAGGCACATGGTGAGCCTCCAGAAGGCGGCCAATGTCTGCCTTGAACGCCTCTGTCCTGTCAAAAAAGGAGCGCACAAGCGGTTCGTCGGAGAGGATGTCCAGTGTGGCAAGTCCTGCCGCCAGCACCTGCACCGTTCCATTGAAGGTACCAGAGTGGAAGACACTGCCGCCTGCAGAAGTCGGCGACGTCAGGTCCAGCAGGTCCGGCCGCCCAACGACGGCGCCGATAGGAAATCCGCCACCAATAATCTTGCCCAGGGTCAACAGGTCGGGCTCGACGCCGAAGATGCCGGTGGCCCCGCGGGGCCCGGTGCGGAATCCCGACATGACCTCGTCGAATACCAGCACCATCCCGAGGTTCTTCGTAACTGCCCGAAGACCGTCCAGAAAGCCCGGGTCTGTGTCGTAGAAAGCCCGCGGCACGGGCTCGAGAATCACAGTGCCGATACGCTCTCTGTTTTCCGTGAGCAGAGCGGTGCAGGCCTCCAGGTCATTGAACGGAAGAACAAGCGTCTCATCAAGCAGAGACGCAGGAGTGCCCAGGGACCCTGCGACCGAGGAAGGGTGTCGGGGGTCGCCACACTCTGCCGCCCGTGGAGCGTTGCTCAAGACACCTTCGTAGTGCCAGCCATGGTAATGGCCCTCGAACCGAGCGATACCGGGTTTGCCTGTCGCGGCACGTCCAAGCTGCATGGCCAGGTACGTTGCCTCGGACCCGCTGTTGGTCACGCGGACCTTGCCGCCCACGGGTAGCATGGATAGAAGTTTCTCCGCATATGTGACTTCGAGTTCGTGCGGCGTGCCGAAGATCGTCGTCCCCCATTTTTCGAACGATTCCTGCACTGCGTGGACGACGGCAGGATGACCATGGCCGAGAATCAGCGGACCGAATGCCAGGCAGTAGTCGACGTACTCGTTGCCATCGACGTCCCACATATGCGAACCCCCCGCCCTCTGCATGAACAGAGGGTAGGGGGGGAAGTACTTCACATTTGCAACGACGCCAGCCGGAAGAGTTCGTGATGCTCGTTCACTCAGGGCGCGGGATCCGGGGGTCTTCGCCGCGTACAGCGCCTTGAACTCAGCAGAAGACTTCATGCGGGACCAGCCCTAGTTCTTCAGCTGCTGTTCGACGGCCGTCAGCGACTCCTCCCAGACGTCGAGCATGACATCGCACTGGTCTCTGGTAACTGTAAGCGAGGGAGACAGGCGGACACAGTTCTCGCCGCACGGCAGCAGCAGCAGGCCGCGCTTGAACGCCTCGAGAACCAGCTGGTTGCTCTCCTCCTTGGCCTTCGTCTTGCGGCTGTCGCGAACGAACTCGACGCCAATCATGAGTCCCTTGCCACGTACGTCACCCATCAGCGGGTGCTTTTTCTGCATGGTGCGCAGGTGTTTCATAATGTACTCGCCCTGGTCAGCGGCATTCTTCATGAGCCCGTTCTGGATGAGCTCGATGGTCTTGAGCGCCGCTGCGCAGCTCAGGGGATTGCCACCAAACGTCGAGCCATGAGCCCCCTGCTTCCAGTCCATGACGCTCTTCTTCGCGACCATGATGCCCAGCGGCAGGCCCGAGGCCACGCCCTTGGCAATGGCCATGATATCTGGTTCAGTGTCCCAGTGCTCGATGGCAAACATCTTGCCCGTGCGGCCCATCCCACTCTGAACCTCATCAATCATGAGGAGGATACCACGCTGTTCAGTCAGTTCGCGCAGCTTCTGAAAGTAGCCGGGCGGCGGCACGACATAGCCACCCTCGCCCTGGATAGGCTCCGCCACCATGACAGCGGTGTCTGAGGGAGGTGCGATCCGTTCCATGACCTCTTCGATGGTGCCGATGCAACGGAAGCCGCATGTTTCGGGTTCGAGGCCATACGGGCACCTGTAACAATACGCATAGGGAACATGCACAACGCCCTGCAGCATGGGCGAGAATCCTTCGCGGTGCTTGGCCTTCGAGCCCGACAGCGTCACAGCACCGTACGTCCTGCCATGAAAGCCGCCGAAAAAGGCCAGGGCAAGCGAACGCTTCGTGTGGTACCGCGCGAGCTTGAGGCCAGCCTCGACAGCCTCGGCACCAGAGTTGCCATACCAGACCATCTTTTCGGTGGGGCCGGGAGTGATCTCCTTTATCTTCTCGGCAAGCTCAATCTGAATCGGGTAAAAAAAGTCCGTGCCAGACATATGAACAAGCTTGTCTGCCTGGTCTTTGATGGCCTGCACTACTTCGGGGTGACGGTGGCCAGTACTGTTGACAGCAACTCCTGCCGTGAAGTCCAGATATGTGTTGCCGTCCACGTCCACGACCTGCATGCCCTCGGCATGGTCTGCCACGAGCACGTAGGGACGGACATAGGATGGGGAGATGGAAGCGCGGTCGCGTGCATACCATTCCATTCCTGTGGGTCCGGGGATTGCAGTTTTGAGTTCGATGTAGTCCTTTCTGGCCATGTTCCTCACTCCTTTCGTAGTTGCTTGCGACGCTGTTCACGCAGGGTTCCGGGAGGCGTCAGGTCGTACGCCTCGCCTGCGAAGATCTTGGCAATACCCTCCGGAGGCACCTTGCGCTTCTGTTTCTCACAGATGGGACAGGGCTCTGGACATCGACTCCTGACATCCTCCGGTTCAGGATACGATACGATGGTGCCCTCGTAGTTGCGCAGCACGATGCGTTCAGGGGACATCGACACGATATAGTTGGGGCCCACTGGAATCTTGCCGCCGCCATGCGGAGCGTCCACGACAAACTGCGGCACGGCGAAACCGCTGGTATGCCCGCGCAGAAACTCCATGATCTCGATGCCGCGCAGGACGGAGGTACGGAAGTGACTGATGCCGCTCGTCAAGTCACACTGATAGATGTAGTACGGTCTGACGCGAATGGAAACGAGCCTCTGGACCAGCTCTTTCATGATGTAGGGACAGTCATTGACGCCCCGCAGCAGAACGGACTGGTTGCCCACGGGAATGCCCGCGTCAACAAGCATGCCAATGGCGCGGGTAGATTCGGGCGTGACCTCGTTCGGATGGTTGAACTGAGTATTGAGCCAGACAGGATGATACTTGCGCAGCATTGCACAGAGCTCGGGCGTGATACGCTGTGGCAGGACCACGGGTGCCCGCGTGCCAATCCTGATGACCTCGACGTGGTCGATTCGGCGAACCTCGCTGATGACGTACTCCAGGAACTCATCATCAACCAGCAGCGCGTCACCGCCGGACAGCAGGACGTCCCGCACTTCCTCGTGCTGTCGGATGTAGGCGATGGCTGCGTCGACCTCGGCCTTCGAGCGCCTGCCGTCTGTCATGCCCGCAAGACGGCGCCTCGTGCAGTGGCGGCAGTACATGCCGCACTGGTCTGTGATGAGGAACAGGACGCGGTCAGGGTACCGGTGCGTCAGCCCGTGGACCGGCGAATCGACTTCCTCGTAGAGAGGGTCGTCCAAGTCGCTGGAAACTGTAACCAGCTCGTCAGCAGTGGGCACGCACTGTCGGAAAATGGGGTCATCCTGCGTACTCTGTTCGATGAGCGAAGCGTAGTAGGGCGTGATGGCCATGCGAAACCTGGAGAGAGCCGCGCCAACACCGGCCTTCTGGTCATCCGTCAGAGAAAGCACCTGAGAAAGTCTGTCAATTGTCTGAATCCGATTGGCAACCTGCCAGTGCCAATCATCCCACTGTTGCTGTGACACGTCCTGCCAGAGGGAAACATCAGTGTACTTGTGACCCGACAAGGAGCACCTCCTCCTTTCGATGGTGGAGATGGCGGGATTTGAACCCGCGACCTCATGGATGCAAACCATGCGCTCTCCCAACTGAGCCACATCCCCACAGGTAGCAGCGACCAACAAACAATGGTGGGCCTCTCTGGATTCGGACCAGAGACCTCGTCCTTATCAGGGACGCGCTCTAACCAACTGAGCTAGAGGCCCACGTGCAGCTTCCTTTTCCAATCGTTATTCTAGGGGGAAGTGCGCGTCTGTCAAGTCAGGCAAGCGGCTTTCAGCCGTATCGCTCCTCTTTCCATGGATCGCCATGCATGTGATATCCGCGCTCCTCCCAGAAGCCTGGACGGTCCTCCGTCATGAACTCCAGTCCGTTCACCCACTTGGCATCCTTCCAGGCATACAGGGAAGGCACCAGCAGCCGCAGAGGTCCGCCGTGCTCGGCAGGCAGGGGAGCGCCCTGCCATTCCCACGCGAGCATCGTATCTGCTGCCAGCAGGTCCTCGAGTGGAAGATTGGTCGTGTAGTCCGTGACAGAATGGGCCATCACAAACCGCGCCTCGCGCGCGGGCTCGACGTGCACCGCCGCAAGCAGGTCCCTGACAACGATGCCACCCCACGTCGTTCCCAGCATGGACCAGCCGGTCACGCAGTGAAAGTCGGCCTCCCGCTCAACGCGCGGGAGAGCCATGAGGTCCTGCCACGTTACTTCGACGGGCTTCCTGACGGCACCCCAGAACCTGAAGACGAAGGACGTGGTGTCGACAGAAGGGATGTCCTCTGCCGTCAAGGTGTAGAACTTGTCCGTAACGCGCTGGTTGGGAGGAATGCGTGAGCGGTCAGACGCCCCTGGCGCCCCGTCGTTCAAACTGTCCTGCTGTGCCATGACTGCCTCCTTTCACGTCAAGGGATCAGCGAGAGGAAACGCTTCTTGCCGACCCGCATATGCACTGGAGCGTGAGTCAGGTCCAGGGTGAAGCCCACGTCGGTCACCCGGACGCCGTCCACTTCCAGGCCTCCCTGCTGAATAAGGCGACGCGCCTCGGACTTGGAGGCAACAGCCCCGAGCGCTGCAAGAATGTCGACGATGCCAGCCGTGGGCATCCCCTCAAACTGCTCAGGCAGGTCGACGTCCTCGTACACGATGTCAGCAGAGGCCGTCGACGCACGATGGCTGAACACCTTCTCGAAGTTGTCCTGGGCGACCTGTGCCGCGTCGGTTCCGTGAAAGCGCTCCGTAACCAGGAACGCCAGCCGCTTCTTGGCCTGCATCGGGTGCACGGACCCATCGGCCATACCCAGAGCCATGGCTTTCACCTCATCCTCGGGAACAGACGTCAGAAGGGTGTAGTACTGCTGCATCAGACCATCGGGAATAGACATGCACTTGCCATACATGTCCACGGGATTCTCGGCAATGCCGATGTAGTTGCCCAAGCTCTTGCTCATCTTCTGCACGCCGTCCAGACCGGGCAGGATGGGCATCATGAACGCCACCTGCGCCTCCTGGCCCACCTGCTGCTGCAGCTCCCGCCCAAGGAGCAGGTTGAACTTCTGGTCTGTGCCGCCCAGCTCCACATCCGCCTGAACAGCAACGGAATCGTAGGACTGCATGAGCGGGTAGAAAAACTCATGAACGAATATGGGAACCTGGCTGTGGTACCGCTTCGAGAAGTCATCACGCTCAAGAATCTGCTGAATCGTGAACCGGGAGGCCAGACGGATGATCTCCTCGAAGGTGAGTTTCGCCAGCCATTCGCCGTTGTAGCGGACTTCTGTCTTCTGTGGGTCCAGAATGCGGTAGACCTGCTCAAAATAGGTACGGGCGTTAGCGTCAATCTGCTCCGGGCTCAGGGGCGGACGCGTCCTGGAACGCCCGGAGGGGTCGCCGATGCGCGCGGTGTAGTCCCCGATAATAAAGACCACCTGGTGGCCAAGGTCCTGAAACTGGCGCAGTTTATCCAGCACCACCACGTGACCAAGGTGAAGGTCAGGGGCGCTGGGATCGGCGCCAAGCTTGACCCGCAGCGGTTTTCCCGAGACGAGGGAGCTGCGTATCTTGGCTTCGAGCGCTGGCTCGCTGACAATTTCGGCTGCTCCACGCCTCAGGAGACGTACCTGTCGTTGTGCTTCGCGGTCAAGGTCTGTTGTTTCCAAGGTCACCCCTTTCAAACTCTGCGTTGGGTTCGGCTTTGAGCACTATCATCAGGGCAGTGCCCTGCTCCACGGCAATGTGCTGGACGGGCGCACGCACAACGTTGCTGAGCGTCCGGGTCGACCCCTGCGCCACAATGGCGTGCACCAGCGGATACTCGAACCCCTCCAGCGTCAGCTGAACCCGTTGTGTCTGCGGCACAAGGGATACGACCTGACCAGGAGCAAGTGCCAGGTCGACAACCCCCGCAAGCGGACGCGCCAGGCACTGCGCATCTTCGAAGCAGATGTCCTCGAAGACAGTCATGTACCGCACAGCCAGCTGAAGGTTGAACAACAGGTGGTCCAGGCGTCCGCCAAGGCCAGCCAGAACGACAACGGGGCCGGAGAATTCCATGGCTGTCAGCTGGTCAAATGCCGCTTCGAGGTCCGACACGTCCTTGTGGACAGGAAGCATCACGACGCTGGTACGCTGCCGGTTCAGCATCGCCACCAGGTCGACACGGGCCGAGTCGCCATCGCCGACAAAAAGGTCGGGTGTCAGCCCCAGTTCAGCGACGGTGTTCAGTCCGCGGTCGACCGCAACAACGTAGCGGCCAGTCCATTCGAAGCTGCGCAGAAAGGCTGAGGACCCCGGCTCGCCGCCGGCAACTATCACGACAGGAGTCCGGGGCATATGGGAGGTCAGTCGCCTTTCAACTGTGCGACGAAAGCAGCGGGATCAGGCGACCGGAAAAAAGCCGTTCCAACGACCAGTTCACTGACACCAGCATCGCGGAGAGGCGCGCAGTTCGAAGCGTCCACGCCACCATCCACGGAAATCCGCAGGTCCAGTCCGGCGGCAGCTGCGCGGAGCCGGGACACCCTGGCCAGTGTGACCGGCAGGAACGCCTGACCACCAAAGCCTGGTTCCACCGACATCAGGAGCACGGTATCAAGCCTGTCCAGCAGAGGAAGGACGGCCTCGAGCGGAGTGCTCGGGTTGACTGCGATGCCAGCGCGCACGCCAGCCTCTTTCAGCAGGTCCAGGGCACGGAACGGATACCGGGTTGCCTCGAGGTGAAACAGCACCTCCGCGACGCCTGCGGATGTAAACGAGAAGAACATGTTCTCCGGGGCATCAACCATGAGGTGAGCACTCGCGGGCAGTCCGCCCGCCCGGGCAATGTCGCCCGCAATCGCGGGACCAAACGAGATGTTCGGCACAAAGTGACCGTCCATGACATCGAGATGAACGCTGTCAGCCCCGGCCACCCGGATACGCTGCAAAGACTCGCCAAGCCGCGTAAAGTCGGTGTTCAGTACAGAAACGGAAACCAGGGCATGCTGTGCCATCACTGAGGAACCTTGGAGACGGTCAGCTCGATCCAGGCGCCCTTCTCGATGGCGTCACCAGCAGCAGGCTCCTGCAGCAACACCAGCTGCGCCGGCTGTGTCGTCTGAGACGACACAATCACTTTGCTCACGGTGAACCCCAGAGCACTCATCTGCTTGCGCGCCTCCGTCAGGCTGAGACCGACGAGGTCAGGCATCACTGCCATTGTCCCCCGGCTTACCGTGAGGGTCACCACGGAACCCCGTGCAACGTCAGACCCAGCGGGCGGGTCCTGGGCAAGAATGGTGCCAACGGCGCTGGGGTCGACATTTTCGACGAGGTCCCCAAGGACCAGCTGGTTGTCCGTGATGAAGGTCTGGGCTGCCTCGAACTGACCGCCAACAAAGTCCGGAAGCGTCACCGAAACCGGTCCTGAACTCGTCACGAGGGAGATTATCCTTCCCCGACGCACCATCGTCTGAGGCTCGGGATCCTGCCGCAGCACAAAGTCCACGGGCAGTGTAGCAGAAGGCTCGGAGGAGGTAACCTGGGCGACAACGCCTGCCGCAGCTGCCTTCTGTTCTGCCTCACGCAGGCTGATCCCAACGAGGACCGGGGCCTGCACCATCGAATCTGCACTCGACGCGCTGCCTGCACAGCCCGCGGAAACAGCGCCCACTGCTATCAGAAGTACGACCGCTATCCACCGTCGGACTGACCCACGTATCATCGCTATCATCCACCTCGTCGAGAACGGCGTGCTGGACAGGATATGCTCCTGCGCGTTGTCGGGCACCATTCCCAGCACGTCAGTGAGTCCATTATACGGTGACGCGCTGATAGTCAACGGCAACAGACAGTCGACAAGTTGACAATGAGTTCTATGGCGATACAATCAGGATGCGCTGAGAAGCGCATTGGACGTTATTCTCTGTAGAGGAGGCTTTATGAAAAAGAGGGTCTTGATCATGGGAGCTGCGGGTCGTGATTTCCACAATTTCAACGTCGTCTACCGCGACAACCCGGATTACGAGGTCGTTGCGTTCACGGCTACGCAGATCCCCGGCATTGACGACAAGAAATACCCCGCCGCCCTTGCTGGCAAGCTCTACCCGAATGGTATTCCGATCTACCCAGAGTCCGATCTCGACAAGCTTATTGCTGAGCTCAATGTCGATGAAGTAGTATTCGCGTATTCCGACCAGCCACATGTGAAGGTCATGAACAAGGCGTCACAGGTGCTGGCTGACGGGGCCGACTTCAGCCTGCTTGGCCCGAAGAGCACGCAGATCAAGTCCAGCAAGCCTGTTATTTCCATCACGGCCGTCCGCACCGGCTCTGGCAAGAGCCAGACCAGCCGTGCCGTCGTCCGAGCCCTGAGAGCTGCCGGCAAGAAGGTGGTGTCCATCCGTCACCCAATGCCCTATGGGGACCTGGCTGCCCAGGCGTGTGAACGCTTTGCGACCTACGAGGACCTCGACAAGTACAAGTGCACGATCGAGGAACGCGAGGAGTACGAGCCGCATATCGACATGGGCGCCGTCATTTATGCCGGCGTCGACTATGAGCTGATTGTGCGCTCGGCAGAGAAAGAGGCCGATGTCATCATCTGGGACGGCGGCAACAACGACTTCTCGTTCTACGTGCCGGACCTCAAGATTACCGTCGCGGACCCGCTGCGCGCGGGCAACGAGCTGACCTACTACCCCGGTGAAACCAATTTCCGCCAGGCGGACGTCATCGTCGTCAACAAGATTGACTCGGCGACGCCAGCCCAGCTGGCAACCGTCCGGGACAACCTCTATGCGGTCAACCCCAGGGCTATCATGGTGGAAGCGGCCTCTCCCGTGTTCGTCAAGGATCCTGACATGATCCGCGGCAAGCGGGTCCTGGTCATTGAAGACGGCCCCACCCTTACTCATGGCGAAATGACGTATGGAGCCGGCTATGTTGCGGCGACCAAGTATGGCGCGGCAGAAATCGTTGACCCGCATCCGTACGCCGTAGGGTCGATCAAGCAGACCTTTGAGAAATACACGCAGAAGATGAGCATCCTGCCGGCTATGGGATACAGCGATCAACAGATCGAAGACCTGCGCCAGACTATCGAAGCCACCCCGTGTGACGTTGTCATCATGGGAACGCCCATTGATCTCCTGCGAGTCATGAAACTCACCAAGCCGTCGGTCCGCGTGACCTACGAGCTTCAAGAGATCGGTACACCCACAATCCCGGACGTCCTCAAGAAGTTCGGCCTGATCTGAGCTGGAGGAAACCATGGCTACAAGACTCAAAGGGCGCGACCTGCTGTGCCTCAAGGACTTCTCGAAGGAGGAGGTCCTTGAGATCATCTCATTCGGTGACAAGCTGAAAATGGACGCCATGGCGGGCAAGCAGGAGCACTACCTGGAAGGCAAGTCCATTGCCATGATTTTCCAGAAAGCGTCTACACGTACCCGTGTCTCCTTCGAGGTCGCGGCGTTCGAACTCGGGGCTCACGCCCTGTATCTCAATTCCAACGACATGCAGCTGCGGAG
>Ga0209099_1004623_pt1 | contig 10346 bp, 20 predicted proteins | sample AD_JPNHW2_MetaG_FD_184430 | JGI IMG/M metagenome (GOLD analysis project Ga0209099, IMG submission 184430) | Active sludge microbial communities of municipal wastewater-treating anaerobic digesters from Japan - AD_JPNHW2_MetaG (SPAdes) (version 2) | ecosystem: Engineered > Bioreactor > Anaerobic...
GCCAGAAACCGAAGATCAGGCCGCCGCGAACGCGCGGCAGGCAGAACTCATTGAGGCTATGGGCACTGCATTCGCCGCCCGAATGCAGTACTACAACGCCGCGCTACAGCGCGGTGTAGCGTTGACCTGCCCTGATTGTAAGGGCATGTCAGTTTTCCACTCTTCACTCGCATACTTCTCGGACGTTAACACGTCCGAGAATACGTTGCCAGACCCTGCGTTCCGCTGCCACTGCGGGGCGCCCCTCGTCCCAGTCTTCCTCGTCCCCGGGGAAGAGAAGGCGGCGAAGCCAACTAAGGCCGCAGCTGCTGCGGCGGCGGCTGTTGCCGCTTCGGTCGAGGCAACAGTCAACGCCCTCCGGAAGGCGGGCGTTGAAGAGGATGCAGTAAAGGCAGTTTTCGAGGCCAATGGCCTACCGTACGATAGGTAGGCCATTCAGTAAGGGGAGGGGCTCAAGCCCCTCCCCTTCAGGGCGCAGATCCCTTTACCGGCAAGGAGATCACAATGACGCAGATAACGCAGGTAGCGGCGGACGTCAGAGCGGCGGCGAAGGCGGCCGTAGATTTTTGCCGCGGGCGCGAGGGTTGCGAGAAGTGCCCGCTTCACATCCGTCCTGTTGACGGATGTAGGCTTACGCACGAGAGTATCTTCGTGGTACTGGCCGCCCTTGAGGCCGCCATTGAGGCCGCCGCAGAGTAAGCCTTAGTAGCCCCACTGCTGTATGGCAGTGGGGCTACTCCATAGGAGGGCGTATGCGTTACGTAGCGGTGATAGGGGGGACGATCGTAGAGGCGCCGTCATGGGGCTACGCCTACTCCGTATTGGTGTCGCGCCGTAGAGCGTGTGCGGATGCGGAGGGTTTTGTCGGCGTGGTAGCCATTGGAGAGTGCGGGTCTTCAGTATGGGCCTTCCCCGTCATTGATGGGGATAAGAAGGCGCATGACAATCCGCCGCCTCAGAAGATTGACGGCGTAAAGCCTTCAGTCGGCAGGGCGGTTGTCCTTTCCGGGCACTGTGCTGCCTGCGGATGCAGAATCACCCGGCATAAACCGGGCGTGTCGGTGCGCGGAACCAGCACCGTGACGCTATGCGCTTCCTGCGGGAAGGGTTTGTGAGCATAGCACAAAGAGGCAGTCATTCAACAAGCGCGGCCCTTACGGGGCAATGCTTGCTGGCTGATTGCCAGTAGAGGAGAGTGTTATGAGAAACCTGTATGTGGAACGCAGGGGTTCGTATGAGGAAGAGGGTGGCTGCCGTCTCGCAACAATCCACGGTCATTATGACGATTTTGCGTGTGGGCACTATGCCCACACGAAGGCCCGGATTGCTCCTGGCGAGACGGCCGTGGTGGACGGCCGGACGTATGTTAACGCCGGGCTGGTGCCCGGCGTAGGAATAGTGGGGCTGGAGGAGGGCCGTCTCATCGTTTTCGGTGAGGACGGGGAGGAGGTCCGGGCGGCTGGAATGACCGCCTACTGGGACCTCGACGGTTCCCATTTCGCCGCCGTTTGGGCGGCGTCTGAGACTTTTGCGCCACTGAGGGAGTGGTGCGAGGAGGAGGTCCGGCGGCAGGAAGATCCGGACACGCAGATCATAAACGCCCTCAACCGGGGGCAGTCGGTTGAGGCGGTGCTGGCGCGACTGGAGCGCCTGCACGTGCTGTATGGCACCCCGCTCCCGGGGCACTGGGAGCGGCTGGATTCGGCGGGCATCCGCCTGCCGAAACTTATTCCTGGGCGGGAGCGCTTGCCCCGCCAGAAGTCATGGGTTCACAACGGATCGGATGTGTATACCTCCGGTTCTCATATTGCGTGGTTCCGCCTCGAGGGCGGGGTATGGATCCGTGACCACTGGGCGCAGTACCAGTGGTCACACCGGTAGGAGGTAGGAGGTAGTCCATCAGTCATTGCCCACTGCCACCCGGCAGTGGGCAAGAGCGGGCGGACTGCCCGGGAAAGAGGCTGTTATGGATATTAAGGACATTGACGGAGAGGTGATATACACCTCTCCTGCGCCGACAGTGGCGCAGGCGTTAGAATGCGCTGCGAAGGACGGCCGGGTTCTCTATCGGGCGAATCTGTGCTTCGCCGACTTTTCTAACGCCATCCTCGACGGCATTCAGCTCCCGGAGGCTTACCTGATGGGAGCAAAGGTTCAATGTGCGTCATTCCGTTACGCGAGGATGACGCTTGCACGGCTAAGCCATGCCGACATTTCCAGGTCGGACTTCTACAAAGCCGACCTGTCGTTTGTCTATGCGCACCGAGTGGTTGCTGACCATACATGCTTCGCTGGAAGCTACATGGTCAACTCCGACTTCTCGTGCGCGCAGGTCTATGGGGCTGACTTTTCGGAAGCCAACATAGACGCCTCCAGCTTTTCCCTCACTAACGCCGAACGCGCATTTTTTCGCGCAGCCCTGGCGCGAAATGCGAACTTCACAGACGCATACATGCGAGGAGCCGACATGGTCAAGGCTTCAATCGCTGGTGCATCCCTCCGGGGAGCCGACCTCGAATGTGCAAACCTAGAAGGCGCAAACCTCATGGACGTCAGAGCGATGGACTGCGTCTTCACGGGCGCGAACCTTCGCGGCGCGCGCGCAGCACGCGCGGACATGACGCGAGCCCAGTTCATTAATGCCGACATCGAGTCTGCAGACTTCAGGGGCGCTATTCTCGACGGAAGCGACATTCCGTCGCGCGCCATTGACTCAGAAGGATACGGAGGCACTAATGCGGTTATCTAGTGCAATCATCAGATTCGCGTTCCTGCTGGAGGAGGGTGAGGAACCACCCTCCAGACAGGAAGTTGTGTATGCCGCAGCATGCACAGCCATAGGTTTTGTCCTTGCAGTAATCCTATGTGTGCTGCTGGGTTAGATTGGGGCTCACTGCGCAGAACGGTGAGCCTAACGTATGAACTCATACGCGAATGGGAGTCTGCACAAACGCTGCGGTGCTTGTGCAGCTTCGAGACGGTTGAGGGGCGCAGGAATATGAGATTCTTTGCGCTCCACGTGTGGGCGCAGTCGTTGAAAGCGGGGGAGGGTGCTGGTAAGGCACCCTCCCTTTATTGGGAGGCAAAATGAAAACGTTGTTCGCCTTAGACGGAGAGGTTTACGAACTGACACGTTGCAGTGTCAGTTCCGCCTGCTCCTATGGGGTTGAGGTGTGGGTCAATGAGGACGGAGAGCCCATTGACCACTTCAGTGCGACGATGCATACCGTCCTTTACGCTACAGAAGAAGAGTTGGCAGCGGCTAAGGAATACGGATTCGTCATTCCAGAAGACTAGCAGTCCATCAGTCAGTGGGGTTCCCGTATGGGAACCCCACGAGCGGGCGGACTGCCCGGTATAGGAGGTCGTTTATGAGAACACGTAGTTTGTCCAAGGCGTTGAGCATTACGTCTGGAGTGTGGGAAACCGGACGGGTGACTGACTATGACAGAAGTGTCACCCTGTGCGGGAACACAGTGGCATCCGTTGGCAGAGGCAACGGCCAAGATGTCGTTCAAGTCCGTGTGCGAACTGAAGGAGAAGGCTCCGAAGAGGTGACCGTGGTGGGGAAGGAGCTGCGCGCCGCCATTAGGCACATGAAGGGAGAAGTCATCGTACGCCCTGATGGTTGTGTGTCCGACGGGACTATCACCGAGTGGGTGAAAACAGTCCCGTCATACCGAATCCTGAAAGATGAGGCGGAGGGGTTGCCAGAACGCTTTACCATCAGCGCGTCTCACCTAGAGGCCATCTCTGGGATGTTCACAAACGACTCATGGCACCTTGCAATGATGGGGATATACGCATCTCCTAGGTGCGTTATCGGCACTGACTCATACCGTGCTCACTGGATAGGAGACATACAGCCGTTCGATAAAGAGGATTGGCTGTATATCCCTCCCGTCATTGCGCGCGTTGTGCCCAAGGGGAAGTTCACGTTGCGCAAGAATGACAACACCGCGGCACTGGTGGCAGACGGCATCTCAATAACGTGGCTTTCCCATAGGCCGCATATCCCCAACTTTGGGATGCTTTCAGCAGAAAGCGATTGCGTTGATATCGGGGTGAGTCAAGACATCATTAACCAACTCACCCTGATATGCAATAGCCTGCCGAAGACGGAAAAGGTGTGCGGAATCCGTGAATCAGACAGCCTCCGGCTTGAACTCTACAACCGAGAAACGTCATTCACCATACAAGCGCCGCATACCAAATGGGCTACATGCGCATACAACCTGGGATGGCTGTTGGACGCCTTCAACTTCACAAGCGGCGGGTGCTGGCAGGTGCCGTGTGCGCCGTTGAAGCAGTGCGTTATCACTAACGGAAACCGGCGCGCAGCGGTTATGCCGGTAGACTTTGCTCGATGGGAGAAAGAGCAATGCTTATAGTTGGAGACAGAGAAACCGCCAGAGTATCCGCACGCTCTGCACGCGGAGGATACACCGCCGTGGTTTCTCTGCGGCTCAAGCGCGGGGGCAAGTGCCGTATCTGGCACGGCCGCGCAATCCATAAGACAGAGGAGGCCGCAATCATTGCGGCCTCCTCCAAAGTTATGAAGTATCTGAGGGGTTCCGGGCAACTCAACCGATTGAGGTGATAGGAGCATACAATAGTGAGATATAGAGTTGCGCAAGCGCGGCGGGAATGGAACCGGCTGGCTAAGCCGCCGTGGAAGATATGGCCTAGCAAAGACGGGGCGGAGGCTTTCCGTGTTCTTTGCCGCATGTGGCATGAGAACACGGGCAAAAGGGAAGTTGAGTTGCCGAGTTACGCGGCAACCGACCATGTAACACACATTATCGAGTTCTAGGAGGCGCAATGAACCAAGAAGACAGGAAGGTGCTCGAAGAGAGAAACGCGGTATTCAGTCGCATTTGCACACTAGGCGCATGCAGAAATGCGAAGATTGTAGCCGAAACAGTATCTGGGTGGAACCCGGATACGCGCGAGATGGAAGAACGTGCTTCGTTTCACATCTGCGTAGAGGATATTATGGGGTTCAATGTTACTGCGCCCCAGTTTGAATCAATGGATGAAGCATTCGTGTTCCTCGTCGGCTACCTAGCCGGGAGAATGGACGGCATTAAGTCGCTGAAGATTTACAGCGATATGACGAAAGGGTGTAACGCAGATGATAATAATGCGGAAGGGTAAGGAAACAGTTTCCTGTCTAGCCAAGGACGCAGTGCAGACACTCGAAGAACTCTGCACTGATGACGGGATAGACCTTCGTGTCGAGGGCGCCGACCTCAGCGGCCTTGACATGAATAACATCAGGCTTGACAGGGCATTCTTTCTTAGGTGCAACCTGAGCAAAGCCAACTTTACGCATTCCTGGGCGCCTGGCGCAGAGTTTAACACCTGCATCCTTGATGGGTGCAAGTTCACGGATGCGGACATGTGCGGAGCCGACCTTATTGGGTGTCGCGGGACACTTGCGGACTTCACGCGCACCCAACTAGCGGGTGCAAACATAGAGTACTCACAGTTCCAGAATACGCATTTTGACGACTCGAAACTCGCAGCCGTTTACATCAAGTGCGGGCACTTTCATCTTTGCACATTCGACCGTGCAGATATGAGATATGGACACTTGGTTGACAGCGAGTTAAAGGAGACGTCGCTGTTCAACGCCGACCTTAGGGTGAGCTCGTTCTCTGGGAGTTCCATGGATGGGAACCTAGACGGGACAGTCTTCAGCGACGACATGTCAGCTTGGAATGAAGAGTTGGAGCACCATCTTCAGGAAATGGGTTTCAAGGTGAGGGATGCCAAGGTCATCGGGTATAGGCCGGAAGGAAGTATTCATGGTAGTGATGTGTATGTAGACGGCGGACTCTACAAGGCCGACTACTTCCCTGCATTCAACTGCCCACAGCACCTTCCCGGCATTTATATGTGGGGCATGGAGGGCACTTCCCATGCTGCATATCTGGCAAAGCTGCACGGGGCTTCGCCCAAGATAGTAACCTGCTGGGCTTGGAAGCGGGATGTCGCGTGGATAACAGCGTCCTCAACAGTTCGTTGCAGGGAACTTCACATAGGAGCCCAGAATGACTAACAAGAACTACTGCTATGCAATAGTGCATAACGACACCTTGTGTGCCAAGACGTATACAAGGGTAGAAGCGCGCGCACAGGCATACGCAGTCAACAAGACAGTTGTTCCTGAATCCGGAGACAGCGTATACATATACCGGCTTGACATGGACACCCGAGAGGTTGCGGTGATTTACCATTGGGTCGCGGAGTTCAACCGTATCGGCGTATGCCACATAAGCTGTGCCAAGCCGTCAAGAATGTTGTCGCACAGGGACGGCACATTGATTGTAAAACTATTCTTCAAAGAAGAGAGGTTCCAATGAACTATCAAGACACATACAAGGTCCTCATGAAGGACTTTGCGCTTGTATCTTCCACTGTAAAATCCATACCGTCCTTCAACGAGTATCTGGAGGGCGTGATAAATGCCTGGAAGGGAGGTGAGTCACGGCTTGATTGCGGAATCAGCGTCAAATGGGCGCAAGCCCACACCGCACAATCCCTTTTCGTAGAAGCCTATGTCCATTACATAGTGGACATCGGTGAGTTGCTGATTGAGTTGGCTGGCGAGGAGCCGGAGCCAGCGTATGATGAGCCTGAGAGGGTTCCTGATGAATCTCGTGAGTGATTGGCCGGGTTACATACTGGCCTTCCTCATTTATCTGGTTGGAAAGAGGTTGTTAGATGGATTACGCAGATGAGATGGAACGGTGTATCGCAAGGCAGGACTCCGTCCTGAACGGCGATGCTAGCACTAACTCTCTTCCCTTCATACTAGGGAAGATAGACGAAACCACGGAGTCTGTTATCACCGTGGAAGCCGCCATTGATGAGGTGGAAACTGCGCTAAGATACTTCGCCATGAGTCAGGGAGTTGGCGCGGCCGACGTTCGCAAGTCCTACGCGGATGCGCTTGTTAGCGCTAACGAGAGACTCGAAGAGGTCGTGGAGAAGCAGGAGTTGAAGGACATGATGCAACTCCTGCGCGGCCTCAGGAAAGAGCGAGCGGAGCACAGGGCCGAGAGAGACAGGTGGCAATCCGAACTGGAGGTAGCCAAAAGGAGATTGTATGCGATGGAGATGAGGCTTTACGGACTGGGCGGGATTGCCCAGTTTGCGGCTGCGAAACTCAGGCATCACGATGACAAATAGGTGTCTGATATGCGGACGTGGTGCGACAGACTCGCACCACGTCACAACAAGAGGAATGGGCGGGACGGGAGATAAGGAGGTGTTGTCGGATACCGTCCAGCTATGCAGGGAGTGCCATACGAAGATAACGGATGAGATATGGACGCTCTCACGTGACGGTGGAAGGTGGATAGTGCGCGAAGGCGGGCACCTGCTGGCTCGAAGGCCGGAACGCGGGATAGACCCGTCCGAAAGCGCCGACTGGACACGCGTTGTGCGAGAACAGGGCGCGCGCGTGGTGAGAGAGATACCGTTGATAGCCGACGATGAAGTTATCATCGGGATATACGAAGCGGCGCTCGAACTTCAGACTCAAGGGTTCGCCATTGAGTGCGAAGTGGTCTGGGAACTCTACCAAAGAGCTCCTGGTAAATACAAGGAGAAGATGGGAATGGTCGGGGGTCTCCTTCACTTATCGGAGACCGCCGTATACAATAGACTAATGAGCCGCAAGGCGTTTGGTCAAGCTCTGGAGGCTCTGGACGATGTCCCTGAGATGTTGCCAACACACATACAGATAGCGGCAACGTCTCACGACCCTGAACACGCAGTTGAAGTGTTCAAAGAGATGGCCGATAACGGCCCCGTCCCGGTTCGCGCTTTTCGAGACGCGTTCCAGGACGAAAAATGCCGCTACCGTCAGGTAACGGCATGGTGTGTCAAGAAAGATTGCAGAGTCACTGATGAACTCTGCAAGGAGTGTAAATGCTAAAAGACAGAGAGCTACTGGTTCTTCGTGAGGCCGCCGGAAAGGCGTCTGCTGAAGTCGTGAAGGCTGTCATACCGGCAGCAACAACTTTGTTCCGAGTTAAGGTTGACTCAAAAGTCATTGACCTTACATCCGTCCCTGCCGCAGAAGCCTTCCACGGGTGCGTCATGGAAGTCATGATGTCAGTCCCTGACATCATAGACGAAGTCGGTAAGGCGCTGGCTGAGTTCATGGCGATGGCGTCCGCGGACGACGATTGGGGCGGTGCGCCCGCAGGAACCAGCACATACAATGAAAAGGAAAGGGTTGACGACAGGCCGCTGACTGAAAAGCAGTTGGCCGTTGTTGACCGATGGAAGCGTAAAACCTTCGCTAACAAGGATGAGGCGGAGAAGTGGATGCGTAGCCGCTTCGGCGTGGTAAACGAGAGGCAGCTTAACGCTACGACGGGAAAGCCCTTGATAGATAGTATCTTCAAGGGCAACCCGATGAAGGACTTCAACGGGAAGGAGGGCTACGACCCATTTGATGGAGAATAGATGGAGAGACATTGTCCCCGCCGCACTGGTAAAGCCGCTACGGTGCTGCTTCATGGGCAAGAAGGCGAAGTTCTCCGTATCAGCGCTGTCATTCTTCAACGTCGTTTTCCCGACGTATTGCAAGATACAGGTTGACACGGAGGGCGACGCGCTTTCCTTCCAGTTCCGGGGCAACAAAGAGCCCGGACTAAACCTGATAGACAGGGAGGGCGCGGTGTATGTAGGGAGAGCCCTGTCAAACCTCGGCCGTGACGGAGTTCACGGCACATATGACATCACCGTGGATGGTGATAGAGCAGTAGTAAAGTTCTGATAACAGACAGGGTGCCCGGTTGATTCCGGGCACCCTGTCCCCTAGAAAGAGGCAAGGTCATTATAGCATGGGAAGGGTCAGCCTATCGAGTGGCGATGTGGAGACTTATCTCTGCATCGAGGAGTTGATAGCGAAGAAGGGGTATCCGCCTACATACCGCGACATCGGCAATGAGTTGGGGATTTCCCTGACGGCGGTTAGAGCTAGATTGTCCCGCCTCGAACAGAGGGGATACATATCTCGGATATATCGGGGGCACCGGAGTATCGCAATGCTAAAACCCATAATCGCCTCATTCGATTGAGGTGGATAATAGAATACCTGTAGACATCTGGAGTCGCAACGGGTTGTGCGCAGAGGCATTCGTAAGGTCGGATGCCAAAACAGTGAGAGGGCCGTGCTGGTGTGGTGGAACCAGGCGGCTCCTTGTTTTCTTAGACAACCTTTACTATCGGTGCGACAAATGCGCCGTGGAAGGGTTCCTAAGCGACAACGGAAGCGAATACCACCCGGCACCAGCCGTTGACAAGGCTCCAGATTATACAAAAGTTAACTTCGCACACTGCCGAACATGGGAGGTTTACGCATTGTGTCCAGACCTTTCTTACTGGTTGTCCGAGGGTATACCGGAGGAAAGCGTCAGGAAGTTTGGACTGGGATTGTGTCAGGACTGTCCGATGTATCCCGGGCATAAGTCGCACACGATACCAGTGTGGGAATACGGGAAGCTTGTGAATATCAGGCACAGGATTATCAATCCTGAAAACCCGAAGGACAAGTATAGACCGCACATACCAGGACTGGGAAATCACATGTTCAACAGTGACATACTTTCGCATGTTGATAGTGTAGTGGTTGTTGAAGGAGAGAAGAAGGCGATAGTTCTGGATGCGCAACGTATTGCTACTGTAGCTATCCCGGGAGCATCGTCTTTCAAAGGAGATTGGGCGTCTAGGTTCAAACATCTCAGGGCTGTATGGGTGGCGTTAGACCCCGGGATGGAAGCGCAATCGCTGCGTATTGCCAGGTTGATTGGAGACGCAGCGAGAATATGCAACTTCCCTACAAAACCAGATGACTTTCTAGTGAAGTATGGAGGTTCCAGACAGGACTTTTTATCAGTCCTGTCGCAAGCGAAAAGGGTGACAGCGTGAAACACAAGATTGAAGTTAGTGTTCCAGAATCAGTCTCATTGGACCTGAGTGCGGTGTCGGCAGTAGGTGAAACCCGCTTGCATACGACACATAAATATGCGCTGCTGGTGTTGATTATCGCTGGGCGCAGTGTCTATCGCGACGCGTCGCCCGAAACCGTCCTGACCCGGCTTGCGGGGCTGTCCAGGGCCGCCGCGAAAGGCGCTCTCGTGGCGCTACAGGCGGCGGGCGCTATCCAAGGGGTGTTCACCTCCGCCGGGACTTGCACTAGCCTGTGCGTCCCGCTCGTAGAGGGGGGGGGCGGCGGCGTGCTTGGGGGGGGGAGTTCCGAAAACTCCGGGAATGAACCGTGTGTAGAAGGTGAAAGTTTTGCAGATGCCACTGAAGACTTTCAC
>Ga0209099_1004624_pt1 | contig 10345 bp, 7 predicted proteins | sample AD_JPNHW2_MetaG_FD_184430 | JGI IMG/M metagenome (GOLD analysis project Ga0209099, IMG submission 184430) | Active sludge microbial communities of municipal wastewater-treating anaerobic digesters from Japan - AD_JPNHW2_MetaG (SPAdes) (version 2) | ecosystem: Engineered > Bioreactor > Anaerobic >...
GTCCATCTCCAGAGTCGTATATCCCTCAGCAAGAAACACAATGTCGACATGGTTGGCCGGATCTCCTGAATGGTATATGTCCGTGACCGGGTAACGATGGATATTTTCTTTTGTGATAAAGTAGTCGGTGGGTGCAATGATTCTTTCAAAGATGGACTCAAACTGGTTGGAGTTGTAATTTCTTTTTTCAATGACAAACCGGATGGTGCGTTGTGGAAATGGCATTACGGCAACCATTGAGAATGCGCGTTTCATGATTTTAGCCTCCGGTGTTCCTTTCCATTCCTGGAACAGGGAACTGTATCCTCGTGAGAAGATCAGTTTTCCCGATGCCGAATCGTAGGCCATGTAGCGGTAAGTACCATACCCAAACGGATCGATCAGGTTATTATGAGGCCCGCCCCATTGTGGTTCCTCCCGCATACCGGAAAAGTAAACAATCTCCGAGCTGGCATCCCCGGCAAGCATGTAATCGATCCGAAGCGTCTTGTCGGTAAAATACTCTTTAAAGGTAAATTGAGAAGCCGATTCACTTTTTATTCCGTCATTGGACTTTTGTGCTGAAACCAGCGTGGGTTGGCATAAAAGTGCCGTTGCGAATAAAACTGAAAGAAAAAGATGGTGTTTCATATTCGGGTTATTTGTTTTATTTCAAAGCTATATTTTACTTAACCGGAGATTCATCTTACCACTTCACGCTTCACCGTGTTTATCTGAGCCATTACCATGCCTGACAACATAAGTCCGCATCCCAGAATCATGCGTTGGGTCAACGCTTCATGGAGGATCATCCAGCCACCGATCACAGCAAATACTGCCTCCAGGCTAAGAATAATGGAAGCATAGGCGGGATGCGCGGTTTTTTGTGCCACGACCTGAAGGGTATAAGCTATTCCTACGGACAATACGCCCCCGTAAGCAATCGGAATCCAGGCTTGAAGGATGGTTTCTATCAGAACCGGCTCCGTAACAAATGCAACAATCAGGTTTAAAACTGTGCAAACCGAAAACTGGATAACAGCCAGTGCATAACTATCCATCAGAGGCGATAGCCAGGCGATGAAAAGTACATGAAAAGTGAATATTATCGCACAGAAAAGAACAAGCAGATCGCCGCGGCCGATGGCCAAAGTACCGGTTATACTCAGAAAGTACAGTCCAATCAATGATAAGATGGCTCCTGCCCACATAGGCCATCGCATTCGCCGGCCAATTAACAGTCCGCAAATGGGAACAAGAACAACATACAATCCTGTTATAAATCCTGCTTTCCCGGCTGTCGTGTATTGCAGGCCGACTTGCTGGAAGGCAACGCCGCCAAAGAGCAATACCCCTGTTACAATGGATCCTGCAACGATTTTCCATTGCGGAATGGACAATCCAGTATGTATCAGTTCCCTCTTTTTCCTGATACGAATAAACAGAATTGGTACAACGACCAGCGTCCCCAATGCAAACCTGACGCCATTATACGTAAACGGGCCGACATAATCCATCCCGATCCGTTGGGCTACAAAGGCAAAGCCCCAGATGATGGCGGCCAGAAGCAGAATCAGGTCGGATGAAACGTCTTTTTTCATGAATATATCTTCCCGAACATCAGTTTTCGAAGATGATTTCATCGGCAAAAATCCAGGCTTTTTCTCCCTTTCCCGGATGCCAGGCGGGACAAATACCTCTGTTTTTTGCTATGACTCTGATGTATTTTGCCTTTTTACCTTTGAGGTTAACCGTGAAATCTTTGATCACGATCTCTTCATTGCGCTCGTCAATATCGTTCACAACAGTACCGGCCTCTTCAAATGTATTTCCATCGACGGAAATGAAAAAGGTCACGGAAAGGGGCATGAAAATCCATGACCGCTGGTCCTGCAAACAGCCCAGGGAAATTTTCTTAAAGGATTTGATTTCATCAAAGGCAACAGTCGCAACAATATCAACACCTTCATATCCTTGCCATAACCCTGTATGAAAATCTTTATCTCCCCGTAAAATATCAATGAGTGCAAGATCCCCGCCGGCGTTGTATTGATTTGCATATTTGGTTTTCAACTCAATCTTCCGGTCCTTTGGGATCTTTATGAACCTGGCTTCGATAGGGAGGCTCTTAGGCGAATCTTTACCTATCGCGCAAGCTTTAAGGGTGGTTGTTTTCCGAAGGACCATCGGGCGCAGATACCGGGACGATTTCAGGGTGGGTTCCGACCCGTCGAGGGTATAATGGATGTCAATGCCGGGAAGTGCGCATGACAGGATGACCAATGTGGAGTCAATAAAAGTCGGTGTCGCTTGATATAGCGCCGGAACAGGAGTTATGGCATAATCCTGAATGTAAGTTGTTGGGAAGGCTCCATAACCGGTTCCCCATGCTTTGTTGGGTTGAGGACCCATGTTGAAAGTAAGTTCTCCTCCCTTCATGATTTCCTCGTGGTTGAGATAGCACCGGGTATGCGGTTTTCCGTTCAATGATACCGATTGAATATAAAAAGTATTGCTGTCGAGGTTGTTGGCGCGAATCGTGAATGTTTTTCCATTTTCAAGGGAAAGCACCATCTTGGGAAAGAGGGGAGTCCCCATAGCATAAATGCCTGATCCGGGAGTCACCGGATAAAAACCCATTGCGCTGAAGATGTACCAGGCCGACATCTGTCCGCAATCCTCGTTTCCGATCAATCCATCAGGTTTGTTTTTGTAAAAATCGCGACAAATACGGTGAACCATCTCCTGTGTTTTCCAGGGAACGCCAGCATAATCGTATAGGTAAGCCATATGGTGACTGGGTTCATTGCCATGGGCATACTGTCCGATCAAACCGGTTATATCAGCCTGATTTCTACCTGTTGTTCTGGCATCGGCAGTAAACAGGTCATCCAGTTTTTTTTCAAACTGATCCTTGCCTCCCATAAGCATCATCAACCCAGCCAGATCCTGAGGGGCATAAAAACTATATTGCCATGCATTGGCTTCGGTGTAATTAAAGTTGACTTCTGCCGGATCAAAAGGGGAAACCCAGGTCTCATTCGATTTCGCCCGCATGAACCGGGTCATTTTATCAAAAACGTTTTTATAATTCTGTGCCCTGATCAGATATGTTTTATAATCGTCAGTTTTATTCATTGCCTTGGCCATCATCGCGATACACCAGTCATCATAGGCATATTCCAGGGTTTTGGAAACCGACTCGCGCTCCTTGTTGGCAGGTATATAACCCTTTGTCCGGTAATATTGTAAACCCAGGCGATCCTGGTTGGAGCTGTGCTTCATGGCCTCCAGGGCTTTTACGGCATCGAACCCGCCGATCCCCTTCAGATACGCATCGGCAATGACCGGTACGGCATGATAGCCGATCATACAATCCGTCTCGTTTCCCGAAAGTTCCCATACCGGCAACATCCCTCCTTCTTCATATTGTTTCAGAAATGTATTGATGAAATCGGTGGTTCGTTTCTGTTCAAAAATGGTATACAGCGGATGCGCTGCACGGTATGTATCCCACAGTGAAAAGACTGTATAATAATCGAAACCTGGGTTTTCATGGACCTGAAGGTCACGTCCGCGATACCGGCCGTCAACATCGCAATAAAGATTGGGCTGGGTCATGGAGTGGTACAGAGCAGTATAAAAAGTGACCTGTTGATCATGGGTGCCGCCGTTTACCTTTACCTTTTCGAGGGCGCTGTTCCATGCAAATGCAGCCTTGTTCGCGATCAGATCGAAATCCCAGCCGGAGATCTCTGCGTCGAGGTTCTGACGGGCACCGTCGGCGCTGACTGCCGAGATTCCAACCTTTACCACCACCGTTTTTTTATGGGTAAATCTGAAGCTTGCTTTGATTTTAGTACCGGTAAACTCGCTACGTGTCGATGATACCTGCCCGTTGTCGGAGACTTCGAAGGAATCGAATGGCTCGGAGAACCTGATGACAAAATAGACCATCTGTTTTTCAGCCCAGGCTTGCGAAATCCGGTATCCCTCTAATTCGTTGTTCCCCCTGATCTTTAAGGCCGATTCCAACACTTTATCACGGTGTTCGAGATCAAGTCCGATTCCGGCGTTTTCACTGTCTTCAAAAGTGTACCGGTGCATCCCGCATCTAAGGGTCGCGGTGACCTCGGCCCGGATTTTCTTTTCGGAGAATCCGACCCGATAGATTCCGGCAGTAGCAACCTCATCATCTTTCCTGAATTTCGCGGCAATCGAACCCTTGTTCAGATCATAGTTACCGGTGAACGGCATAATCAGTATGTCACCGTAATCGGAGCATCCGGTGCCGCTTAGGTGGGTGTGACTGAATCCGTAAATAACAGAATCGGATCCATGGTAGGCTGAGCAGCCGTCCCAACCTTCCAATCGGGTGTCGGGGCTCACCTGTACCATCCCAAAAGGAACGGTGGCTCCCGGAAAAGTATGCCCGTGTCCCCAGGTACCGATCAGCGGGTTGACATAGTCGGTGAAAAAAACATTTTGTTGGGCGAAGGAACCGATGGAGAAAAGGGCCATAAGGCACGTCAGGGCCCGAATTAATTTAGGATTCATCTTATAAAAATTAGTAGCTGTCAATCAAACTTTTTATGGTCACCGAATCCTCCGTCAGGTTATTTTCTGCAGAAGTTGAAAAGAAGATTTCCCTTTTCTCATTGGGAAGGAGATCGAAATAGTTATCCGAAAAAGTTCCGGGCGCCTGACTCGAGAGCCATACATTTTTTACCAACTTTTCGCACGAAATCGTAAGAACATACCCTCCTTCTGTTGATTTCAGCGATTTACGAATTTCAGGAACGGGCAGTATAAGGTCCTTCGGCGAAACAAAATAGAGCAGGTTCCTGGTTCTGAAGTCGTGTATGCCCCCGTCGAGAGTCACCAACAAGGCTGTGTGGTTTGGATTGAGATTTTTTAGCAAGTGCGTTTGTAAGGTATCGTAGTATACGAGTGAGGAGTTGGCCGGGATTTCGATTGCAAACCCTTCATCGTTATAAACGTTTCCATCAAAGTCAATAACTTTCACCGTCATCACTGCTTGTACCATGGAGGTGTCATCAGAGTTTACATAAATTTTAATACGGCCGTTTTCCAGTGTCGGTAACGCCACCACTTTCTGAAAAAGTTCCGGGATCCGGTACCCCAGCGCTTTATTCCTGCCGAAATAATCCTGAGAAGACCAGGAAACAACGGGCCAGCAATCGTTTAATTGCCAGTAGAGGGTTCCCATACAGTAAGGTTTGTTGCGCCGGTGTGCCTCAATGGCTGTCTTTATGCCTTCGGCCTGAAGTAGTTGGCTTACATATCCATAAGCCGAAAAATCACGGGGTTTTTTATAGTCCCGCAACAGGTACGTGTCAATGGTCTCATAACCTGTAGGATGTTTCTGATGGGCTTTCATGACGGGAGAACCGGTGAACCGGTCTTCAGGTTTGGTAAAGGCATCAATGGTGTGTTGATCGGGAAAACCTTGAAATCCATACTCCGACATAAATCTGCCAACCTTTTTGTTAAAGATATTAAAAGGCTCTTTACCCCACCAAACGCCCCAATAGTGCGAATCGCCCGCTTTCATGCTTTCAGGCCTGCCCCAGCCGTGGAACGGAGAGGATGGAATATAGGGACGGAGGGTATCGAGCTGCCGGAGAAGAGCAGGGAGGATGAAGTCGAAGAGGGTGCGGTAATCCTTGTAAACCGCCGCCGAATCCTGCTGCGAATAACCGTACTGCTTCTGCCAGCCCCAGTTTTTCCACCCTTCGTCGATCTCATTGTTTCCACACCACATAACAATGGAGGGATGACGACGCAACCTCACTATGTTCTGAGCCGCTTCGTCGCGTACGTTATCAAAAAATGATTTGGTTCCGGGATACATGGCACAGGCGAACATAAAATCCTGCCAGACCATGATCCCGTATTCGTCGCACAAGTCATAAAATATATCGTTCTCATAAATTCCGCCTCCCCAGACCCGGAGCATGTTCATATTTGACTTCCTGACATCATCGAGCAACCGGTAATAATGGCGGTCGGTCAAGCCCGGAAGGAATACTTCCTGGGGAATGTAGTTGGCTCCCTTGACAAATACCGGCCTGCCGTTGATCCTGAAATAAAAGGAGGTTCCCACAGAATCGGGCTGCCTTACCAGTTCCACGGTTCGTAATCCGACCTTTTTTTTGCCGATTCCGACGACTTTTGCTCCAAAAGATACATCATACCGGAATTTATACAGTTTGGGATTACCCATACCATTGGGCCACCATAATTCAGGATTCAGGATGGTGAAATCGCCCCGGATCACATTGACCCCCTTGGTCAGCATTACATTGTTGTTCAGAATTTCGATATCGTCGATAAAAAGCCTGAAATTGGCCGAATCGGCCAGGGTGGCATACAGGGTATAGACTACCGACATGCGGGCAAGCGAGTCGGTAAGCGATTTTTGAATTATGTTCACATCCGAGACATTGACATAATTCCAATGACGGAGATAAACTGACTTCCAGATTCCGCTTGTGACAAGCTTTGGGCCCCAGTCCCAGCCGAAATGATAGGCGGCTTTCCGGCAGACCACTTTTTCATCCCCGGGTAGTTTGAACGGCAGGTTCTTGTATTCCGTTTTTATCTGCGATTCAATGGCCGGAAATTGAATCCTGAGGGTATTTGTCCCGATATGAAGTAAGAGTTTGACATTTACATACCATTTGCGGAACATGTTGTTCGCAACCAGGATCAGGGTGTCGTTGAGATATACATTCGCGTAAGTATCGATCCCTTCGAATACCAGATCGATGTTACGCCATTGGAAATTATCCTCCCGGTATTCGAAGGTCTTTTTGTATTCCCAACCGATTTCACCGATCCATTGCAGCTTCGATTCATTATCCCCGAAATAGGGATCGGGGATTGATTTGTTTCGGATCAGGTCCTGATGGACGGTTCCCGGGACTCGGGCAGGAAGCCACTCCTTGGTGCCGGCTTTGCGGAATTGCCATTCGCCGTCGAGCATGATCTTGTTCTGATCCTGCGCGTTTGAATAAAAAACAGAGACCCATAAAAATATCAGCAGAAGAGTATTACATTTGCGCACCATGCCTTTGAGATTGATTGTGCAAAAATACCATTTTAAGATCATAAATCCTGCAATCCCCGAATCAGATGAATATAAGTGAACTTCAACGCCTTTTCCGGGAACGGTTTGGTTCCTCAGACGATAATCCACGTTGTTTTTTCGGCCCGGGCAGGGTGAATCTGATCGGCGAACATACCGATTACAATGGAGGATTCGTACTGCCCTGCGCCTTGCAGTATGGAACCTACCTGTTGATCCGTCGTAACCTTACTGACCGGTTAAGACTCATATCAACCAATATGGATTACCAGGCCGACATTCCATTGCAGGAACTGGGGAATAAGGTGGGGAAAGAGTGGGTGAATTATCCCCTCGGCGTATTTGATCAGTTCAGACAGTTGAACATAGCCGCAACCGGGTTCGACATGCTCTATTCGGGTGATATTCCGAACAGCGCCGGGTTATCCTCATCGGCTTCCATCGAAATGGTGACGGCCTATGCGCTCTCAAAACTCCTTGGCGCCGACCATCTGACCATGATCGACCTGGTTAAGCTTTCACAGCGGGCCGAGAATGCGTTTGTAGGCGTAAACTGCGGTATAATGGATCAGTTTGCGGTCGGGATGGGAGCGAAGGATCACGCGCTTTTTCTGAATTGTCACACCCTCGAATATAAACTGGTTCCTTTGGAGCTGAACGGATTCCGGCTGGTCATAGCCAATACAAATAAGAAACGCGGGTTGGCCGATTCAAAGTACAATGAACGGGTGGCTGAATGCAAGGTAGCTGTAGAAGCGTTAAGCAAAACGATGGAGCTGACGCGTTTGGGTGAGGTGGGCTTCATGCAATTTTATAAAATTCAGGATGTAATTGACGATGAGTTGATCCGCCGGCGTGCCCGGCATGTGATCTCAGAAGACCAGCGCGTGCTGAATTCCGTGTCATCGCTGATGAAAGGCGACCTCTCCGGTTTCGGCGCCCTGATGAATGCTTCCCACGAATCGTTGCGCGACAATTACGAAGTCACAGGTTTTGAACTCGATACATTGGTTGCGGAGGCCCAAAAAGTAAATGGTGTAATTGGTTCACGCATGACCGGCGCCGGCTTTGGAGGATGCACGGTCAGTCTCGTACGATCCGATCGGATCGATCATTTCATCGCAACCGTCGGTGAAGCCTATTTTGAAAAAACTGGACTGAAAGCCGATTTCTACCTGGGCGAACCCGCAGAAGGAACGCGGGAAATTATTTAGTTCTCCTGAGGCAACCTTTTCTGTCATCGGAAGGTCATATAGGGCTATGTTGTAAAGCAGGGTTTATATGGCGAGGAACATATCGAATATAATTTTACGACATTACAGCGGTAAAGTCAGTAACATGGTCATCCAGTCGAACGGGATCGTCCGTTCGTTGCCTGATATTTCAGGAAGAATATGGTCGTCACAACAAAAAATGCACCTGACACGGATTGAAGAAGCAAAGAATTATGCCCGTGGAGTACTCAGCGATCCGGAGAAAAAGGCTGAATATGAGCAGACGCTGCCAAAATGGAAAAAGAAAATGGACCATCCCAACATCGGGGTGTACCAGTTGGCTATCCGCGATTATTACCATCCACCCAATATTCGGCGTATAACTTATAAGCAGACAATATCCGGTACGAAAGGATCAATCGAGGTGGATGCCGATGATGAATTTTGTATCAGCACAGTGGCTGTCGAAATTTTATCAACCAAAGGCAGCGTCATTGAGTCGGGTTCGGCTGTGTGGTCTGATCTCCATGATATCTTTACGTATCCCGTGCAGAAAGTTCATTTATTAAAGCCAGGATGCACGATAAAGGTAACTGTGACCGACAGACCGGGAAATATAACCAGCCAAATATTGAACCTCAAATAAGTTGCTTTCCCATCTAAGGCTCCCCTAAGTCTTCTCTAAGCCTTCTCTATCTTTTTAATAAGCGCCCAAGAGTGTCCTATCATGTTTGTCGGCTCGGGGGGATATACCCAAGGTCGATCATGATCCGTGTCATGTCGGGATTGGAATGTGCATCGATTTTTTCCCGCAACGATTTCAGAGATTTTTCAACCGAAGAGGTCGATTTATTCATGCTTTCGGCAACGCTTTTAATGGATTTGCCGGTAGAGATCATTTTGGCAATTTCAAGTTCTTCGGATGAGATGAAGACCGGGCTGTCATTTGTAAAACCGGGATCGAGCATGGGTTTGACATCGGATGTGAGAAATGTTGAGCCATCGATAATTTTTGGCAGGATGGTGGCCAGAATATCGATATCCTGAGTCTTGGTGATATAGGCATTGACACCCAGGCGGAACATATTATATTTCCACCAAAGAGAGGATTCGGCAGTATAAATTGCAACGGGGATTCCGGGCAGGATCCGTATAATACTTAGGTAGTTGTCGAAAGGGGACGGATCGGTTTTGAGAAACAGGTCCAAAAGAATAACATCGACCTTCAGCGATGGCAACTGCCTCAGGGCGTCCTCCATGTTCAGGGCATAACCAACCATTTTGATATCATGATCGGGGTATGAAAAATGAAATTCAACTCCCTCGATCATTCCAGGATGGTCGTCGATCATGAAAAAATTAATCATGGAATGAGATGATTACCTTGAAACAAATGTAAAAAAAATCAAATGATAAATGTTATGTTTGGGAGGAATATTTTATTGATTTTTTATGATTTTCCAGGTTTCAACCCGTCCTCCGGCCGATACCCTCACGATATAAGTCCCCGGTGAAAGAGAGCTGATATCGATCCGGGTAACAGAAGCAGTTACACGCTGATGCAACATGTTTTGGCCGGTCAACGAAGTAATCGTGTAATCAGCCTTGTCGTATTCGGTAAATCCCTTTAGTTCCAGGTTAAGAACTCCTTGTGTGGGATTTGGAAACAGGGTAACCATTTTACTCCCCTTACCCTTGCCGTTTACCGGTTCTTTTGCCAGCGTGTCGTACCGCACCGAATCGCCGGTAAAATTCTCCTGCGAATCTGATTCTTCAATAAAACGTTTTACGCGGTTTCCACTGGCATCATAAGAATATTTTACAGTATATGATTGCCCCATCGACTGATCTATGACCAGAAAAAGAACACTTAAAATGAAGAGGACCGTTTTGATTTTCATGGCAGATAGGAATTATATAATATCTTGATTGATCAATACTCCGTTAAAAACTCATGCAGCTAACCTCCCGATATTCAAGCACTGCTCATAGAGACACCTGTATTTTTCGCAACTCAGGTCGAGAGCTAACTTTGAAAAAA
>Ga0209099_1004625_pt1 | contig 10344 bp, 10 predicted proteins | sample AD_JPNHW2_MetaG_FD_184430 | JGI IMG/M metagenome (GOLD analysis project Ga0209099, IMG submission 184430) | Active sludge microbial communities of municipal wastewater-treating anaerobic digesters from Japan - AD_JPNHW2_MetaG (SPAdes) (version 2) | ecosystem: Engineered > Bioreactor > Anaerobic...
TGATGGGCCCTGTTTGAAAAGAGCCCGAGTCGCCCGGGGACGGGAACTCCAGGATCTGGCTTTAGTGACGAAGCTCTCCCGCTCCATGCTCCAATGTATCGAAGAGGAGAGTTACGACGCCCTTCCGCCGGACGCCTACCTGAGGCTCATGGTCCGGACCGTGGCCAGGGAGCTTGGCCTCCCGCCGGAAAAGGCGGTTTCCGATTACCTGGCCGTCCGGGAGAGGCGGCTGAAGAAAAAGGCGGGGAACCCTCGAAAATGATGAGACCGGAGGGGGAGAAGGGCTACTCTCTCGGGGAGGAGATCGTCCACTCCATCACCCATGGCCTGGGGGCTCTGCTGAGTGTCGCCGCCATGACCCTCCTGCTGGTTTTATCCGCATGGAAGAGGGATCCCTGGCGGATCTTGGGTTTCTCCATCTACGGGATCTCCCTGGTCGGCCTCTACCTCGCCTCGACCCTCTACCACGCCATCCCCTGGCCCAAGGCGAAGAGGTTCTTCCAAAGGGTTGACCACCTCTCCATCTTTCTCCTGATCGCCGGGACCTACACGCCGGTCACTCTGATTCCCCTACGCGGGAAATTGGGGTGGGAGCTCTTCATTGCGGTCTGGGGCTTGGCGGTGGCAGGGATCTTCTGGGAGAGCTTCTTCTTTGGGCGTTACCGGGGGGTCTCCATCGCCCTCTACCTCCTCATGGGGTGGCTCATTGTCGGCGCTTTTCAACCTATGGTGGCAATTCTTCCCGGAGGTCTCCTCCGATGGCTCTTCCTGGGAGGTCTCTTCTACAGCTTCGGTGTGGTCTTCTACCTTCTGAAGAGGATGCCCTACCACCACGCGGTTTGGCACCTTTTCGTTCTGGGTGGGAGCTTCTGCCATTTCATGGGTTTCCTGATCTATCTGGCCTGACCCTCATCCCTCTCAAAGCGGGCTTCTCTCTGGAACTTTAAAGGGAGTGTCCGTTGTCGTTCAAACGGTTTGAATGGAGTGTCCCTTGTAGTTGACTTGCCGTATGAAGGAGGGGTGACCCTTTAGACTCGATGGAGTTCTTCCCTCTCTGGGTTGAAAATCCTTAGAAAGGGGAGGAAAAACAGAACCTTCCTTATAAGCGTTTATAGGCTTTCGAGAGCGGAGGTTCCCCTTGTGGTTCCCTCTACAGGCGAAGGGAGGGGATGCCTACTTCCGGAGGGCTTCGAGGGTGGCCTTGGCGGAAGGGACCATCTGGAAGAACTGTTCAAGCTTCTCGCAGGGGTAATCCGCACAGAGGGCGCAATGGGGAAGCCCCCTCTTCTTCGCGCAGAGTCGGTAGTCGCACTCCCGGCAATGGGCGAAGATAGGCTCCTTGTCGCTCCAACATCCGATGCAAAGAATGTCCTCGGGTCGGATCTCCGCCTTGAACATGGCCGACCACTCTTGGGCCGTCTTTTTTCGGAGTTCCTGATCCTGATTCTTCGTGGCGATGAAGGCCGGGCACTGAAGACACTGGATTCCGCAACAGCCGATCTTCTCCTCCATGGAAGCACCTCCTCTGCTGAAGATCTTCCACTATACCATGAAGCGGAGGGGGAGAGGAGGAGAAAGCGGCCGCTACCCTTGCGGGGTTGCACCTTTCGCTCGCTAGATGGGTTAGGCCGGGTTGAGAAGAAGAGGAAGGCCGAAGTGGGAAGAGTTTTGTTCCCCCTCTCCAGATCCGAAGAGGACGTCTATATTGGCGGGGAAAAAGGGCGGTGGTGGAAGAGCGCGGAAAACCGATGGGCTTCAGAAGGAGAGCTCTCCGAACTTGAGCTCATCGTAGGAGATGACCGTCTGGAAAGCCTTGAGCTTTTGGGAGAACTTGGCCCTGAAGCGGCGCATGAATTGACGAAACTCATCATCGTTCTCCGTGAGGAGCTCGAACTCGAAGTCGTAGGGGCCGATGGTTTTGACGAGGAAGAGGACACTCTTCTCTCTCCTCAGGGTCTCGGCGAGGAGCTCGACCGTCTTCGGGGAGGGGTCGGAGAGCTGGAGGAAGACCTTTCTGTAGGTGTATCCGATCAGCCCCGGGTTGATCTTGATGCCGAAGCCGAGGAGAATCCCCGATTCCGTGAGCGTTTCGATCCCTTCCTTGACGGCTTTCTCCGAGAGGGAGCACATCTTGGCGAGCTCCCGGTAGGAGAGGCGACCGTTGCGGTTGAGGTGGAGAAGGAGGGATTTCTCCCAGGGGCGGAGCTCTCTGCGGTCGAAGTCACCGCCGAAGATCATGGAAGGCGCCGGAGACTCCTCGTCCCTGAGGAAGCGGAGAGGCAGGTACTCCACACGGGTGCCCAAGGAGAAGTATTTCTCGTGGAAGTGACCTCCAAACTCGGCCATGATTCCATCGTAGACGCGTTCGAAGGCGAGCACGTTGTCGGCCCAGACGACAAACTCCAGATCGAAGTCTCCCGAGAGGAGGGTCAGCCAAGAGACCTCGGGAATGGCTTGAAGTCTCTCTACCAGCTTCATCTCCGTGGCGTCGTCCAGGGAACCGTACTTGATGAAGACCCTGTAGTGGGTCTTCCCCAGCAAGGCGACGTTCGGTATGGCCTGGTACCCTCGGATCACCCCCCGGTTCTCCATCTGTTTGATCCTATAGCTGACAACCTGCTTGGAGAGGCCGCTGAGTTCGGCCAGGTGGGTGAAGTTCATCCGCGAGTTCAGGCTCAGGTTGTAGAGAATCTCTCTGTCTTTGGCGGAGAGGGGGAAGAAATCGCGGATCTCCCGGCGGAAATGCGCCCCCCTCTTCTCGTTTATTAAAGTTGAAAAATCCCCTTCTTTTTTTGACATCCTATGGATATTATCCTTAAAAGAAAATGTTTGTCAAGATAAAACAGTTTTTTCTTTTACTAAATATTGACTCCCCGGTTTGGGTATGGTAAGAATTATAAGGATGACCGGAGAAGGGCCAAGCCTCTCTCCGGCCGTACCCCATCGGGAGGGTTCAGCCCTTGGGAAAGGAGTCTAAAAGATGATAACAAACCGTATCACCGAGCATCCTGTCCTCTCTGTTCCCGAGCCATCAGAGGTTGTCTTCTACTGGAACAAGACGCCCATGAAGGCCCGTAAGGGAGAGATGATCTCGTCGGCCCTGGTGGCCAACGGGGTCAAGGTCTTCGGTCACCACCACAAGGACGGTACAGGTCAAGGTATCTTCTGCGCCAACGGGCAGTGCTCCAAGTGTCTCGTTCTGGCCAACGGCCTTCCCGTCAAATCCTGTATGACCGCCGTAAAAAGCAACATGGTCGTTGAAAGCGTGGATGGCCTTCCGCGTCTCCCTGAGGCAGTCGCGGGCGCGGAGATTCAAGACATAGAGGAGATCGAGGTCCCCGTTCTCATCATCGGCGGTGGTCCCGCCGGCCTCTCCGCCGCCTTGGAGATGGCCCGATTCGGGATCAAGGCTCTGATCGTGGACGACAAGAACGAGTTGGGTGGGAAGCTGGTCCTCCAGACCCATAAGTTCTTCGGTTCCGTCGAAGACTCCCACGCCGGAACAAGGGGGAATCAGATCGGCCGCCAGCTGGCCCAAGAGGCGGGCGAGAACCCTAACTTGACCGTTTGGACCGACAGCACCGTCCTCTTTGTCTTCAAAGACAAGAAGGTCGGGATTCTCAAGGCCGGAGAGTATAAACTCGTCAAGCCCCAGACCATCCTGAACGCCGCCGGAGCCAGGGAGAAGTTCCTCCGCTTTCCTGGAAACCACCTTCCCGGTATCTACGGAGCCGGTGCCTTCCAGACCCTTGTCAACCGTGACCTAGTGAGACCCTCCCAACGCCTCTTCATCGTAGGCGGCGGGAACGTCGGCCTCATCGCCGGTTACCACGCCCTCCAGGCGGGTATCCCGGTCGCCGGTCTCGTGGAGGCCCTCCCCCAGTGTGGAGGGTACAAGGTCCATGCCGATAAGATCAAGAGGCTTGGTATTCCGATCTATACATCCCACACCGTTCTCTCCGCCAACGGGAAGGAGACTCTGGAGTCGGTGACCATCGTCAAGGTGGATGAGCGGTTCCGGCCGATCCCCGGCACGGAGAAGACCTTTGCCTGCGACACCCTGCTCATCGCCGTAGGCCTCAACTCTATCGATGAGTTTACCTCGGAGACGGAGAAGGCAGGGATTCCGGTCTTCGCCGCCGGCGACGCCCTGGAGATAGCCGAAGCCTCTTCGGCCATGTTCAACGGCAAGATCGCCGGGTTGAAGGTTGCCAGATTCCTCGGCGCCCCTACCGGGGAAGTCCCCGAGGAGTGGTACAAGAAGGCCCAGGTTCTCAAGTCCCACCCAGGAGCCGTTCAGCCCCAGACCTTCTCGGAGGTTGAAGAGGGGGTCATGCCCAACATCCACTGTCTCCAGGAGATCCCCTGCAACCCCTGCACGACGGTCTGTCCCAAGAAATCGATCTCCACGAAAGATGGAACCCTCATGGGGTTGCCGGTCTTTAACGGCGAGTGCATCGGCTGCGGCCAGTGCGTCCTGATCTGCCCAGGTCTGGCCATCACCCTGGTAGACTACAGGAAGGACCCTGAGACTCCGGAGGTCACCGTGCCCTACGAGGTCTTCAACTACCCTGTGAAGGTCGGTGAGAGTGTGAAGTGCGTGGATATCGACGGGAACCTCTTGGGAGAGTTCGAAGTCTCCACGGTCCAGAGCAACAGCAAGATCAAGACCCAGCTCGTGAAGATCCGCGTCCCCCGTGAGATCGCCAAGAGGGTCGTCTCCTTCCGTATCCAGGATGAAGAGGCCTCTCAGCCCCTCGAGAAGGTCGTGATGCCAGAGAGAACCCCCGATGACAGTTTCCTCTGCCTCTGCGAGAGGGTGAAGGTCAAAGAGGTCAGGGAGCTGATCCGGCAGGGCGTGAGGGACATCAACCAGATCAAGGCCGTTACAAGGGCCGGCATGGGCTCCTGTGGAAGCAAGACTTGTGAGCTCATGGTCAAACAGCTTTTCCGTGAGGAGGGAGTCCCCCTGGAAGAGGTGACTTCCAATACCAAGAGGCCCCTCTTCGTCGAGGTCCCCCTGGGCGTCTTCGCAGGCATGAAAGAAGGAGGCGAAAGATGACGCAGAAACACTACGACGTAATCGTTATCGGAGCCGGCTCCCTGGGAGTTCCTACCGCTCTGGCCCTGGCGGAGTCGGGGGCGTCGGTTCTCGTCATAGAGCCGAACGCATCGGTCGGTCAACTCAGCAACAAGAAGGCTATCGGAGGAATCCGGGCCACCCACTCCGACTACGGCAAGATCAAGGTCTGCCAGAGGAGTATTGAGATCTTCTCCACCTGGAAAGAGAAGAACGGTGATGATATCGGCTGGCTCAGCAACGGTTACGCCTACCCGGCCTATAACGAGAAGGACGAGAAGAAGCTGAAGGATCTGATGAAGATCCAACTCTCCCACGGTCTCAACATCCGATGGATCTCCCCGGAGGAGCTCAGCGTCTTGGCCCCAGGCATCCGGATGGAGGGGCTGAGGGGTTCGACCTTCTCTCCCGAGGATGGAAGCGCCTCCCCTCTCCTTTCTACGAACGCCTTCTACTTTAAGAGCCTGAAGAAGGGCGCGGAGTACCGGTTTCACGAGAGGGTCACCGCCATGAAGACCGAAGGGAACCGGATCGTGGAGGTTGTCACGGACAAGGGCTCTTACTCCGCCGGCACCGTCGTTAACGCCGCCGGGGCCTACGCCGCGGACATCGGGAAGATGATCGGTCTCAACCTCCCGGTCATGCCCGACAACCACGAGGCCGCCATCACGGAGCCGGTGGAACGGTTTCTGGGACCGATGATCGTCGATATGCGCCCGGGTCCGCGCTCGCTGAACTACTACTTCTACCAGAACAACGAGGGGCAGGTCGTCTTCTGCATTACTCCGGAGCCCGCTATTCTGGGCGTTGACAACGACAACACCTCGGAGTACTTCCCCCTGGTCGCCAAGAGGATGGTGGAGCTCTACCCGCGGTTGGCCCAGCTTCGGGTCCGCCGTTCTTGGAGGGGACAATACCCCAACACCCCCGACGGGTTCCCCCTGGTCGGAGAGAGCCGGGAGTATGTCAACTTCGTCAACAACATCGGCGCCTGCGGCCAAGGCTACATGTTAGGCCCAGGGATGGGTGAACTGACCGCCCGAATCGTTCTCAAGAGACTCTCCGAGGACGATCATAAGATTCTGAAGAGCTTCGACCCCTACCGGGAATTCTCCGGTATGGAACTCTTTAAATAAGTTTTCCCCCTCCGGTCTCGGGCGGGAGCCTGAGACCGGAGGCCGCTCTCCCTTCCAAGGGAGAGCGGCCTTCTCCCATTCACTCTCTTAGGGGCTTTGAAAACGGCCCCTCCCAAGGGTATTTAAGGCCTAGGCGCTAGAACCGCTCGGGAGGGTTTCCCTTACCACTTCTGGGGAAGGACCTCAGGAACGTAGCTTTTCAGGTAGGTGAAGAGACTCTCGGAATCGGTGAAGACCGCGTAGAGTCTCCGGTACTCTTCCTTGGCGAACCTCTCCCTGTAGAACCCCTCGAAGAGGTCTAGCAGGGGCGAGAAGAAGTTCCGGATGTTCAGGAAGACGATAGGCTTGGAGTGGTACCCCAACTGCTTGAGGGTCATAACTTCCAGGGCCTCTTCAAGGGTCCCGAAACCACCGGGGAGGACGAGAAAACCGTCGGCCCGCCTCTCCATCTCCGCCTTCCGGGAGGCCATATCCTTGGTGATGATCAACTCGTCCACCTCTTGGGGACCGATGCTTTTGGGGAGAAGCTTTTCGGGAATGATTCCCGTCACCCTGGCTCCCCCCCGACGGGCGTAACGGGCCACCTCCCCCATGAGGCCGCAGGAGGCGCCACCGTAGACCAACTCCATCCCCTCGGAGCCGATGAGCTCGCCCACCCTACGGGAGTGGTCGAAGAAGAGGGGGTCGATCTTTTCGGAAGAGGAGCAGAAGGTGCAGAGGGAGAAGGCCATAGGAGAAGATAGAGGAAAGGGAGGGAAGGGTCAAGGGGAGGGGGTGAGGGCGAGGAAGATTTCGGTGATGTACAAGTCGCCTTCCCCGTCGAGGGAGACGCCGACCCCGATGGCGTTGTAGGAGGGGTTCAGGAGGTTGGCCCTGTGGGAAGGGGAGTCCATGAAGCCTTGGTGGACCCTTTCCGGACTTCGCTCGGAGGAGAGGGCGACGTTCTCAGCGAAGGCTGTAAAGGTCAGCCCTTCGGCGAAGAGTCGCTCCCTGAGTTCAGGGTAGTCGGGGAAGCGGTGGGACAAACGGCCTTCCGAGGCCATCTTTTCGCTGTGGCGTAAGGCGATTCTCTCCAAACGGTTCTCCTTCTTGAGCGGTGGCAACCCGGCCTTTGTTCTCTCGGCGTTGACCAGGGCGAAGGTCTTTTCGGAGATCTCCCCTAAGGGGATATCCGGAAGGGAGCAGGCGGCCAGGGGAAGGAAGAGGAGGAAAGAGAGGAAAAACCGTGCCATGAAGAAAAGATAGTCCTTTTTCGGAGGGTGTCAAGGCTCTCGACTCTTGACCGGAAGGCGCCCTTTCTGGTATATCCAAGGGTTGTCAGGAGGCCCCAATGGCAAAATTTCTCTGTCAGACTTGTGGTTTTCAGTACGATGAAGAGGCCGAAACCCTAATCATGGAGACCGGCCTTCCCCCGAAGACACCCTTCTCCGAGTTTCCGGACACCTGGACCTGCCCCATGTGCGGAAGCACCAAGGATGGTTTCGAGGATACCGAGGGAATCGGGCTCTGTAACCGCTGGAAGTAACCTCCCATGGCCAACCCTGGCTGTTTGAAAGGGACAAGGGTTCTCAAGGTCGTCTTTGGTTACCGTTGTCCCCACAGGTGTGACTACTGTGCGGTGAAGAACTCCTCCAGGTACGGAGAGTGGGAGAACCTTCTCCTGGATCCGCTGAAGGCGGCTCCCCTGATCGAGAAGGCGGCGGAGAGGTACACCTTTTCGGGAATCGAGATCGGCGCAGGAGAGAGCTTTCTCCACCCCGACCTCTTCCGGTGGATCGTTGACCTGAACAACCGAAGGCTCCAGGTCCCTCTCTTCCTCTTCGCCTCCCCCGGAACTCCCGGGGCGGAGGAGGTCGTCGAGATCATGGAAACAAGCGAGACCCCCGTTTACATGCTTGTTTCTGCCGATGGTCCTCTCTCTGAGAGGAACCGGGGAAACTGGCCGGAGACGGTGGACCACTTTCGATGGCTCCACAGTCGCGCCCAGAGGAGCGGAGGGAAACTCCATGTCAAACTGGCGGCCTGCTTGACCCCGGAGAACGGGGGGGCGTTGTTGGAGAACTTCAAGGCTCTCCTGGAGCTGGACCCCACCTCTCCCTTCACCTTTCGGCCCATCAAGAGGGAGTACAGTGAGGAGACTCTGGAGGCGATTCTTCGGGGATACCGGGACTTTCTGCTCTGGGCGGAAGAGATGGGGCGGGACCTTTGGGAGCTCTCCCGGCAGAGGGGATCGGTTCTCTCCTCTCTCAGAGGGGATTGGAGCTGTGCGGGAAGCGGCCTCACCCTTCTTCCCAACGGGCGGTGGACCGACTGCTACGTGACCCACTACTGTTCCGATCACGATCCGGCCAGAAGCGTGGGAAGCCTGGAGGAGTACGAAGGCTTTTTCCGGGAGAACTTCCTTCCCCATCATGAGAGGTGCCAGGGGTGTCTCGACCTCTTATCCTTCTGCAACCTTTGCCAGGCAGGTTTGGCGGATTACCGGAGAAGCACGGGGCGGGAGTTCTATACCCCCGATTTCTGCCTCTTCATCAACAGGCTCTCCCTCCTTTCCCTTTGGGCCTCTCTGAGGCGGTATCCGGAGTTACGGTGGGTTCTCAGCCGTCAGGGGGCCGACCCCTTGGCCCTGTTCCGGGAGGGCGAGAGCCTGAAAATCCTCAAGGCCGGGAAACCCTACCGTTCGATCCCTTTCGAGAAGATCCTCTCCGCCGAAGGGTTCCCCCTTTGATCTCCCCCAAGGTTCTCCCGGAGCTAGAGAAGAAAGTCCGGGAGATCTTCGCCGGTGATTCCTCCGGGCACGACTGGTTCCATCTGGATCGGGTCAGGGCCATTGCCTTGAAACTGGCCGCTGAGGAGGGTGCCGACCCCTCTCTCGTGGAAGCCTCGGCGCTTCTTCACGACCTGGAAGACCACAAGCGGGAGATCCGGCCCGGGGAGAGCCTTCAGGAGGTTTGCCAGAGTGTGGGGATGGAGGAGGCGGAGATTCGGAGAGTCCGGACCATTGTCGAGGAGGTCTCCTTCCAGGGGGCCGGAGTGGCGACCCCGGTCTCCTCAGTGGAAGGGGCGGTCGTTCAGGATGCCGACCGGCTCGACGCGATCGGCGCCATCGGCATAGCCCGAGCTTTCGCCTTCGGAGGAAGCCGGGGAAGGCTCCTCTACGATCCCGACGACCCTCCGGTCCTTCACGGGGACTTCGACAGCTACCGCTCCTCCAGGGGGGCGACGATCAACCACTTCTACGAGAAGCTTCTCCTCCTCAGGGACCGGATGAACACGGCTTCGGCGAGAAGGATGGCCCAGGAGCGGCACCGTTTCATGGAACTCTTCCTGGAGAGGTTTCTCCGGGAGTGGGAGGGCCGTCTTTAACCGGATCTTTTGGAAGGCTGGGGCCTGATTCCGGGACGTTAAAAGGGAGTGTCCCTTGTAGATCGGAGGGCCTTTCCGGGAGAGTTTCGCCGGAACCGTCGGCCTCCTCCAAGGGAGCGGCTCTAATCCCTGACCTGGAAGTAGCGGTTCGCCAGGAAGGCCATGATCAGGGTGAGGATCAGGAGAGCTCCCAGGTGGGGGAGGATTTCGACGAACCCCTTGTGGAAGAAGACGTTTCCATGAAGGGCGTCCATGGCCCAATAGGCCGGAGAGATCAGGGCGAGCCGTCTAACCGTCTGGGGGACGATCTCGTTGGGCCACCAGCAACCTCCCAAGGCGGCGAAGATGTTGGAGAGGAGAATCGAGAAGCCGATGATCACCTCCTCTTTGGTGCAGATTGAACCGATCAAGACGCTCACGCCCGACATGGCGGCGGCGAAGAGGGTGAAGATCGCCAGGGTGAGGAGGGGGTTGCCGAGGTTCAGGTGGAAGAAGAGTTTGCCCACCACCACGAGGATACCGGTTTGAACGAGTCCCATGAAGAGCCTTGCCAGAAGTTTGGAAACGAAGAGATCCGTCGTGGAGAGGGGCGAGAAGAGGAGACGGCCGAGGATCCCCTTCTTGCGGTCTTCCAGAACAGAGACCCCGCCGTAGATCATGACCATCATCATGATGAACTGGATTGTGGTGCCCGGAATGGTATGGTCGAAACCGGAGGGAACAAGGGTGAGGGTCTTTTCGGGGAAGCGGCTCTTGACGGTG
>Ga0209099_1004627_pt1 | contig 10341 bp, 8 predicted proteins | sample AD_JPNHW2_MetaG_FD_184430 | JGI IMG/M metagenome (GOLD analysis project Ga0209099, IMG submission 184430) | Active sludge microbial communities of municipal wastewater-treating anaerobic digesters from Japan - AD_JPNHW2_MetaG (SPAdes) (version 2) | ecosystem: Engineered > Bioreactor > Anaerobic >...
TGGCGTGATTACCCTGTTTTGTTATGTAGGTGCTCAAACCGGAATCAATAGTTTCTTTATCAACTATATGATCGAGTTAAATACCAAAATTATACCTAGAGATGCTGCCTATATTCTCTCCTTTGGCGGAATGGGTTTGTTTATGGCAGGTAGATTGATGGGGAGTTTTATATTAAAGAAAGTCCACCCCCCTAAAGTTCTGGCAATGGTCTCAATCGGTGCTATTATTTCTACCTTCATCGTATTTCTTTCATTAGGAACGGTTTCATTGATAGCCTTACTCCTCAGCTATCTGTTTATGGCCATCATGTTCCCTACGATATTTGCCATATCAATTCAAGGTTTAGGTGATCTAACCTCCAAAGGTTCATCATTGTTGATTATGTCGATTGTTGGAGGTGCTGTGTTTCCACCCATCATGGGTTATGTAGGAGAATCTAAAATATCATACGGATTTTTAATCCCATTAGTATTATTTATCGTAATCTTACTTTTTGCTTATACAGCAACCCGAAAAACTCAAAAATTATGAAAAAGAAAGTATTTGTTTCAGGCTGTTATGATATGCTACACTCCGGTCATGTAGCTTTTTTTAAGGAAGCTGCAGAATATGGAGATCTATACGTTGGTATCGGATCAGATAAGACCATTTTTGAATTAAAAGGTCGGAAGACCATTCAATCTGATAAAGAAAGGCTTTACATGGTGGGAGCTTTAAAATCGGTCAAGAAAGCATTTATCAACAAAGGGGGTGGTATTCTCGATTTTAAAGAGGATATTTTAGAACTCAAACCCGATATTCTTTTTGTCAACGAGGATGGACACACTATTGAAAAGGAGAAGTTGTGCAAAGAGTTAGGGATCCAATATATTATAAGTAAACGATTACCTTCGGAAGGGTTACCGAAACGGAGCACTACCGCTTTGAGGAAAGAGTGCCGAATCCCCTACCGGATTGATTTAGCTGGAGGGTGGTTGGATCAACCTTTTGTTTCCAAATTCTATCCGGGATCTGTCATCACCATCAGCATTGAGCCCGATTATGAGTTTAATGACCGTAGCGGGATGAGTACCAGTACCCGTAAAAAAGCAATAGAATTGTGGCAAACCGATGTTCCGGAAGGGAATTTGGAAAAGATTGCTAAAATTCTGTTTTGTTATGAAAATGCGCCGGGTAGTGAATACATCAGTGGCTCTCAGGATTCGATCGGTATTGTTTATCCGGGATTAAACAATTTATGCTACAGGAAAGGACAGTATTGGCCATCTAAGATTGAGCATATTGAAGACCTAGAAACATTGGAGTGGCTTGAAAAGAGAATCTATCTGCTTTCCCTTTCCCCCAGAGGAAACACATTAAATGTGACAGAAAACAATCATATCACTATAGAAAAAGCCAAAGCTTTAGCTACAGCTGCAGATCTTTTATGGAATGGAGTTATGCATAAGAATACCAAGGAATTTGCGAAGGGATTAACCGATAGTTATCATGCACAGATTGCCATGTTTCCGAATATGGTTACTGAAGAGGTTGAGTATGCAATACAAAATTTACCCGATAGTGTTTTAGGGTATAAACTTTGTGGTGCCGGTGGTGGTGGATATTTGTTTCTTTTCTCAGAAGAGGATCAACCGAATACATTAAGAATTAGAATTAGAAGATAATATGAAGAGATATGGACAGGTTATCCATGTAAAACCTGAAAAATTACAGTATTATTTAGAATTACACCAAAACCCATGGCCGGAAGTGATTCAAAAGATCAAAGAGTGTCATATCCGGAACTATACTATTTTTCTTCTACAAGAACATACCTTATTTGCCTATTTTGAATATATTGGAGAGAACTTTAAGGAGGATATGCAAAAAATGGCTGCTGACCCCATGACTCAAAAATGGTGGAAAGAAACAGATCCATGTCAGGAATCACTCGGTATTGACTCTTCCGAATGGTGGCACAATATGAAGGAAGTTTTTCATTGCTAAAACTTTTCAATCAATAAACTTATTTTCCAAAAAAAACAGAAACTTTGTTTATATTTTCTGACAAATGAAGATCAATTATGATAAAAAAAGACAATATGTTAATTTTTTTAACATAAAAGTTGACTTTAATATCAGTTTATTACAAATTTAACACTTTTTTTTACATTTTTGTCGTTTTTTAATACACTTAAAAAAAAATGAAAAAAAAAGTTATTTTTATTTTTTTTTTAGATTATTAAAAACCTTTTTAGTAATTTTGCAAAGTCAAATCTGTTTTTTCTGCGATAGAAGAAACCATAATAACAAAAGAGAGAAAAATCTCTTAACAGTTTTAAAATCAGAGTGATTCACTTTTTGGTGACCCCATGTTTTGCATTTAATTTCACAATTTACATTAAAATTATAATATTATGAAAAAAATTACTTTTTTTGCATTGTTATTGAGTCTTATTATGACCGCTACGGCTCAAGGCCCTAGTAAATGTGGTCCTGGTGACTCTGAAGCTTCCAAATTTAATGGGTTTGGATGTCAAATCGATTTGAACTATAACTTTATTAAACTCAAATCAACTGAAATGTCAAACTTTCATATAGCAGTGATGCCCGGATACCATTTCTGTCATTACTTCTTTGCAGGTGTGGGTGTTGGATATGCTAACTACAACGGATTCAATTTTGTTCCTCTGTTTGCACACGGAACTCTTAACTTTTCAAAAGGCAAAGTGATCCCTTTTATTCAAGGAAAAGTTGGGCTAATGTTGGGTTCTAAAACGGGTTCTATTGATTATAACCTAATCAATAATGGTGGAGAAAATGCACCTGTTTGGTATCTTTCTGAAGTAAAAGGAGTGTATTATATTCAACCTGCTGTTGGGGTTAAATTTCGTATTAAAGATAGAAATTTGTTGACCGTTGCTGTAACTCTTGATGGGATGTTAACAAAAGTAACACCAACCCTTGATCCAAATAATCCATTGAATATCAAAAATGGAACAATGGGATTAAAGATTGGATTTGAATTCTAATCTTATTGTTTAACTAAATATACACACATGCCATTTCGTAAATATTGGTTTCCTATTAGAGTTACCTATGGGAGAGTTTTAATATTAAAAAAACACTTAGACAATAAAGATATTAAAAATTTCGTACCGCTTATCAGAAAAGTCAAGTTAGTTGATGATAAGCCGGTCGAAAAATTAGTTCCTGCCATCAACAATTACATCTTTGTATTTTGTACTATTTCGAGGGTACAACAGCTCAAAGAGGAGATGGAGGAGCAAATCCCAATTCGTTTTTTATACAATCCCCTTACTAAAAAGCCTCAGATCATCCGTAAAAAAGAGATGGAGGATTTTATTTTGGTGGCCGGAAGTTTGGATGAACAATTGGTTTATCTAAAGCCGGGTGATATCAATTTGTCTAAAGGTGATAAGGTAAAAATTATTGCAGGTCCTTTCAAAGGTGTTGAGGGGACCTTTATCCGAATAAAGGGTGATAGAAGAGTAGTCGTGACTATTGAGGGACTTATGGCCGTGGCTACTACTTTTATCCACCCTTCTCTTATAGTCCCAATCAATAAAAATAATTAACATGTTTCATTTTTTAAAAAAATTATTCTTCGTTGTATCCGCCGGTTTACTTCTTTTTTCTTGCAATACATCAAAACAAATATTGTATTTACAGGATGCGCAACTTCAAACCCCCAAAAAGGTAATGGCAGGTAGTAACATCACTATTCAGGCAAAAGACATGGTCTCTATTATTGTATCCAGTAAGGATCAAGAGTTAGCGGCTCTGTTTAACCTAACTAGATATCAATCAATGGTAGGTCCAGCCGGTTCTACTACTCAAAGAGGTGAAATCTCCGGTTACACTGTAGATTTGGAAGGATTCATCGATTTTCCGGTTGTGGGTAAATTAAAAGTGCTTGATTTGACCAGACATCAACTGGCAACTTTGATAAAAGATACTTTAATCAAATCTAACTTGATCAAAGATCCTGTTGTTACTGTTGACTTCATGAACTTATACATTTCAGTGATGGGAGAAGTGAAAAACCCCGGAAGATATAAAATCGAAAGGGATCAAATCACCCTCTTAGATGCCATCAGTATGGCAGGCGACCTGACCATCTTTGGCAAAAGAGACGGCATCACCGTGATTCGTGAAACCAACGGGGAGCGTATAATCTATAAAGTGGATATCCGCACCGCCGATCTTTTCGACTCTCCGGTTTACTATCTCAAACAAAACGATATTATATATGTAGAACCCAACAAGATCCGCGCCGGCCAATCCACCATCAACGAAAACAACCTCAAGTCCGTGTCGTTGTGGATCTCCGTCGCCTCCCTCATCAGTACTATATCTTTAATTTTCTTAAGATAATTTTAAATATAGAACACTGATGACACTGATTAAGCTGATGACCACAGATATAATAATATGCTAATGTGATAATGAGCAAATAAGCTAATTAAATATCCTATTTTCAATACTATCGACAATCGACTATCGACCTTCAATCTGTGAAAATCTGTTTAATCAGTGTCATCAGTGTGCCATAAAAACCATTAATAAAGAATTCCATGTCAGAATACCCCGAAAATACCCAAGATCAAGAATCAATCAATATTCGTGAACTTTTGTTCCTATTCCTCGCTAACTGGCGATGGTTTGTCCTATCTATTGTCATCCTGCTATCGATGGGAACAGGTTACATTTTAATTAAATCTCCTGTTTATACCCGTTCAACATCGATCCTCATCAAAGAGGATAAAAAAGGAAACTCCTTAAACTCCTCGACCGAGATGTTTGCCGATATGGGCTTGCTCAAATCAAACACCAACCTTAAAAATGAGATGTTGATCATTAAATCTCCTATGATCATTGAAGAGGTGGTGAAACGTTTGAGACTCGATCTAAACTATACAGTCAAACACAGATGGGTGAGAAATATCGATCTTTACACTTCTTCTCCTGTTGTTGTGGAATTAGACTCTTTAATCGGGGCAAATCAGACCGTTTCTTTTACGATCGAACCGATCAGTCAGAAAAAAGTGAAGATCTACAACATCAACTGGAATGACAGAAATTATAATAACGAACAAATCATAGTATTAGGTGTTCCTACTAAAACACCTTGTGGAGTCTTAACCATAAATCCAACCGTTTCTTTCTCCCATAAATACTTTAAATCGAAGATATACTTCTCCAAGAATAACGTTAAAAACGTTGCAGGAAGTTATACATCCCGTTTAAAAGTGGAATTGGGAGATAAAGATGCTTCTATCATTAACATGACGTTGAATGATATTTCTGCCACCCGTGCTGAAGAGTTTTTAAACACATTAATAGCGATCTATAACGAAAAATGGCTCGAAGATAAAAACCAGATCTCCGTCAACACCTCCTTGTTCATCAATGAAAGGTTACAAGTGATTGAAACCGATCTGGGATTGTTAGACAACAACATCTCTACATACAAAAGTGCCAACTTGTTGCCCGACCTACAAGCGGTATCCACCATGGTATTGACCCAGTCGAGTACAACAAATTCTCAGATATTAACCTTGAACAATCAGTTGTCGATGGCGAGATATGTGCAGGAGTACATGAAAAAAGGGACCACTGCCAACCAGCTACTCCCCTCTAATTCCGGTATTGGAAGTACCAATATTGAACAACAGATCAACATATACAATACCACACTGTTACAAAAGAATAAACTGTTGGCTAATAGTAGTGAACAAAATCCAATCATCCAGGACTTAAACCAAACGTTGAGCTCCATGAAACAAGCGATCTTACGCTCTATTGATGACTATATCGAAACACTAAAGATCCAGATCAATAATACCGTTAAATCGGAACAAAGAACCAACGCCCAGATCGCCAATAATCCTGACCAGGCCAAGTATCTGATCTCTGTTGAACGTCAACAAAAGGTGAAAGAGGCATTGTATGTGTTCTTGTTACAAAAAAGGGAAGAGAATGAACTATCCAGAACCTTCACTTCCGACAATACCCGTATGGTGAATCCGCCATCCGGTGATTCTTCACCAACCAGCCCTAAGAGAAGCTTGATCTTCCTGATCACTTTCGCTATAGGGTTGATCATTCCTGGATTGGTCATTTTTATCGTGGAACAGCTGAATACCATGGTGAAAGACAAAAAAGACTTACATGTCCTTTCTGTTCCTTTCTTGTCGGAGATCCCTTACCATGATAGTAGAAAAAGAAGAAAATTCTATCAAAAATGGACTAAAAAAGAGTTGGAAGATCCTACCAATATTGTAGTGGTGGAAGAGCATAACCGGAACCATATCAACGAAGCTTTCCGTATCTTGCGTACCAATATCGATTTTGTACAACGTCATACCGATGGGGCTACCGTGAGTATGATCACTTCAATCCATTCCGGTGCCGGTAAAACATTTATCTCCTCTAACATTGGAAAAAGTATGGCTATCAAAGGTAGTCGGGTGTTATTGATCGACTTTGACATGAGAAAAGCAACCTTAAGCAAGATCATCTCTCCACAAAAGTTAGGGGTTGCCAACTACCTCAATGGGGAGGTATCAGATCCATTAAGCATCGTTGTGAAAGGGGAATTGAATGAACATCTCGATGTGATTCCTGTTGGAACTATTCCTCCTAACCCTGCTGAATTGTTACTACGACCAACTTTAATGACCTTAATTGAAAGTTTAAAAGCTCATTACGATTATATTTTCTTAGACTCCCCTCCTATCGATATCATCACCGATGCCGATTTGATTGCTAAAGTTGCAGATTATACCATCTTTGTGGTTCGTGCCGGATTATTGGACAAACGATTACTTCCTGACATTGAGTCAGCGTATCAGGGCAAACGGTTCCCCAACATGGGGATCATCCTCAATTGCTCCGACCTTGCGTTACACTATGGCTACGGTCGCTACGGTGGTTATGGACATTACGGTGGCTACGGACGTTACGGCTACTCCTATCATAATACAAATGCCTACGGAGCGTGATTAGTCTACAGACTACGGACTACAGACTATCGACATTTAAGAATATGAAAATACTAGTGACCGGGGGGGCCGGTTATATTGGATCACATACGGTAGTGGAACTTTTACAAGAGGGTCATGATGTACATATCATAGACAATCTATCCAATTCTACTATTGAAGTATTAGATCGGATTACTGAGATTACCGGGAAAGCACCCCATTTTACCAAACTTGATCTGCTGGATCAATCAGATTTACAATATTACTTTGAAGACCACGCTCCATTTGATGGGGTGATCCACTTTGCTGCGGCCAAAGCAGTGGGGGAATCTGTTGAGAAACCCCTTTATTACTACGAAAACAATATCGTTGGATTGATCAATCTGTTGATCATGCTCAAAATATTTCAAGTGCCTCATCTCGTGTTCTCCTCCTCCTGTACCGTTTATGGTCAACCCAAAACATTACCTGTTACTGAAAACTCACCATTACAGCCGGCTACTTCTCCTTATGGAAATACCAAAAGGATTGCTGAAGAGATCATTGAAGACTCTGTTAAAGCAAATTCAGATTTACAAGCCATCGCATTACGTTATTTTAATCCGATAGGGGCACACAAAACTGCCTTGATTGGGGAATTACCAAATGGTGTTCCTAATAACCTGATGCCTTTTATTTGTCAAACAGCCATTGGTAAACGCAAAGAGCTCAAAGTCTTTGGTAATGATTACCAAACGCCTGATGGAACAGCCATTCGGGATTACATCCATGTGGTTGACCTGGCCAAAGCGCACCTTGCTGCTTTGCGTCGCATGACAGAAAAAAGGATGGATCAACCGATAGAATACTACAATATTGGGTGTAGCAAAGGGTACTCTGTTTTAGAAGTGATACACGCTTTTGAACAGGAGACCGGAGTAAAACTCAACTGGCAGTTTGCTCCCCGTCGTGCAGGCGACATAGAGCAGATCTGGGCCGACGCCACCCTCGCCGAACAAAAACTCAACTGGAAAGCTGAAAAGGGAATTGGGGAGATGGTTGCCAGCGCGTGGAACTGGGAAAAGAGACTAGAGACGAGGGACTAGAGACTACGGACTACAGACTACGGACTACAGACTACAGACTACGGACTACAGACTACGGACTACAGACTACGGACTACAGACTACGGACTACAGACTACGGACTATCGACTATTGACTATCGACTATCGACCCTTAAACAGCGAAGCATTAAACCTTCAACCTTTAAACTCTTTAACAAAAATATTCGTTTATTATTCGCACATTCGCGGCTTATTAATAAAAAAAAACTGTTAGCAGATAGCTGATAGCTATTTCGTCTTTAGAGATTAGACTTGAGACCTAAGACTTCAGACTTCAGACTTTTTTATTCGATACAAACGAACAATTTATTATTATTTTGTTCTTTTATAAAGAATAATTTTATATTTTTGTAGAAAATTTGAAAAAATGAATAAAAGAGATCTACAAGAGATTCTGATGGATCAAAAAGAGGTATTCCAAAGCAAAAGAGGGTTGATTCAACGTGATCTCTCTTTGGAACCTTTTTTAAGAACAAGTCAAGTGGTCGTTATTACGGGTATAAGACGTTGCGGAAAATCTTCTCTTATGTTTCTGATCAAAGAGAAGATGCAATTGAATGAAAATGATTACTGTTATTGTAATTTCGATGATGAGCGGATTTCTACTTATCCCACTATTCTAAATGATATATATTCCATCCATATAGAGATGTTTCGGTCAGAACCAATCTTTTTCTTTGATGAAATTCAAGAGGTTCCTGGTTGGGAGAAATTTGTTAATCGAATGTATGAACAAAATCACAAAGTATATGTTACAGGTTCTAACTCTACATTACTCAGTTCTGAAATCTCTACATCACTTACCGGAAGGAACAAAATACTAGAATTGTTTCCATTTTCTTTTTCAGAGTATCTGAGAATGGTTGATAAATCATACATCGTAGATCGACTTTCGGTCAAACAACGCTCCTTATTAATATCCGATTTGTCCAAATATATAGAAACAGGAGGGTTCCCTCTGGTTATAAAAGAGAAAGATCCTGAAATTGCGCATGCTTTATTTCAAGATATTTTATATCGTGACATAGTTGTAAGATACAAGTTAAGTAATGTTGAAGAAGTAAAACAAATTGGACTCTTTTTAGCTTCAAATGTAGGAAAATTAAATTCTTACGCCACGTTACAAGCTATTTCGGGATTAAAGAGTCTGAGCTCAATAAAAAACTATCTGCACTATTTTGAAGCATCATTTCTTTTTTATTTCATAAAGAAATTTGATTATTCTTTGAAAAAGCAGATCATGAACTCCCGTAAAGTTTTTGCAGTAGACACAGTAATCCCCAACAGATTAGGATTTAGGTTTTCTGAAAACAAAGGGAGACTTTTGGAAAATGTAGTTTTCATTGAACTCAAAAGGAGAGGTCGTGAAATCTTCTATTTTTCAGGAAAAAATAAATGTGATTTTTTAATTAAAGAAAACTTACTTATAACAGAAGCGATCCAAGTGACTTTCGAATTAAATAATGAAAATTTCAATAGAGAGGTTGATGGACTAGTGGAAGCAATGCACACTTTTAAAATCAGAAAAGGCACTATAATAGTATTTGATGATATAAAAAACAGCTATGAATTTCCGGAAGGAGTATCAGCAACTCCGGCGTATCATTGGTTTTTGAGGGACGAGGGACTAGAGACGAGAGACTAGAGACGAGAGACGAGAGACTAGAGACTAGAGACTAGAGACGAGAGACGAGAGACGAGAGACTAGAGACTAGAGACGAGAGACGAGAGACGAGAGACTAGAGACGAGAGACGAGAGACTAGAGACTAGAGACTACGGACTACGAACTATTGACTATTGACCATCGACTATCGACTATCGACTATTGACCCTTAAACAGCGAAGCGATTCAACCTTTCAACTTTTAAAATAATAAATCACAGAGTTACTCCGAGTTATAAGGAGTTACTCAGAGTTGTTCAAAACTATTTTTTAAACCAAAACCTAAAGCCTTATTACTAACAACTAATAAAAAACTCTGTGAAACTCTTATTGACTCTGTGAAACTCTGTGGTTCAATAATAAAAATCAGTGTCATCTGTGTGCTATAAGGCGAAAGGCGAAGGGCAAAAAACTGATAGCTGAAACCTTATAACTAACAACTAAAACACTGTGTTCCACTGTGATACCATTGAGTTCCACTGTGATTATTTCTTTAAAAAATAAAAAGAAAACATAACCCTTTTTACTTAAAGCTATTTCGTCCTAAGACCTAAGACCTGAGACTTGAGACTTAAGACCTTTA
>Ga0209099_1004630_pt1 | contig 10337 bp, 7 predicted proteins | sample AD_JPNHW2_MetaG_FD_184430 | JGI IMG/M metagenome (GOLD analysis project Ga0209099, IMG submission 184430) | Active sludge microbial communities of municipal wastewater-treating anaerobic digesters from Japan - AD_JPNHW2_MetaG (SPAdes) (version 2) | ecosystem: Engineered > Bioreactor > Anaerobic >...
TAGGTCTTCGTGGCCATGCTCTCCTCCGGCCCTTCAGCGGTACTTGAGGATCTCCGTCAGCTCGGCCAGGATCCGCTCCTCGTCGCCCCGCTCGTGGGCGGTGACCACGTGGTGCCGGAGATGGCTCTGGAGCACCAGGTTGCCGATCTTGTCCAGCGCGCCGTCCACGGCCTTGATCTGCTTGAGCACGTCCCCGCAGTAGACCTGCTCGTCCTCCAGCATGCGGAGGATGCCCTCCACGTGCCCCTTCACGCTCAGGAGCCGCCGGCGCGCGTTCTCGCGCACGGCCGGGTCCAGGCGCAGCCCGTTCCCGCAGCAGCCGCCCATGGCGTCCCTCACGGCAGCAGGGAGGCGCTGTAGCCCTCCTCCTGGACGGCCGAGATCACGGCCTCCGGGGCGGGGGTGCCGCCCACGAGGGCTTCGCCCTTCTCCAGGCTCACCTCCACGGGGCCCTGGACCCCGGGGACCTTCGCGAGAGCCTGCTTCACGTGCATCACGCAGTGGCCGCACGTCATACCCTGGATCTTCAGCTTGAGCATCGCCGTCTCCCTTCCATTCTACCCCACCCCACCTGGGGTGGGTTCATGTTCCCACCTGTCGCGGGCAGGATGCAAGCCCGGGTTCCCCGGACACCTTCTTGGATGTCCCGCCGAGGCTTCCGTCACGGGGACTTTTCCCGAGGGGCGGGTTGGGGTCCGGGCCGCCTGGGCCTAGAATGGGGGCATTCGACGGAGGTGTCTCCATGCCGAGCCGGACTGGTCCAGGACATCCCAGGCCCCTGTCCCGGAGGGACTTCCTCGCGACGGCCTCCGCCGCCGCCGGTGGGCTGGTCCTCGCGGGGTGTGCCAAGAATCCCGTCACGGGCAAGTCCCAGCTCATGCTCGTGGACGAAGGGGACGAGCGCGCCATCGACAAGGAGCAGTCCCCCCACCAGTTCTCCGAGGACTTCGGGGTGGTCCAGGAGCCGGGCGTGAACCAGTACGTGCAGACCGTGGGCCGCGCCCTCGGCGCCAAGTCCCACCGTCCCGGCGTGCCCTACTCCTTCCGGGTGGTGGAGGCCTCCCACGTGAACGCCTACGCCTTCCCCGGCGGGTCCATCGCCTGCACCCGGGGCATTTTGCTCAGCCTGGACGACGAGGCCCAGCTCGCCGCCCTCTTCGGCCACGAGGTGGGCCACGTGAGCGCCCGGCATTCCGCCGCGCGGATGAGCCAGAGCCTGCTCATCCAGGCGGCCGTCGCGGGCACGGCGGTCGCCGTGGCGGTGAAGGACAAGCGCTACGCCCCCATCGCGGGCGCGGTGGGCGCCCTGGGGTCCGGCCTGCTCCTGGCGAAGTACAGCCGGGACGACGAGCGCCAGGCGGACGCCCTGGGCCTCGACTACATGGTGCGCTGCGGCTACAACCCCGACGGGATGACCGGACTGATGGGGATGCTCACGAGCCTCCACGAGGCGGAGCCCAGCAAGCTCCAGCTCATGTTCGCGACCCATCCCATGGGGCGCGAACGGTTCGAGAACGCCCAGCGGGCCATCCGGGAGCGCTACGCGGCCTGCGGCGGCTATCCCCGGAACCGGGAACGGTTCATGGACGAGACGGCCCCCATGCGCCGCTACAAGCCGGCCGTGGAGGCCATCCAGAAGGGGGACAAGGCCCTGGCGGACGGCAAGCCCGAGGCGGCGGGGCCGCACTACCTGGCGGCCCTGAAGGCGGTCCCGGACGACTACGAGGCCCTCGTGAAGATGTCCCGCTGCCTGCTGCTCCAGAAGCAGACCAAGGAGGCCAAGGTCTACGCGGAGCGGGCCAGGGCCGTGAAGCCCGGGGAGGCCCAGGCCCTGGCCGCCATGGGGCTCGCCTCCTTCCAGATGAAGGACTTCGCCTCTTCCCACGCCGCCTTCGAGGCCTACCAGAAGCTCCTGCCCGGCAACCCGGGCATGTACTTCCTGGACGGCTACTCCCTGGACCAGCTCGGCCGGCGCAAGGAGGCCGCCGTCCTCTACCGGCGCTACCTGGACACCGGCGCCGACGACGAAGCCGCCGCCGTCGCCCAGAAACGCCTCGCCGCCCTGCAGTAGCCTTCCGTGCCGCGCGCCGCCGGCTTGAGCTAAGGTGGAACTGCCGCACCGGAGGTCGCACCATGGCCAGAGGCGTCAAGCATGAGCCCGGACAACATCCGTTCTTCCGCGAGGAGCTCTTCCGCTTCCTCGTGGACCTGAGGACCCACAACGACCGGACGTGGTTCCAGGCGAACAAGGCGCGCTACGAGGCGGAGGTGCGGGAGCCGATGCTGGCCTTCATCATGGCCTTCTCAGACCCGCTGCGGGGCCTCAACGAGCACTTCGTGGCCGATCCCAGGCCCGTGGGCGGCTCCATGTTCCGGATCTTCCGGGACACGCGCTTCGCCAAGGACAAGACCCCCTACAAGACCAACGCGGGGGCCCAGTTCCGGCACCGGGCATGCCCCAAGGACGTCCACTCCCCGGGCTTCTACCTCCACCTGGAGCCGGGCGGCTGCTTCGCGGGGGGAGGACTCTGGCACCCCGATGCAGACTCCCTGCACAAGGTCCGCCAGCGCATCGTGACCCACGAGCAGGAGTGGGCCGCCCTCAAGTGCCTCGGCGTGGAGGGCGAGTCCCTGAAGCGCGTGCCCCAGGGCTTCGATCCGGACCACCCCTTCGCCGAGGACCTCAAGCTCAAGGACTTCTTCGCCGACGTGGCGCTCACGGAGCGCGAGGTCTGCGCCCCGGACTTCCTGGAGCGCTTCACCGACACCTGCAGGCGCTACCTGCCCCTCATGGCCTTCCTGTCGAAGGCCGTCGACCTGCCCTGGTAGCCCGCCCCACAGGGATGAACGAGGCCCGGACAAGAAAAGAACCTGGATTCGTTTTTCATCCCTTTCATCCCTTGAATCCCTGTTGAAAAGATATTTAAAGAAAATCCAAACAAGGATGAAAGGGATGAAAGGGATAAAGATTGAAAAATACAATTGAACATCATGGTCACACTTGATTTAAGGAATCGCCAGGCGCTCTTCACGCTCGGCCGGCCAGGGCTTGGCCTGTGTAGGATCCGGGGGTCTGTGCGAGCGCCGCAGGGGGTCCCTGGGCCACGATCCGGCCTCCGCCGGGCCCGGCCTCGGGCCCCAGGTCGATGACCCAGTCCGCGGCGGCGACGAGATCCAGGTCGTGCTCGACCACGACCACCAGGTGTCCCGATCCCGCCAGGGCCCGCAGGACCTCCACCAGCCGGTCCACGTCCTCGAAGCCCAGGCCCCGGGTCGGCTCGTCCAGCAGGATGGCCGAGCGCCTGGAGGGATCCCCCGCCAGCACGGCCGCCAGTCGGAGGCGCTGCAGTTCCCCGGCCGACAGGGTGCCCGCCTCCTGGCCCAGCTTCAGGTAGCCGAGGCCGATCCGGCGGAGGGCCTCCAGGATCCCGCGCCCCGGCAGGAGGCCGGAAACCCGGTCCAGGGGGGCATCCAGCACCTCCGCCAGGGTCATCCCCTCCACCCGGCACGCCAGCACTTCCGGCATGAAGCGCCGGCCCTGGCAGGCTTCGCAGCCGACCTTCACGTCGGGCAGAAGGTCCATAGCCACCGTGACGTAGCCTTTCCCCTCGCAGGCCTCGCAGCGTCCCCCCGGCGCGGTCGTGGAGAATTGTTTCGCGGAGAGGCCGCGCGACTTGGCTTCGGGCGTGGCCGCGAAGCGCTTCCGCAGGGCGTCGGCCAGGCCCGCGAGGGTGAGGACGGTGCTGGCGCCGCCGCCGCCCTGGACCTGCCCCAGCATCAGGACGTCCTCGAAGGCCACGTGCGCCCGCGCCTCCCGGCAGCCCACCGGCTCGCGGCCCTGGAGCCACGCGAGGAGGGAGGGGCCCAGGACGCCCCGCACGAGCGTGGACTTCCCGCTCCCGGAGACGCCCGTGACGGCCACCAGGGCGCCCACGGGGAAGGTGACCTCCAGGTCCTGGAGGTTGTGCAGGAAGGCGCCGCGGAGGGTGACGCCCGGCGGGGGGACCGGCAAGGACTCCCGGCCCCCCAGTCCCGCCCTCCGCCGCAGCATCCGGCCCGTGCGGGAGTTCCCGCCCGCCAGCTCCGCGGGCGAGCCTTCGGCGAGGAGGCGGCCCCCCTCGGGGCCCGCCCCGGGGCCCAGCTCGATCACCCGGTCCGCACGGGCCACCAGTTCCGCATCGTGCTCCACCACCACGACGGCGTTCCCGGCGTCGGCCAGGCCGCGGAGCACGCCCGCCAGCCGCAGGGTGTCCCGGGGGTGCAGCCCCTGGGTGGGCTCGTCCAGCACGTAGGTGACTCCCGTGAGGCCGCCGCCCAGGGCGGAAGCCAGGCGCAGCCGCTGGGCCTCGCCCCCGGAGAGGGTGGCGACCTCCCGCCCCGGGGTCAGGTAGCCGAGGCCCGCGTCCCGGAGCGCGGCGCACCGGCGCAGGATGTCCGCCCGCAGGGTCGAGGCTGGCCGGGCGTCGAGCTCCGAGAACCAGCCGTACAGCGCGTCGAGGGTCATGGCCGCCAGCTCCGGAAGGCGGAGCCCCCCGACCGTCACGGCGCGGGACTCCGCCCGAAGACGCTCCCCCGCACAGGCGGGACAGGTCCTGTCCGCGAGCAGGGCCTCCAGGGCCTCGCCTTCGTTCGCGGGGCCCGACTTCAGGTGCACCCGCTCGTACTCGCGGTCCACCAGGGCCGCGAACCCCGCCCAGGCCGTGGACAGCCGGTGGACACCCTCGTTCCGGCCGCGATGATAGTGCCACGCGACCTCGAAGACCCGGTCGCCCGCGCCGTGCATGGCGACCTCGCGCTCGGCGGGAGCCAGCGCCGCCCAGGGCTTCCGGAAGTCCATCCCGAGGGCTTCGCCGACGCAGGCCAGGGTGGCCGCGAACTGTCCGTCGGGCTCCCCCAGGTAGGCGCCGAACCGCGTCCCGTCCATGGCGCCCTCGGTCAGGCTCCGGTCGGGGCGGTTCACCAGCAGGCCGGGATCGCAGGCCTGGACGAATCCCAGCCCCTTGCAGTGGGGGCAGGCGCCCGCCTCCGAGTTGGGAGAGAAGGCCGAGGCCAGCAGGAGCGTGTGGCGCGCCCCGCAGCCGCAGCGGTCGCCCTGGAAGATCCCCCCGCAGGCGGGGCAGGGCCGCTCCCCGAACCTGGAGAAGAGCATGCGCAGCAGCTCGTCCAGCTCCGAGACCGTGCCCACGCGCGACCTGGGATTCCGCCTGCCGGTCGCCTGGGGGACGGCCACCGCCGCCTGCAGGCCGCGCGCCGACTCGAACTCCGCGCCCCCCTGCCTGGGCATGAGGCGGCGCGCCCAGGGGGACACGAGGTCGCTGAAGCGGTTCTGGGACTCGGCCAGCAGGGTGTCGAACACCAGCGAGGACTTGCCGCTCCCGGACGGCCCCGTCACCACCGTCAGTCCCCGCGCCGGGATCGAGACGTCCACGCCGCGCAGGTTGTGGGTGGACGCCCCCCGCAGCTCCATGGGGGCCTCGTCCGGGTCCGGGGGCGGCGGGACCGGTGCCTGCGCCCCGCAGGCAGGCCAGAGTCCGGAGGCCATGGACGCGGGCGGTCCCTGGGCCACTACCCGCCCGCCCTCGGGACCGCTCCCCGGCCCGAGCACGATCAGATGGTCCGCGGCCTCCACCACCTCCGGGTCGTTGTCCACCACCAGGAGGGTGTGGCCCGCGTCCAGCAGGCGGTCCCAGGCCTCCAGCAGCACCTTCACGTCCGCGGAGTGCAGGCCCGTGGTGGGCTCGTCGAGGGCGACGAGGGAGGCCGCCCGGCTCCCGCCCCCGGCCCGCGCCAGCTCCGTGGCCAGCTTCACCCGCTGCGCCTCGCCCCCGGAGAGGGAGGTGGCGGGCTGCCCGAGGGGCAGGTAGCCGAGCCCGCAGTCCAGCAGCGCCCCCAGGATCCTGTCCAGCTTCGGGTGCCCGGCGAAGAGCTCCGCCGCCTCCCGGATGCTCCCCTCCAGCACGTCGGCGACGCTCCTGCCCCGGTAGGGCACGGCCAGCACGTCGGCGTGGAAGCGCCGGCCCCCGCAGACATCGCACACCAGGTCCACGCTGCCGAGGTGGCGCATGCCCACCTCGATCACCCCGGCCCCTTCGCAGGCTTCGCACCGGCCGCCGGCGGTGTTGAACGTGAAGTGCCCCTTCCCCAGCCCCCGGGCCTTGGCCTCGGGCGTCCCCGCGAACAGGTCCCGGATCGCATCGAAGGCGCCGCTGTAGGTGGCCGCGTTGGAGCGGGGCGTCCGGCCGATGGGGGCCGCGTCCACGGTCACGACGCGCCGGAACTCCGACCCGGCGAGGATCCGCGCCACGGCCGCCTCCAGCAGGGAGGTCTTGCCCGCGCCGGAGACGCCGGTGACGACATTGAGGGCCTTCCGCTCGATCCGGACGGAGACGTGGTCGAGGTTGTGGCGCGCGAGCCCCTCGAGCCGGAGCGTCCCCGCGCCGGCCCTGGGTTCCCGGACCGGCCCGGCCTCCCGCCCCGCCAGCCAGCGGGCGGTCGGCGTGTCCATTCCCGAGGCCGCCAGGCCGGCCGGAGGTCCGCTCCAAAGCATCCTGCCGCCGTCCTTCCCCGGCCCGGGCCCCAGGTCGACGAGCCAGTCCGCCTCGCGGGCGAGGGTGGCGTCGTGCTCCACCACCACCACGGTCTGCCCCTGGTCCCGCATCCGGCGGAGCACGCCCAGCAGGCGCCTCACGTCCCCGGGATGGAGTCCCGCGCTGGGCTCGTCCAGGACCACCACCAGCCCCCGCAGCTCTCCCAGGGCCAGGGAGATCAGGCGGAGGCGCTGGACCTCCCCCACGGACAGGCTCGGCGCGGGCCGGTCGAAGGCGAGGTAGCCCAGGCCCAGCTCCTCCATGAGCCCGCAGCGGGCCGCGAGATCCTTCCGGATGGGCTCCAGCACCGAGGCCTCCCGTTCCGCCGCCTCGACCCCGGCCAGGAACGCGCCCAGCCCGGCGGCGGTCATGGCGGCCAGCTCCGTGATCGCGCGGCCGCGCCAGGTCACTGCGAGGGCCTCCGGCTTCAGGCGGGCGCCCCCGCAGGCCCCGCAGGGGGAGGAGCGCACGAAGCGCAGGATGGAGTCGTTGCGCTTGCCCCGGAGGATCTCCTCCATGACCGGCACCAGGCCGCGGTAGAACCCTTCCTGGCGGGGCCTCGCCGTGATCCCCGTCCACTTCAGGCGCGACTCCAGGGGATGCTTCCCGTAGGGGATGCGCAGGCGGTCGGAACCGTAGAGGACCACTCGGCGGACCTCGTCGGTCAGGTCGTCCCAGGGAATGTCCACGGAGCCGCCGTGGGCCCGGAGGACCTCGTCCAGCACCGCCAGGGTCACCTGCGAATACATGAGGTAGCCGTTGGGCGTGCTCACGCGGAGGGCCCCCTCCCGCAGGGACTTGGCGCCGTCGGCCACCAGCAGGTCCAGGGCGAGGCGGTCCTCCACGCCCAGCCCCTGGCAGCGCGGACAGGCGCCCTCGCCGCCGTTGAAGGAGAAGAACCCCCGGGTCGGCCGCACCCCCTCGGGCGCCGTGCCCAGGCGCGCGTAGAGCAGGCGCAGGAGGTCCCAGACCTCGGTGAGCGTCCCCACGGTGGAACGGGGATTGGCGAGGGAGGTCCGCTGGCTCACCGCCACGGCGGGGCCGAGCCCCTCGAGGGAGGTCACGGCCGGGCGCGCGAAGCCCCCCGCGAACTGGCGGCTGAAGGAGGGGAGGGTCTCCAGGAAGCGCCGCTGCCCTTCCCGGAAGAGGGTGTCGAAGGCCAGGGAGGACTTCCCGGAGCCGGACACGCCCGTGATCACCGTGAGCCTGCCCCTCGGGATCTCCAGGTCGATCCCCTTCAGGTTGTGCTCCCGCGCTCCCCGGATGACGATGCTGCGTTCCGCCACGGTCTCCTCCGGCCTCGATTCTAGCGTCCTGGCATCCGGGTCCCGGACCGGGCATGCTGCAGGTCGGAGGCCCGACGATGGCCGAGGTTCGCAGTCTGGAGGACATGATGCAGGCCGTCAGGGCCTTCCAGGAGAGCCGGGTGTTCCTCACCGCCCTGGAGCTGGACATCTTCCGCATCCTGGGAGAGGGCGCGGCGGCCCCGGACGCCGCCGCCGCCCTCGGCACGGACCCCCGGGCGACGGCAATGCTCCTGGACGCCCTGACGGCCCTGGGCGCGCTGGAGAAGGCGGCGGGGATCTACCGCTGCACGCCGGAATCCAGGGCCTTCGCGACCACCCGGCCGGGGCTGATGCACACCGTCCGGAAGTGGGACACCTGGTCCACCCTCACCGCCTGCGTCCGCACGGGCACCACCGCGAAGCGACCCGGCTCGGAGCGGGACGAGGCAGGCACGGAGCACTTCATGGGGGCGATGCACGCCCGCGCCGCGCGGGCCGCCTCCCGGCTGGTGGAGGCCGTCGGGACCGAGGGCGTCGGGCACATGCTGGACCTGGGCGGAGGCCCCGCCGCCTTCGCCATCGCCTTCGCCCAGGCCAGGCCCGGATTGCGGGCCGAGGTGCTGGACCTCCCGGCGGTGGTTCCCATCGCCGAGCGGCACATCCGCGAGGCGGGGCTCTCGTCCCGCGTGACGGCCCGCGCGGGGGACCTCCGCACCAGCGATCTGGGCCGGGGCTACGACCTGATCCTGGCCTCGGCCGTCTGCCACATCCTGGACGAGGCGGAGAACCAGGACCTCTTCCGCCGCTGCGCCGCGGCCCTGGCGCCGGGGGGACGCCTCGTCGTCCGCGACTTCATCCTGGAACCCGACCGGACCGGCCCCAAGGAGGCCGCCCTCTTCGCCCTGAACATGCTGACCGGCACGGCACACGGCAACGTCTACACCGAGGCGGAATACCGGGCCTGGCTGGAGGCCGCGGGCTTCCAGTCCGTCGAGCGGCGTCGCGAGGACGGAGAGGATCTGCTGATCGCCACCCTGGCCTGAAGAATCCGTTGCAGGCTCCCCAGGGTGCTTCTAGGCTTTCCCCGGCCCCCACCCGAAGGAGATCGCCATGGCACCTGCGGTTCGACGCCTGTCTTCCGCCCTTCTCCCGCTCGGCATGGCCCTCTGCGCCCTGGGGGCGCTCCAGGCCCAGGAGCGGGTGAAGGACTTCAAGGCCGGACCCCCGTCCGGGGAATACGCCTTCGCCACGAGCACCCCCCAGACCTTCCCGGAGCTGGTCAAGTCGGGCTCCGGCCCTGAAAACGTCGACATCACCGGCCGCCTGTTCCTGCCCAAGGGAGACGCCAAGGTCCCAGTGGTGCTGCTGATGCACGGCTCCGGTGGCGTCTACGACGCGATGCTCGACTACTGGCCCAAGCTGCTCAACGCCAGCGGCCTCGGCGCCTTCGCCCTGGATCGCTTCGGGCCGCGCGGGGTCAAGAGCACGGCCGAGGACCAGTCCGAAGTCCCCTTCGCGGCGGACGTGGCGGACGCCTTCGCGGCCCTGCGGTTGCTGGCCACCCACCCGCGCATCGACGCCTCCCGCATCGTGATCATGGGCTTCTCCCGGGGCGGCCTCGCCGCCTGGAGGACCGCGGTGGAGCGCGTCATCGCCGCGCAGAAGCTCCCGGACGGCCTGCGCTTCGCGGCGCACGTCATGCTGTACTCGGCGGGCACCAACGGCAACCTCCGGCTGATCGTGAGGCCCGGGGTGTTCTCCAAGGCGCCCGAGCTGTGGATCCACGGCGAGGCGGACGACTACTGCCCGATCGGCCCCTGTCGGGACTACGCCCAGCAGATCGGGACCGCAGGCACGCCGGTGGAATTCATCGCCCTGCCCGGCGTCTACCACAAGTTCGATTTCGAGGATCAGAACCGCCATGTCCTGCCCAAAGCCCAGCGGACCCTGGAGGACTGTCCCCTGGAGATGGACATCGAGACCCTGGCGACCTACGACCACACCACGGGCAAGCGCCTGACCGGCGCCGACTACCTGAAGGCCGTGAAGAACTGCCAGACCCTGGGGGCCAGCGTGAAGGGCGACAAGGCTGCCCGCGCCAAGGCCGGCGAAGCCGTGGTGGCTTTCCTGCGCAGGGTGTTCTCCCTGTAGGCGCAGCAGGGGCCGGCGTCCGCCGGCCCCTGCCCGCCGAATCCCGTTCCCGGCTACTTGGAGCAGCAGCACCCGCAGGAGGCGGTGTACTTCTTGTGGAAGGCGCTGAAGAGCTCCACCACCTTCTGGATCTTGTCCGTGGGCGGCAGGATCGTGGTGCGGAAGTGCCAGGTGCCGTCCACCTGCCCGAACCCGGAGCCGGGGACGACGCAGATGCCCGTCTCCTCGAGCAGGGCCATGCAGTAGTCGTTGTCCGTCTTGCCGGCGGGGAGCTTGAAGCTGGGGAAGGCGTACATCGCGCCGGCGATGACGT
>Ga0209099_1004632_pt1 | contig 10333 bp, 10 predicted proteins | sample AD_JPNHW2_MetaG_FD_184430 | JGI IMG/M metagenome (GOLD analysis project Ga0209099, IMG submission 184430) | Active sludge microbial communities of municipal wastewater-treating anaerobic digesters from Japan - AD_JPNHW2_MetaG (SPAdes) (version 2) | ecosystem: Engineered > Bioreactor > Anaerobic...
AGCAACAGGAACCATTGAGATGAAAGAAAGCCTATCGGCAGCTCAATCAGCCTGTATTGATATCCAAAACCTCAAACCCGGCAATTACATCCTGCAGATAACTAACGGGAAGGAATTGGAGTCGGTTAAGTTTATAAAGCAGTAACCGGATATCTGCCCGAAGAATCCCCTGCCGCGCTTGTTATCACCGAAGGCTTTTTACTCTGCGGCTTTCCGGAGTATATCCGGTTTGTTTGCCGGCAGCTTGTGACAGAGGTAACTGAACTCATCTGCTATACGCAACGGATGAGCATCCCCGGGGACGATCCGGCAGAGTCGTAGCCATCCGGCATGTAAATATTAGCCATATTTGCATATAACTTTTTTATTCACTATATTTCAGGTATTTATAAACCTCCTTATTTATTCACTATCAAAAAACATCTACGTATGAAAAAATGCATCTTTGTTTGCTTCATGATCGCACTGATCATTAGCAGTTGTCAGCAGCAAAAATCCTCCAAAATCGAAGGAGCCTGGAAGTTAGTATCCATTTATGCCGTAGTAAATGATACTGTTCAAACATTTCCGGGATTCTGGAAGGGCGCCCAGATGAAAATGTGGTCAAAAGATCACTTCGCGTTTGTCGGCGAATTCAAATCGGATACCATCAGTGAAGATAGTTATGGCGGGGGTACATATACCCTGAAAGACAATCTGTATGATGAGACCATATTATATCACACCTATAAAAGCGAAGTTGGAAAAACAATTAAAATGAAACTCGAAATCAAGAATGATACTTTGTATCAAACTTTCCCGCTAAAGGATGACGGTACATTAGATTCATCAAACTACCATACTGAGAAATATATCAGATTCTGATAAAAGTCGTTGAATCAAGTCTTAGTGACCGTCTGAATTTAAATTTGAGAACGCTTTTAGAGGAAAAAAATCATTCAAACAATTGAAAATCAGTTGCTAAATTGAGTTTTCAACATAGTTTTAGGTAAGCCGGAAACGTATCGCTCAAAGATAATTCTGAAAGGATTTCAAGAATCGATGGCAAATAAAAAACGCTAATTATTTGATAATTAGCGTTTTTCTAAATATTTGTTTGTTCTGTGTGATCCGCTTGGGATTCGAACCCAAGACCCCATCCTTAAAAGGGATGTGCTCTACCTGCTGAGCTAGCGAATCATCCTTTAGTTTTGAGGGTGCAAAAATACGTTTTTTCCTGGTTTAACAAACAGATATCGGGAAAAACTTTTCATTATGTTCTGTAACCATTGATAACCAATTTCTTAAAGAAAGAAACAGCGTTATACGGAGATCGGAATCCGGGAAAGGAGAACGAAGAACTTTACCTGCCGGTGTTTGGCTTTGTGTGAGAGGTAGGCAGGGGAGGACGGAGAACGGAGGACGGAGGACGGGGAACGGAGGACGGAGCATGGAGAACGGAACACGGAGCGAGGAGCAAAGAGCTAACAGCCAAAAGCCAAAAGCCAAAAGCCAAAAGCCAAAGGTCAAAGGTCAAAGGTCAAATCATAAACCACGAATTCCACGAATGCAATCACGAATTCCACGAATTACTGATTACGAAACGCAAAACACAAAACACAGAACGAACAACGAATCACGAGCCACGAATTTCACGAATGCTATCACGAATTCCACGAAACGCAAAACACAGAACGAACAACGAATCACGAGCCACGAATTTCACGAATGCAATCACGAATACCACGAAACGCAAAACACAGAACTCAAAACTCAAAGCGCAAAACTCAAAACGCTAAAGGCTAAAAGTTTACCTGCCTGGGGCGGGTGTGGGTAAGACGGCAGGCTAACAGCCAAAAGAAACGTAAACCAAGCTTCGGGATATTACGCGCCCCGAGAACGGATCGCCATACAACAGATGTCAGTAAACCAATTCCCCTTTTCCTTCACGCGTAACCACGATGTCGTCCTCGGTACAGTCAACCACTGTGGAAGGAATATTACCGCCATAGCCGCCATCGATCACAATATCAACCAGGTCGCGGTATTTTTCATAAATGAGTTCGGGATCAGTGGTGTATTCAAGGATCTCGTCATCATCATGCACCGAAGTCGACATGATGGGATTACCCAGTTCCCGAACAATATCCAGGGGGATCTGGTTATCGGGGATACGGATGCCTACCGTTTTACGTTTGCTTTGAATATGCCGCGGTACGTTGTTGTTGGCGTTCAGGATAAATGTAAACGGTCCCGGCAGGTTTGCTTTCATGACCTTGAAGAGATGATTGTCGATCGGTTTGGTGTATTCCGACAACTGGCTGAGATCATGGCAGATAAACGAAAACATCGTCTTCCCGGGTTTCAGCCCCCTTAATTCGGCGATACGCTCCACCGATTTTACCTTGAAGATGTCGCAGCCAATTCCGTAAATCGTATCGGTCGGATAGATGATGATCCCTCCGTCGCGGAGGCATTCCACAATCATGCGGACCTGCCGTTCACTTGGATTTTCGGGATAGAGGCGTATTAGCATAGTCAAGGAGTTCCTGGTGGTTGGGATTGGGAAAAATCAGAGGCCCATTTTTTTTGAGTCTTCGATGAATTTTGCCAGGCCGATATCGGTGAGCGGATGGTATAAAAGCCCCAGGATGGAGGCCAGCGGGCTGGTGACTACATCGGCGCCCAGTTCGGCACATTTCACAATGTGGAGGGTATTGCGGATGGAAGCGGCAAGGACCCGGGTTTCAAAATTATGAATTCTATAGATCGTAACGATCTGATCGATAAGGTCGAGACCGTCAACGCTGGAGTCGTCAATCCTCCCGATGAACGGCGAAACGTAGGTGGCGCCGGCTTTTGCTGCCAGGATAGCCTGTCCGGCTGAAAATACCAGTGTGCAGTTTGTGCGGATGCCTTTGTCCGAAAGGTATCGGATGGCTTTAATGCCGTCCCTGATCATGGGAATTTTTACCACGATATTCTCATGGAGCGAAGAGAGAATTTCGGCTTCGGTAATCATTCCGTCAAAGTCGGTTGAAATTACTTCGGCGCTCACGGGGCCATCCACAATATTACAGATGTCGATATAGTGCTTCAGGATGGCGTCTTTGCCTTTGATACCTTCTTTCGCCATCAGGCTGGGATTGGTAGTAACTCCGTCGAGGATGCCAAGGGCCTGGGCTTCACGGATTTGATCGAGATTGGCTGTGTCTATAAAAAATTTCATGAGGGACTTTATTTGGTGGGACAATTTTAGATGCTGAATCTTCAGGTTCGGGAAGAACCGGTTTCGGGATGTTTTTCCTGAAAACCTGCGGCAAATTTACGATCAAATCATGTATCCGGATACCATCTTAACCAATATTAAATGATATAAAAAAAGAAGGGTAAGCTACTTATATCGCACCGCTACAACCGTCTACCCTTGCTTCATTCCTGACCTGGGGGAGTTCAACAGGAGCTGGTCGTATAAGACTTACCCGTTGCAAAAGTACACATTTTTCGGAACCAAATTACAATTAGCAATACGCTTTTAGTATTTCCCGCCATCTTTTATACCTTTGCATCTAACCTAAAAATAAACGGCCATGAAAGATAAAAAAGCTTTATTCAATGCTTCTGTAATAGCCTCTTTATATATTGCCGGCGCCGGAATCCTGTATTCTCTTCTGCAATATGTACTGGGTATTCTGCCGGTAGGCATGTTCAAGCCATTCCTGATCGGAGGGCTCGGGCTTGTGATAAGCCTGGTTATTCTTGTCATTTTATTGAAAAAGTACAGGAAAACACAGGGAGGTTTTATTTCCTTTGGAGATGCCTTTTTATTCGGCCTGATTGCATTGGTTTTAGCCGCAGTCATATCTTCCGTATATTCCTACCTTTTCATGAAATTCTTTGATCCGGAGTACATGAAAAATATCCTGGAAGCCCAGAAAGATTGGATGGAAAATTACTTCTCATCCAAAGGTATGAGTGAAGAACAAATACAAGCATATCTGGATAAAGCTGATCAACAGGCAAATTTGCCGATACTAAAACAAACCCTTAAGTCGTTTCTCATCAGTTCGGTATTTTCTGCCGTGATTGCTCTCATAGTTGGGGCCATTATGAAAAAAAACAGGGATGTGTTTAACGATCAGAAAACAGGCGGAGTAATCTGATATGATGGATATTTCAATCGTAGTACCTCTTTTTAACGAAGAAGAATCATTGCCCGAACTCTGTCAGTGGATAGAACGGGTGATGAAGGAGAATAATTTTTCCTATGAGGTGCTGCTCGTGGATGACGGCAGTACGGATAATTCATGGACCGTTGTCGAGGAACTGCATGCCGCAAATTCAAACCTCAAGGGCATTAAATTCAGGCGCAATTACGGCAAATCCGCTGCACTCAACCAGGGATTTCAGGCAGCATCGGGCAAAGTGGTCATTACTATGGATGCTGATCTGCAGGATAGCCCCGACGAAATCCCGTCGCTTTACGACATGATTACAAAGGATGGCTTCGACCTGGTCTCCGGCTGGAAAAAGAAACGCTACGATTCGAAACTGGCCAAAAACCTGCCGTCGAAATTGTACAATGCCACAACCCGCCGGATGTCGGGGATTAAGCTGCATGATATGAACTGCGGGTTGAAAGCCTACCGCCTAGAGGTTGTCAAAAGCATTGAAGTATATGGCGAAATGCACCGCTATATTCCCGTAATCGCCAAATGGGCCGGTTTCCGGAAGATAGGGGAGAAGGTGGTGGAACACCGCAAGCGCAAATTCGGGGTGACTAAATTCGGATGGGAACGGTTTATCAACGGTTTCCTTGACCTGCTGACGATCATGTTCGTTTCGAAATTCGGGAAAAAGCCCATGCACCTTTTCGGGTCGCTTGGTACGATACTGTTCCTGATAGGGTTCGTAATTGCGGGTTACCTTGCCTGGGCGCGGCTGTTTTTCTCAGCTTACCGTATGACCGACAGGCCTATCTTTTATTTCGGACTGCTGGCCATGATCCTGGGCACGATGCTTTTCCTGACCGGTTTTCTGGCCGAACTTGTTTCAAGAAGTTCGCCCGACCGCAACCATTATCTCGTTGAAAAAGAAATTAAATAAACCGGTTCCGGAAAACCGGATAACCGCTTTACAATGGATACACCACGAAATGTCATCATCCTTGGCACAGCCTATCCTTTCAGGGGCGGCGGCATAAGCACCTTTAACGAAAGAATGGCCCGGGCGTTCCAGGAAAAGGGCGATCGCGTTGTGATCTATACTTTCAGCCTTCAGTATCCGTCCATCCTTTTCCCGGGGAAATCACAGTATTCCGACGAAGCGCCGCCCGAGAACCTCGAAATAGAGGTCGCGGTCAATTCGGTGAATCCTTTCAACTGGATAAAAGTCGGACGAAAACTCCGTCACCTCAATCCCGACCTGGTGATCATCCGGTACTGGATTCCCTTCATGGCTCCGTGCCTGGGAACCATTGCCTCCATCATCCGGAAAAACAGGCATTCAAAGGTGGTTGCCATCACCGACAACATCATCCCCCACGAAAAAATGCCGGGGGGCAAAATGCTGTCGAAGTATTTTGTGAACCGTTGCGACGCCTTTGTTTCGATGTCGCGGTCGGTGCTGGGCGACCTTCAGCAGCTTGATCGTAAAAAGCCCAAAAGCTATACGCCGCACCCGTTGTATGATAATTTCGGAGAACCGGTGGCCAAAGAGGTCGCAAAACAACGTCTGGGGCTGTCGCCCGATTGCGGATATATCCTGTTCTTCGGATTTATCAGGGAATACAAGGGACTGGACCTTTTGCTGAAAGCATTTGCCGACAGCCGGTTGAGGCAGTTACCTGTGAAATTGCTCATCGCAGGAGAATTTTATGTTGATCCGAAGCCATACCTCGACCTGATCGCGAATCTTGGCATCTCCGGACATGTAGAGTTGCGCAATGGTTTTATTCCCAATAACGAAATCGTTAATTATTTCTGCGCCAGCGATGTAGTTGCCCAGCCTTACAGGGAAGCGACGCAAAGCGGGATTACGCAGGTTGCCTATCATTTCAATAAACCCATGATCACCACCAATGTCGGAGGGCTTTCGGAAACGGTTCCTGATGGTAAAGTGGGATTTGTTGTAAATCCCGACAGCGACGAAATAGCGGAAGCCCTCTTGAAATATTTTGAGGGCGGGAAGGAAAAAGAATTTTCTGAAAATATTGCCGAAGAGAAAAAGCGTTTTTCATGGGATGCTTTTGTTGGCATTATTGATGGTTTACTCAACCGGATAAAGTCGAATTAAATGTCCATTATACGCAGCAAAGCGCCGTTGCGCATCAGCCTGGCAGGCGGGGGGTCCGATGTTTCCCCTTTCAGCGATATGTATGGAGGCGCTATCCTCAACGCGACGCTGAACCTGTATGCCACCGCCAGCATTGAACCGGCTGCTGACGGAAAAATACGGCTGGATCTGCCCGACAGGGGTGTCAGCCTGGAGTTGGATTCTTCAGGAGAAATCCCGGTCCACGGAGAGGCCATACTGCATGCCGGGGTATATAACCGTATTATTCGCGATTTTGTACATAAACCGCTGTCGTTTAAGCTCATCACAAACGTCGACGCGCCTCCGGGCTCGGGATTGGGAACATCCTCGACCCTGGCGGTAGCCATCATCGGGGCATTCGCCGAATGGCTTAAATTGCCGCTGGGCGATTATGATATTGCTCACCTGGCTTATGAAATTGAGCGCATCGACCTGGGACTGGCCGGCGGGAAGCAGGATCAGTATTCGGCAACCTTCGGCGGGGTGAACTACATGGAGTTTTCGGAAAACGATAAAGTGGTTGTGAATCCGTTGCGGATCAAGCCGATATACCTGGATGAGCTTGCGAACAACCTGGTACTGTATTACACGGCCACCAGCCGGGCTTCGGCAGGGATCATCGAAGCGCAGCAGCGGAATGTCGTGAATGGCAACAAGACTTCCATCGAGGCTATGCACCGCATGAAAGAGCAGGCCCTTATGATGAAAGAAGCCTTGCTCCGCGGCAACCTCGACGAAATAGGCGAAATCCTGAATTACGGCTGGCATTACAAGAAGATGATGGCCGATGAAATCTCCAACCCGTTCATCGACAGTGTTTATGATACGGCTTTAAAAAACGGCGCTACCGGAGGCAAGATTTCGGGCGCCGGCGGCGGCGGATTTATGTTGTTCTACTGTCCGGGAAATACGCGGTACGCAGTGATTGAAAGCCTGAAGGCGTTTGGCGGGGAAACCAGGAAATTCGATTTTACCAAATCCGGGCTTTGCACCTGGACGATTTAATCATCCGAAAAATACTTGAACAGAAATGAAACAATTAATTACAGATACCATCAGGCAGTCGGTCAGCGTCAAGAATGAGATCCTCAACGATCCTGTCCTGATCGAAACCATCGAAAAGGTTGCCGGTGAAATGGTAACCTGTTTCAGGAACGGCGGTAAGGTACTTTTTTGCGGCAACGGCGGAAGCGCCGCCGACGCCCAGCATCTGGCAGCCGAACTTTCGGGAAGGTATTATTACGACCGTGACCCTTTACCGGCCGAAGCCCTGCATGTGAATACCTCTTATCTCACGGCCGTTGCCAACGACTATTCCTTCGATGAAATTTATGCGCGTATGGTCAAAGGGATGGGGCGCAAAGGCGACATGCTGATCGGGTTTTCCACTTCCGGTAATTCGGCCAACGTCGTCAAAGCTTTCAAACAGGCCCTTGAAAAGGGAATGATAACGGCAGCGTTCACCGGAAAAACCGGAGGAAAGCTTCAGGAAAGCAGTTGCTACCTTTTAAATGTGCCGTCAACCGATACCCCGCGTATCCAGGAGTCGCACATCATGATCGGACATATCATCTGCCAGCTTGTCGAATCGGCCTTATTCCCCAGGGGAAAATAATTCAGGAAATATCATGCGACAGTCAAAACCAGATGTCATAGTTCTCGCCGGAGGACTTGGTACGCGTTTGCAGGACGCGGTTCCGGGAGTGCCCAAATGTATGGCAACCTTAGCCGGAAAACCTTTTCTGGAATACCTGCTGAATTATCTGCAGAACAATCGTCTGCAACGGGTGATCCTCTCGCTGGGATATCTGGCCGATGTTGTAAAAGAGCATTTCGGGGATCGTTACGGAACTCTCGCCCTTGAATATTCCATTGAAGATGAACCGCTTGGAACTGGCGGCGCCGTGAAAAGGGCGCTTCCTCTTGCTGCTACCGAAAGCGTTTTTGTGCTGAACGGCGATACTTTTTTTGATGTTGACCTTCCGGAAATGCTGCATCAGCATAACCTGTCGAAAGCGCTGGTGACCATCGCGCTGCATGAGGCCCAGAATGCCGGGAGGTATGGGGTGGTGGCAATAAACTCCGACGGACGGATCACCTCCTTTAGTGAAAAGCAGCCCGGCGTCGGGCGGGGACTGATCAACGGCGGTATCTACCTGGTTGAAAAGGATTATTTATCGGAGCATCCGCTGACCGGAACATTCTCACTCGAAAAAGACCTTTTTCAGCAGGAATGCCATTCAACCATGATCTACGGATATCACAGCAACGGATATTTTATTGATATCGGTATTCCTGACGACTACCGTCGCGCCTGTGAAGAAATTCCTGAACTGATGCGCTTATGATAAAATCCCTGAAAATATCCTCCGGATGGTCGTTGTTTCTTGACAGGGATGGCGTGATAAACCGCCGTATTCCTGATGATTATGTGAAAGGACCATCCGGTTTTGAATTTTTGCCGGGCGTAACCGAAGCTTTATCAATCTTTTCGGAAGTCTTCAGGTATATCGTGGTTGTCACCAACCAGCAGGGAATCGGGAAAGGTCTCATGTCCGTAAGAGACCTTGAGTCGGTTCATCAGAAAATGGTCGGGGAAATTGAAAATTGCGGCGGACGAATTGATAAGATATACTACTGTCCCGACCTGAAGGATTCCCGGAGTTTTTCACGAAAACCGGCTGTGGGGATGGGGCTAAAGGCGAGGAAAGACCTTGCCGGATTAAAGTTGCATCAGAGTGTAATGGCCGGCGATACGGCTTCGGATATGTTGTTTGGCAAGCGGTTGGGTATGACGACCGTTCTTATTTCGGACGACGTCAATGAGATACGTAAATGTTCGGAAATGGCCGATTTTTCTTTCCCCGATTTGATTAGCTTTGCCCGCAGGTTGAAAAATGAAGGCAGGGAAGAGGGCTTAGGCTGATTTTAGCATGACTGGCGGAGGGAAAGGTAAAAGTCATATGGCTGGGAGCAGGGAGCAAGGAGAACGGAGAACGGAGAACGGAGAATGAAGAAGGGGAAACGGAAACCTCAAAACGCAAAACACAATACGCACAACGTAAAAGCTAAAAGTTTACCTGGGTTAGATAGTGTGTGAGTTGGCAGGCTAATGGCTAAAAGCAAAAGTCAAAAGTCAAAAGTCTAAGGTCAAAGTTTACCTGCCTTGCGCAGGGCTTTGGGTGAGATGGCAGGGTCAAAGGAATAGGGATCGCGGAGAACGAAGAACGGAGAACGAGGGACACAAAACGCAAAAGGCAGAACTCTGAAACCCTGCCCCCTCCCACAGCCTTGCGCAAGGCAGGCAGGACTGAAACACTGAAACATTGAAACACTGCAACACTGAAACACTGAAACCCTGCCCACGAACAACGAACCACGAATTCCACGAATGTCAATTACGAATCACGAAACGCAAAACACAAAACGCAAAACGCTGAAACCCTGCCCCTCACCCGCAACCTCACCCGGGCAGGCAGGCCTGCCACCTTACACACAACCTTCCCGGGCAGGCAGGTCTGAAACACTGAAACACTGCAACACTGAAACATTGAAACCCTGCCCACGAACAACGAATCACGAATTCCACGAATGTCAATTACGAATCACGAAACGCAAAACACAAAACGCAGAACTCTGAAACCCTGCCCCCTCCCACAGCCTTGCGCAAGGCAGGCAGGACTGAAACACTGAAACATTGAAACACTGCAACACTGAAACACTGAAACCCTGCCCACGAACAACGAACCACGAGCCACAAATTTCACGGATTCCATGAAACAAAAAACAAAAAACACAGAACGCAAAACGCAAAACGCTGAAACCCTGCCCCTCACCCGCAACCTCACCCTGGCAGGCAGGCCTGCCACCTCACGCACAGCCATCCCGGGCAGGCAGGCCTGGAACACTGCAACACTAAAACATTGAAACATTGAAACCCTGCCCACGAACAACGAACCACGAATTCCACGAATGTCAATTACGAATCACAAAACGCAGAACACAAAACGCAGAACTCTGAAACCCTGCCCCCTCCCAC
>Ga0209099_1004633_pt1 | contig 10329 bp, 8 predicted proteins | sample AD_JPNHW2_MetaG_FD_184430 | JGI IMG/M metagenome (GOLD analysis project Ga0209099, IMG submission 184430) | Active sludge microbial communities of municipal wastewater-treating anaerobic digesters from Japan - AD_JPNHW2_MetaG (SPAdes) (version 2) | ecosystem: Engineered > Bioreactor > Anaerobic >...
TATCTTCACAGCTTCAGCCGATTTATCACCTCCGATAAGCTGAAGTTGTTTCATAAAGAAATCTTTGACATTATTGTCTTTTTTTTCAATTGCATAACTGATGCAGATCTTTTCCCACATAGCTCTTTCTGTCTCTTTCCCACTCTGGGAAAGAAAACGGGAAAGGCTCTCTATTGCAAATCGTGGGCTGGTATCATTACCGGTTCCGGGGGCGACAATCTGATCACAAATCTGCTTAATACCTGTTTCCCCGAGTAACAGCATATCACCCATCAGTTTATTGTTGAACTGAAGATCATTTGCCGGCAGCCTTGCGAGCAGGTCAGCTACTTTTGTTTCAGTGGTCCTCTTATCCTGTGCATATGATGAAAATGAGATCAGCAGGAAAGAAAGACTTATTATAAGTATATTCTTGATTTTCATATTTTCCATTTTAAAGTTTTCAATTTAGTATCACTTATCAGATCTTCCATGGACCACGCATAGGAGGATTAATGAGTCTGTTGGCTCCCTCGTCGTCGATAACTTGTTGTTTTACCGGATCATATTTGAGGTTTCTCCCCAGACGGAGGGCAATTGCACCAAGGTTGACGATAGAACATGACCTGTGGCCATTTGATTCATTTAGAGCAAATTTCTGCCTTGTCCTTACAGATTCGCTGAATGTTGTAATCTGAGGTGCCGGATCAGGAAGAGAGTTAATCAGTTTCTCAATGTTAGGGATGGTCGACCTGAATCCTTTGAAAACTTTTCCGTTAGGACCTTCTATATAAGCTGCATCCTTATCACGGTTTTCACCATCAAGTATGATCTGGCATCCGTCGGCATAGGTATATGTTATTCTTCTCCATGAGCCCACTGCATCATAATGCTGTTCAGGAGCATCAATTTCTACAGAAACAGGACCTGTATCATCTTTACCGAGCATATACTGGACAGGATCGAGATAATGTTGTCCCATATCTCCGAGTCCGCCTGCATCATAATCCCAGTATCCGCGGAAATTTGCATGCACCCTCATGGAGTTATAAGGTTTGTATGGTGCAGGACCAAGCCAGAAGTCGTAATCCAGTTCAGGTGGAACAGGCATCGGCTCCAGATTATGTAATCCGCTCCAATAGAATTTCCAGTCGTAACCGGTTATTCCGCTGACAGTAAATTTAAGAGGCCATCCAAGCACACCACTGTCAATAAGTTTTTTAAGCGGTTTAACAGTTGTACCCAAACCATAGAACTGATCTTTGAACCGGAACCATGTGTTGAGCCTGAACATCCTGCCATGTTTCTGAACTGCTTCAACAACTTTTATTCCTTCTCCGATAGTACGTGTCATAGGCTTTTCGCACCAGATATCTTTCCCTGCTTCGGCAGCTGCCTTTGATATTAATCCATGCCAGTGAGGAGGGGTGGCAATATGAACAATATCAATATCAGGGCGGGCCAAAAGCTCACGAAAATCATGGTACCCGGAAATATTACCACCTGCAGCGGCAACAGCATCATCAAGATGTTTTTTGTCAACATCACAAACAGCAAGGAGACGTGTGCCTTCATATTCAAAATGCCCGCGTCCCATCCCTCCAACACCGATTATCCCTTTTGTAAGCTGATCACTGGGAGCCATATAACCTGTACCTCCCAGTACATGCCTTGGAATAATGGTAAAAGCAAAAGCAGCAGCAGTTGATTTCTTAAGAAAATCACGTCTGCCAAGGTTTTCTTTTTTCATAGAATTATTTTTTTAGTGTCATTTATAATTGTTGTCTGAAACTTATTGTGTACCCTGAACCCGATAAGGACAACCCGTCTCACGGTAATACAAGATGCACCATCATAATCAAACTGAATCATTTTAAAATAAATGGCTGGCGAAATCAAAAATTTCGTCTTGCATCTCAGGTTGATCTTATTTTATTTATCAGTCACTTCAATCAAAAAAGCCTTTCCCTTTCAACAGGAAGAGACTTAAATGCTAAAGGATGATTGCTTATCTCTTCTGACAGTATACAGATACTGCAAAAAGATAGATCATGCAAACTATCAGGATTGACATTCCGAATGCAACAGTGCTTATATCACTCACCCATCCGATTAATAAAGGTACAACTGCACCACCGGATATTGCCATCATCATAAGCCCTGAGATCTCATTGCTGCGTTCAGGATATTTCTCCACAGCTATTGAAAACACCAGAGGCCAGATGTTTGCAACTGCCAGACCAATAAGGAACACAAGTCCCCATGCCATTGCTGTCGACCTGATTAAAAGAATTGCTGCCAGAAATACTATTCCCAGTATTGTCGTCCATAAAAAGAATTTTCTGGATGTGATTTTTGTAAGAAGGATAGCTCCGACAAAAGTCCCAAGCATACGTCCGAAGAAATAAACACTTCTTCCTGATTCAGCAGCCGTAGGATCAATATTAAACTGTTTGATCAGGAACTGACCTGAATTTGAGTTGAAACCTACATCAATACCTACTACAAGAAAAATTGACAATACCATCATAAGAATAAAACTATTCCCAAGAAGGCTGAATGATGAAGCAAAAGTTGCTTTATTCTCTGCCTGTGCCTTTTCTTCAATTTTAACTGAACCCAGCCACAGAACAGAAAGTATTGAAACGACTCCGAATACAAGGAATAATAACTTCCAATCACCAAACCGGGCTGCAAAAACTGCAGCGAGAGGAGCTCCAATCATTGAACCTATAGCTTTCACAAACTGGGAAAAGCTAAGGAAACTCGATGTCCTGTTGCCAGGAACCACATCAACAAGCAGAGGATTTGCAGATACCTGAACAATAGTGTTACCTATTCCAAGAAGGGCAAATCCGAAGAGCACCATTGCAAAAGAATAGAAGAAAAAAGGAATAAGCAGCCCGACAGCTGTTACACACATACCTATGTTAAGCATGAATTTTTTCCCCAGGCGTGACTGCAGGACTCCAACCGGGACAGAAAGAAGAAGAAACCACAGGAATGCTGCAGATGGGATCAGCTGTGCAAGAGTAGCACTCAGGTTCATATCTTTGCTTACCCTGTCGACGCCGATACCAACCAGGTCAACGAAACTCATGACAAAGAATGCCATAAGAACCGGAAGTATTTTGGTGATGTTCACTTTTTGTGTATTCATAATAAATATGTTTGAGAATAATTAATTAAAATATCATTTTTTCTCCTTGTTGCCTGAAACCCGAGGCCAGTATCATTATAAATACAGGCGGCCGGCTGCAGGCTTTTTGATTACAAATTTACATCAACGGGAGTGCATGTTGTACTGATTTCCAGAAACCATCATCAAGAAGGTAGGCACTTCCTATTATAGCTGCATCTTCTTTAAGTTTTGAAATGGCAACTTTACTATTGCAGTTCTCCTCTTTCAACCTTTTTTCAAGAGCATCCCCAAAGATGTTATAGGCATATGATATGTTGCCCCCGATGACAAGCATCTCTGCACCGAATCTCTTAAGCCATGGCGCAAGGAACAATCCCAGACCATCACCGAATTCTGTAAACAGATCGGCAACTGCCTTGTCGGAAGGAGCCAAAGCGGCGAGTTCCTTAACTCCAGACAACTCCTTACCTTTCAGATTTTTATATTTCCCCAGTAATCCCCTGGTTGAAAAAGTATCATCAGCTATTCCGTCTTTATATGGAAGGTGATACACACAACCAAGTTTGGGTACATCCGGACCATCTACAATAGGGATTCTGTTGCGGATGAATGCCGAACCGAAACCGGTGCCGAGAGTTATTGAGAGTGAACTGTTTACTTTTGAGGCACTGCCGGCCCATGCTTCTCCCACTGCAAAAGATGAAGCATCGTTCATAAACCTGACAAGGAAATCACCGGGAACACCAAGGGTTTTTGAGATAGCATAGGAGATATTGAACCCATAAAGATTCTCATATTTTGCGACGCCACGGATGTAACTGATCCCCTTAACATAGTCGAAGGGTCCCGGCATTGCGAATCCTATTCCTTTAACATCCTCAAAAGATATTTTTGATAAGGCCTCCGAAAGGGCTTCTGCCCATATAGAAATGATTGCACTGGCCTGAGCTTTATTATCAACTGCTCTTTCAGATACAGTATCCCTGAGTATTTTCCCGGAAACCAGATCGACTGCAGCACAAGTGATATGACTTCCTCCTATATCTGTGCCAATTGCGAGGTTTTTCTTCATAGAAAATTTAATATTTAGGTCTGGTAAAAAGTTGTTTTAAAATAAACGTTGAAAATATTTAATTTTGTTGTCAATGCAAAATAAAATTAACCGTTATTGGAATATTTAATCCTTACAGGATAAAACCGTTTTCTGCCTGTATTAATATCATGATATTTTTCATATAAATATCGCTTTTTAAGTTGTAAATTTATCGTAATCTGTTTTCATATCAGGTTAAAAATTTTGAATTATAAATCTGCTTTTATAACCAGAATTCTTACTTAAAAAACTTCACACGATGCCAAAAGTAACAAAAGAAGATGCGCTTCTCTATCATAGCAGGGGCCGCCACGGTAAAGTAGAGGTTATCCCTACAAAACCTTACAATACACAATTTGATATTAGTCTGGCATATACACCGGGCGTAGCTTATCCGTGTCTTGAAATAGAGAAGACACCGGAAGATGCATATAACTTTACTGCAAAAGGAAATCTTGTTGCAGTGATATCGAATGGCACTGCAGTACTGGGGCTTGGAGATATCGGAGCTCTTGCAGGAAAACCTGTTATGGAAGGAAAAGGGCTCCTTTTTAAGATATTTGCTGATGTGGATGTGTTTGACATTGAAGTAAACGAAAAAGATCCTGATAAACTGGTGCAAATATGCGCAAGCATTGCCCCCACTTTCGGTGGTATAAATCTCGAAGATATCAAAGCTCCCGAGTGTTTTGAAGTAGAGACAAAACTGAAGGCGATGCTTGATATTCCGGTTTTTCATGACGACCAGCACGGAACAGCCATTATATCAGGGGCTGGACTTATGAATGCCCTTGAGATTACAGGCAAAAAGATCGAAAATGTAAAACTTGTTGTCTGTGGAGCCGGAGCAGCTGCCATTTCATGTTCAAGATTATATGTTGCCCTTGGAATAAAGAAGGAGAATATTGTGATGGTCGACAGCAAGGGTGTTATAAACAGTAAGAGGAAGGACCTTAATAAATTTAAACAGGAATTTATCACAGGTAGGGATATTGATACCCTGGAACAGGCAGTAAAGGGTGCCGACATTTTTCTTGGCCTTTCTACCGCCAATATGATGACAAAAGAGATGCTGGCTTCTATGGCAAAGGATCCTGTCGTTTTTGCTATGGCTAATCCTAATCCTGAGATCTCTTATGAGGATGCAATGTCAACAAGGGACGACCTTATTTTTGCTACCGGACGATCGGACTATCCTAATCAGATCAATAATGTTCTTGGTTTTCCCTTCATTTTCCGTGGCGCACTTGATGTAAGAGCCTCAACCATTAATGAAGAGATGAAACTTGCTGCCTCAAAAGCTCTTGCCGCTCTGGCAAAAGAGCCTGTTCCCGAATCAGTATTAAAGGCCTACAACACAAAAAAACTACTCTTCGGGAAAGATTATATTATTCCCAAGCCTCTCGATCCAAGGCTTATTTCACGCGTGGCCCCAGCCGTTGCCAGGGCTGCAATCGATAGCGGTGTTGCAAAATTCCCGATCACCGACTGGAACACTTATGAAAAAAGCCTCGATAAAAGACTCAGTGAGCATATTAAGAAAATTGGTGAAATAAATGGCCTCTAGCCATTAACTGTTTTTTATGAAGGGGGACATGACGGCATAAGAGCCTGGTGGCCCCCTCATCTTTTTGGAAGGAGCCGTATTTAAAGTATCTTTTTTATCTTTTTCCGGTCAGCGATCTGCCTTCCTACTTTCTTTTCATACATGGTAAGTATCAGATCTGAGGTCTCCTGAATTGTATATGTACTGCGGTTTATAGTTGCATCAAACAGGTAATCAATGTTAAGAGGTTTCTTATCGAGAAAAGTCTGAATAAGGTGGAACCTTTTTTCATCTGTATCAACAACATACTCCTCAGCAGCTTCTATATTCATCTCTTTCTTCTTCATAACATTTTCAACCCTCCAGTAGAACGGAGCAATCAACCTGATATGAAGCGCGTCTGTAATCCCGCTGGCTATCGAAACTCCTCCCCTTCCAACCAGCACAAGATAACCTTCTTTACACATGGAGAGGACAACATCCCTGATAGCTTTTTTTACTCTCAGATCACTCACAAAACCACCGGAAAAAGCCATTATCATCTCAGACATATTGGATAATTCAAATCCTTTATAGAAATTTTCCACACGCTGAGCGTTGGTATTCAACTCTTTTGCAATAGCATAAATAATATCTTTGTCAACCCATCTCCATTTTGTTGTTTGATATTTACGATTAAGATCGTTGACCAAAAGGGCTGCTATCTGGCGGGCATCGCATCCTGTCAACCTTGAAAGTGTAATTACAGGACCATCTTCGGAAGAAGGCTTATTTAAAATAGACTCTCTGTACCGGTCATCGAAATAATCAAAAAACTTTTGCATCTGATTTGTCTCCTATCCTGGTTGTATTCCTTAAAGTTTATAGCACACTGCCTATAATAACGTACACATCAACCACTTATCCCGCTCAAATGACGGATGAGATTTTAATGATCTCGCTGCATTCTTTTCAGAATTATTACCGATATAAATTACAAAAAAAAAATGAATCCTTAAAATTTTTTTACTGCCCTTCAGTTGTATTGATTATAATAATAATTTTGCATGATGATAAAACAGAATAAGCCAAAAATGGCCTGCTTTTTGTAGAGTTTCTATGTTTAAAAAAAATTGTATGGGTCCTGCAGCGATGAGAATGATTTACGGCCTTCTGATAATTCTGTTTATGACTGGATGTAAAAAGAATTATGTCATCAACAATAAGCAGGAAATACTGTTCCAGTTTGAATATATCAACAATACAACGGGTAATCAGCATAGTGGCTTTATTATCGACGATGAAGGAAATGTTCTGGCATATAGCAACCCAACCGGCTGGAACTTCCCTGACAATGAGTTAAGCCTTAACCAGAAACAGGTTGCTGAAAATATAAGCAAGTGTGTTCCAACAGGTAAAAAGATATCAGAAGAAGAACTGCTGAAATACTCCAGATACATTAAGAATATAGCTTCAAGCAAGGTTACTGCTCTTAAAGATACAAAATCAGAAATAGGATCATTAGAATTCACCTGCTACCAATATTCTCCGGCTACTGGTAAATATTATGGAAGCCTCATTAAAAAGGAAGGCAACACATCGTGTGAAAATCTTAATTTCTACTCGAAGAAAGTTGTTTTGTGGATGAGGGAGATAAACAATAGCCTTATAGAAAAATAACAAATATCTTCCCGGATAAAATCTTCACCACTCAGATAAAGGATTTCTGTTTAATAAAATTTTGAATTTTATATTGTTTTTATTGTATCTTTACTTAATGCAAAACAAGTATCTCGCTTACATTAAAAACTATTTGTTATGATTGAATCCATTTTTTCGAAGCCTGAACTTTTTTGGTTCTTCATGGGTTTGGTACTTTTCCTTTTTGAGCTATTCACTCCTGGATTCTTTATTTTTTTCTTTGGTCTGGGCGCATGGGTCACCGCACTGATTTGCCTTATCGGGGAGCCGGGAATAAATTTGCAGATAATAATTTTCGCAGTGACATCAATACTTTCCCTTATTGGTCTTAGAAGAATCATTAAGAGAAAATTGTTTTACAACAAGGATAATGTCTCTGATGAAATTGAAGATGAATTTACAGGAAAGGATGGCCTGGCAATGACCGATTTTGGCCCCGAAAAAACTGGCAAAGTAGAGTTTAAGGGTACTGAATGGAAATCACAGTCATCTTCTGAGATTAAAAAAGGACAAACAGTCATCATCGTCGAAAAAAATAATTTTACATTAATAGTCGAACCTAAAAAACAGTAAAAATGGCAGGACCAAGCAGTACTTTTATTCTTGTAGGTGTAATCTTTTTAGGATTTATCCTGATTGCATCTATGATTAAGATTGTTCCTCAGAGAACAGCCATAATAGTCGAGAGACTAGGAAAATATAAGGGAACCTATACGGCAGGTTTTCAGATAATTATTCCTTTTTTCGATAAGGTCAGATACAGACACACCCTTAAGGAACAGGCAATTGATGTCGCTCCTCAGATCTGTATCACGAAAGACAACATTTCGGTTGAAGTTGACGGTATTCTCTACCTCCAGGTTCTGGATCCTCAAAAGGCCTCTTATGGCATTGACAACTACCGGTTTGCTTCTATACAGATAGCTCAGACAACAATGAGAAGTGTCATCGGCAAACTGGAACTTGACAGGACATTTGAGGAACGTGAAACCATTAACGTGTCAATCGTTGACGCAGTCGATAAAGCCAGTGAACCATGGGGTGTAAAGGTAACACGCTATGAAGTGAAAAACATCTCCCCGCCTCAGAGCATTAAAGATGCCATGGAAAAACAGATGAGGGCTGAAAGAGAGAAAAGAGCTGTTATTGCTGAATCGGAAGGAACAAGACAAGCCAAGATCAATAATGCTGATGGAGATAAACAGGAATTCATACTGAAATCAGAAGGTGAGAAACAAAGACGGATCAATGAAGCTGCAGGTCGTGCTTCTGAGATAGAACAGGTTGCTCAGGCTACTGCTAACGGACTGAGAGCAATATCATTGGCAATATCAGAAGAGAACGGTCTGAACGCCGTCAATCTTCGCGTTGCTGAACAATATCTGAATGCATTCGGAAATATTGCAAAACAGGGCAACACCCTTATTCTGCCATCAAACCTGGCTGATATTGCAGGTGTTGTTGCAACAGCAACATCGGTGTTCAACGAGACAAAAGATAAGAAAAACAAATAGAATGCTTTAGAGGCTTTAGAGGCTATAGAGGCTAGAAGTTTATCTTCATAGCCTCTATTTTTTTACACCCTTATAGCATTTACAACCATTACAACCATTACAACCTTTACAACCTTTACAACCTTTACAGCCTTTACAGCCTCTACAGCCTTCTACAGCCTTCTACAGCCTCTACAGCCTCTACAGCCTTCTACATCCTTCCCTCATGTTCCGTTCTGTTTATGATCTCATCCTGGAGATCTTCTCCAAGATCATTGAAATAATCGCTGTAACCTGCCACACGTACTATAAGATCCCTGTATAATTCCGGATGTTTCTGCGCATCTCTTAATGTTTCAGCATTCACAACATTAAACTGAATATGATGCCCGTCAAGGCAGAAATAACTGCGGATCAATGCTGTAAGATGGTCATAGCTCTCCTCATCCTCAAAGAATGAGGGAGCAAACTTCTGATTTAAAAGCGTACCTCCCGTACGGAGGTGATCTATTTTTGAGGCCGATTTTATTACTGAGGTCGGCCCGTGTTTATCAACTCCCTGGCTGGGTGAAATCCCTTCGGATAATGGCTTATATGCCTTTCGCCCGTCGGGTGTGGCACCTATTACACTACCAAAATAGACATGTGAGGTTGTCGGAAGCATGTTGATTCTGTGTACTCCGCCTCTCGAATCGGGACGCCCGTTTACAGCATCATAATAAACTTCAAAGACTGAAACAGCCTGCTGGTCGGCATAGTCATCGTCATTGCCATATTTCGGGGTGTTAAATATCAGATCGTATTGTATCTGCTCGTACCCTGAAAAATCAGCATCAAGAGCCATTTTCAGTTCCTGCCATGAATACTTTTTTTTATCATAAATATTGTATCTGACCGATGTCAGCATATCCGTGATGCTTCCCAATCCGACACCTTGTATATATGATGTATTGTACCGTGCTCCCCCGTTATTATAGTCTTTCCCATTAGCAATACAATCTTCAATCAGTAATGACAGGAACGGTACCGGTATCCATTTGGCAAAAGTCTTCTCAATAACATTATTGCCTCTTATCTTAATGTCAATCAAATAATTAACCTGTGCCCTGAAAGCATTCATAAGATCGTCAAAACTCTTATAATCAGCAGCATAACCTGTTTCAATCCCTACAAGTCTGTTTGTTCTTTTGTCAAATCCGTTGTTAAGGGTTAGTTCAAGAGCTTTAGGAAGGCTGAAATAACCTGTCAGCCAGTATGCTTCAGTCCCGAAAGCACCGGTTTCAACACATCCCGAAGCGCCTCCGTTTCTGGCATCCGCAATATTTTTACCCTGAAGCAATAATTCCTGAATTATTGCTTCAGTATTGAAGCATGAGGGTTGGCCAAAGCCCGTCCT
>Ga0209099_1004634_pt1 | contig 10329 bp, 9 predicted proteins | sample AD_JPNHW2_MetaG_FD_184430 | JGI IMG/M metagenome (GOLD analysis project Ga0209099, IMG submission 184430) | Active sludge microbial communities of municipal wastewater-treating anaerobic digesters from Japan - AD_JPNHW2_MetaG (SPAdes) (version 2) | ecosystem: Engineered > Bioreactor > Anaerobic >...
CAGGGAAGGAGAATCAGCGAATTCATGGATAATATCAGACCACATAATTATTCCGGGTAAAACATCGGGAAATATACGTTTATGCTTATCGCATAGCTTCAATGTATAGAAATGAACGGGTGCATCTTCGTCCATTACCTTTAATCTCCCGGCCAAGACCGAGCTTTGCGCCCTGTCCGCGCTACACCCATTCCGGACTGCGTGTTTCGACGTATCCCTCCCGCAACAGGCCATAAGGTTCTTTTAGATAAACAACCTCTTTGTAATGGCACAACCGCGAGATAATCGGGGTTTCCCGGTACACGCAAGTGCATAATAATCGGGCGAGGGTAGCCAAGCCAGGTCAAAGGCGCTAGGTTGAGGGCCTAGTCTCGTAGGAGTTCTTGGGTTCGAATCCCATCCCTCGCACTTTTTCTTTGAGTTTTTTGTATTCCGAAAATCCCACTCAGTTAATTTTGCCTTTATTGTTCTAACCAATAATACGTGTATTTCAGCTCACAACATAAAAAAAATGCCTCGCAAAAATAATAGAAATCTATCCCACTCTTGAGATCTGCAAAACAGTTTTTATCCAATGATCGATGTTGGACCTTTGAGGCAGGGATATCTGAAGCCTGACATACCCTTACCCTTAAAGATACAATCCTGCCATTTGAAAAAAATGATGGCCGTCAGTGCCATTTCCATCCTATAATCCCGAATATCAGTAAGATTGCTCCGAGCGGGGCATGCAGGATCGTCCGCTGGACCGGCGCGGTAGCAGCAGGTGTTGCCTGTGTAGTTGTACTTCCAACATCCGTGACCTGAAACGGGACTATGGCATATGTGTCATTGGTATACGTATCATCGTTTGCTGCCAGATCGCTGATTGCGGCGATCAGTGCATCTGCTGCGTCACTGCCCTACAGACTTCCCGGATCGGTGAGCTTGAAGATATTCGTACCGTTGTTCAGTTTCAGGTTGCGGACATAATCCCCGCTGACAACGAAATCGAACTGGTTGTCTGCAATCCTGGTGCAGGTTTGTGGTACAATGCGTAAATACATCAATATTTACAAAATAATTATTTCTGTTTCTTATTATTATGAGAAAATATCCTCAGATAAAAGCCCGGGAGAAAAATTAAGAGTGAAAATTCCATTAAGAAGACCCGGGCATCTTCCCGGTCTTTGCAGAGGTGAAAAGATCCAGCGCTGCGATGCCTCCGACGGTTGCCATTACAAACGCAACGCCAAACAATGCGAAATAATAGATGATGCCAAGAGCGATCCACGCATCGGTGGGACGGGCGTAGAGAAGATTTGGCGGTGTGACCATTCCGTGCGCTGCCTGGACAAGCAGGTATGTAAGGAACACAGCAAATACAATTATTCCAAGTAAAACGGCGCAGACAGCTACCTCTCCCCCGGTCTTTTTCATTGTGGCAAACGATCCCGCAACTGCGTCCCTGATATTTTTTTGCTCGAGAATGATAAATGGCACAACAAATGCTGTCAGGATGAATAGAAGCAGATGTATCGCCGAAAAGATCAGGGCGTCCATGAACCCATACGGATATGTCCAAAACAGCACTGATCGTCCCCCATAGCCCGGAATCTCGGCAAAGGTGCTCGGATTGAGAGTCAGCGTAAAAGGGAACTGGGTGAGTGTGCCGGTAAAAAAAGAACTGAAATGCCAGAAGAATCCGTCAGAATAAAAGAAAATCCTGTTAAGCAGCATGCCAGCGAATGCCAGGACAAAAGACCACAATAATATTGCTTTCAGGTATTTTTTTGCCCCTGAAAGTCCCTCAAAGAACGAGGCTGAACCTTCTTTCTTTGACGAGATGTTCAGAACAAGACCAGCCAGCAGGAACACCAGACAGAACAGTGTAGCGAACTCGAGTGAAAAGCGCAGGACAAGCGGTAGTATAGTTTCATCAGCCAGTATCCAGCCAATATACCAGAGTATCCCATAGCCGATGGTGTTTCCCGCCAGCACAAGCCCGGCAAGGAGCGCAAACCAGAGGAGCTGCCGGTTCCTGTTCAGTGTCCTCATCCCGGACAGGGCAGATCCAATACCCCTGCGAATAGTCCCCGATCCACCGCTTCCGCCATCCGGTAGTCCCTCATGGGCGGATTCCGACAGGATACCGGTATCAGTCAGCAACGTATTGACCACCGGCGGTTTCCGGCACAGGCCAAGCCAGTGTTCAGCAATTTCCGAAGTTTTGGTCATTCTTCTTTCTCCCGTATCTTTGCGAGCAGTTCTTCTGCCATCTTTGTCGGATCCTGTGTCTTTTCGAGTTTTATCCCCAGCTCGGCTGCAAAATCCCAGATGAACTCAATACATTTTGTGAATTCGTCACAGGAAATGCAATTGCCGTCATGCTCATACCAGACCTGCATGCCATGCTTCTCCGAGACTAAGATATATGCATTGGTCTGGAACGGAATAGACTTCCCGAACAGGACACCTTTCTCTACATCGATCTTTTCAATCTGGATTTTGTTTGCCCGGGCCATCTCCCGCAGTGAGGCATCAATCTTTTCATCCATTATAAGGAGCGCCTGCGAGACGCCCTGCCGTGTTATCCCGATAAGGTTTGCAATGGCAATGTTGGACATCCCGCTGCGCCGCATCTTCCAGAATCTGAACTGTTTATCGTTCATTGGAAGGAACATATGTAAATATATACATATTTACCATATAAACTATTTGCTCATGCCGGTTCTGTTAAGTTGTTGAAGGATTGCCACTTTTTTGGTCAAGAAAAAAATATTCGCCCTGTACAAGGTTAACAACGCCAATGATACCAATCCTTATCACCGCACCCGACACAATCCCGGTTCAGGTTACCCGGTATGGCCTCCAGTCATGAACCCGGATACATCACCCTGCACAGGACAGGCGAGCTTGCCTCCCGCATTGAGAAAGCATACAATCTTCTTCGCGGATGCCGGGTCTGCCCCCGCGAGTGCGGTCCGGACCGGACAAAGGACGAGAAAGGATTTTACAGGACCGGCCTCCTCCCGCATCTTGCAAGTTACGGGCCACACTTCGGGGAAGAACCGCCCCTTGTCGGGTTACATGGTTCCGGGACGATTTTTTTTACCAACTGTAATCTTGCCTGCGAATTCTGCCAGAACTATGACATCAGCCAGGGCGGAGGCGGCCGGGAGGTTCCCTGTGAGACTGTTTCTGATGCGATGATTGATCTCCAGCACAGGGGCTGCCACAATATCAATCTCGTGTCTCCTTCGCATATTGTACCCCACATTATCCGGAGTATCGCAATTGCAGCTGAAAATGGCCTGCATATCCCGGTTGTGTATAATTCCGGGGGATACGATTCAGTCGAATCGCTCAGGCTTCTTGACGGGATTATTGATATCTACATGCCAGACGCCAAGTATGGCTGCGATGAAACAGCCCTTGCGCTTTCCCATGCACCGCATTATGTCGGGTCGATGAAAGCAGCAATTTCTGAAATGCACCGGCAGGTTGGTAACCTTGAAATCCATGACGGAATAGCCACTCATGGGATGATTATCCGGCACCTTGTACTGCCTGAAAATCTTGCCGGAAGCGATATCGTCCTTCCATGGATTGCAAAGGAAATCTCAAAAGACTCCTATGTCAATATCATGGCCCAATATCATTGGCCATTGCTGGTATTACCACCGGAGCGGATCCGGGGAGACGCCCGGTTCCGGTCACTCTTAAGACCGATAACGCCCGAGGAATACCGGTTTGCAATACGGTGTGCCGAAAAGGCCGGGCTGCACCGGGGCTGGAAATGATGGAACGTGATTTGTTCTTCCAGTAAAAATGACAGGTTCCAAATAACCTGTGAAATGCCGTATTAAAGTTTTTACTCTTGCGGACAGCAGTTTTTGTGTGATGACGGATATGACTGAGGAACGGATCAGTATGATCAAAGGTGACATCACAACCCAGAATACAGATGCCATCGTCAATGCTGCAAACCGGACGCTGCTTGGCGGAGGAGGTGTTGACGGGGCGATCCATCGGGCTGCCGGGCCAAAAATGCTTGAAGAGTGCCGGGCTCTTGGAGGGTGCAGGACCGGTGAAGCAAAAATTACACGGGGACATAACCTCCCGGCCCGGTTTGTCATCCATACCGTCGGCCCGGTCTGGAATGGCGGGAAGAATGGGGAAGACGGGTTACTTGCTGCGTGTTACCGGAATTCCCTTGCGCTGGCAGAGCTCTCCGGCGTAACCAGCATCGCGTTCCCGGCTATCAGCACCGGGTCATACGGCTTCCCGCTGGAACCGGCAACCCGTATCGCTGTACGAAGTGTCAGGGAATTCCTTTCGACATACCACTCGATAAAGAAGGTGATCTTTGTCTGTCATGGAGACGATGCATACCGGGTTTACCAGGCAGCTCTTGAGAAAGACAAAAAGGATCACCCGGAGACTGTTGACGCGATCTGATTTTGGGGGATCTCCATTCCCGGAATATTTTTCCCGGATAAGAAACGATACTGGATACCTGAATGATGAAGCGTTTAAAACCGGAAGAATTTCCATGAAAAACTATGACAAATCCCTGCGTTCCGATACCTCCATAGCAGTCGATCTCGGGGCAACCAACCTCCGGATCGGCCTTGTATCACAATCCGGATCCATCCTTCGACTGCAAAGAGCCAGAATACCAAAAAACCTTCCCGATGCAGGAACTATTACGGATCTGATAATAAAGACAATCCGTTCGCTGGTACCTGATAACGAGATCAAAGCGTTTGCAGGAATCGGTATCGGTGCGGCAGGGCCGGTTGACAAAACACATGGCGCAATCATGCATCCGCCGAATATCCCTCTCGAGTGTATTCCCCTTTCGGATCCTTTAAATGAAGAATTTGATTTGCCGGTACGACTGGTCAACGACTGTTGTGCCGGCCTGCTGGGCGAAGCATATTTCGGCGAAGGGAAAGGTTGCAAAAATTTTGTCTATGTAACCCTGTCAACCGGTATCGGCGCAGGAATAATTGCAAACGGGAATGTCATTTCCGGCCGGGACGGAAATGCCGGGGAAGTCGGTCACCTGTTTGTCGACAGCGACTACAACCTGACCTGCGGCTGCGGTGGGAAAGGACACTGGGAAGGATATGCGTCCGGCCGGTTCCTCCCCCGGTTTTACAAAGAGTGGCAAAAGAAAAACGGGATTGTATCTAAAAACCGGGAACTGCTTTCTGCACAGGACGTTTTTTCTGAAATACGAAAAGACCAGAACTCCAAAGAACACGGTTTTATCCAGGAACTCGGGTGGATTAATGCACGGGCGATTTCTGATATCATTGTTGCCTATGACCCGGACACCATTATCCTTGATGGTTCTGTCGTCTTAAATAACCCGGACCTGATTCTTACTCCGATTGAAAAATATACTGACTGATATCTTAAGATGCCCCGTCTTGTCATGAGCGGTCTTTCAGGTAATGCACCACTTCTTGGTGCGTCAATAATTGCCCGTGGGTATGACACAGCATTTGGATCCGTGAAATAAATAACACCCCGTAGGGCATAAGGAAAACGCAATATCCCCGACGGTAAAAAAAGACTCACATACTCCTTTTCTTTTGAAAAAAATACCCTATCTATACCAAAACACCTCTAAAAATTCACCTGTACAGAACACCGTTAAAGAGCAAAACAAAAATTCCCTGTATTCAGGTATTTTAAAAATCAAAGAGCAGAATAACGACTTTTTTCTTACGGTAAACAAAAATTCCCCCAATTGCCGTCCATCGCAGCACCACACCAATAATCCGGGCAAAATTCAGCCCCGGATTGACAAGGAATAATTTACCCCTGCCATCCCAAACGGTCCACCATTCAGGATATATAATCAGCCTGCGGATATACTGAAACAGACCAGTCAATTTACAGGCAGGACCATATTCCCATGCTCTACCGGACAGTACCTAAAACCGGCGACCGCCTTTCCGTACTGGGCTTTGGCTGCATGCGACTCCCATTAAAGAAAGGGAGCATTGATGAAGACCGGGCGATCCGGCAAATCCGGCATGCTATCGATTCCGGGGTCAACTACATTGACACGGCTCCTGCGTATCATTTAGGTAAAAGCGAACTGATACTTGGAAAAGCATTACAGGACGGTTACCGGGAAAAAGTAAAAATCGCAACAAAACTCCCGCCATGGGAAGTACGGGACCGGTCTGATATGGAACGGATCCTCAACCGGCAGCTTTCAACCCTTGGAACCGATCATATCGATTACTACCTGCTCCACAGTCTCTCGAAAGACAGCTGGGAGAAGATGAAAAACCTTGGCGTACTCGAATTTTTTAATCAGGCAAAAACTGACGGAACAATAAAAAACGCCGGGTTCTCTTTCCACGGAACACTTCCCGCTTTTAAAGAAATTGTAGATGCATACGACTGGCAGTTCTGCCAGATCCAGTATAATTTCCTTGACGACAAAAACCAGGCCGGAACAGAAGGGCTCACCTATGCGGCAGCAAAAAAACTTGCCGTCATGATCATGGAACCGTTGCGTGGCGGAAACCTCACCGCGCCGGTACCGGATGAAATACAACGGATATGGGACGAAGCACCGGTAAAACGGTCCCCGGCAGAATGGGGTCTTCGCTGGGTCTGGGACCACCCGGAAGTAACAGTTGTCCTCTCAGGAATGAACAACGAAGAGCATATCGATGAGAATATCCGGACGGCAGGTTCTGCACTCCCGCATTCGTTGTCCCCGGAAGAACTTGACCGGATCCAAAAGGTAAAAGAGACCTACCTGCGGCTTATGAAAGTCGGTTGTACCGGCTGCGGGTATTGTATGCCCTGCCCGGCCGGGGTCGATATTCCCGGCTGTTTTGCGCTATACAACGCTCACCATCTCTTCCCGAAAGACCACAGCACGCGTTTCCATTATGTAAGCCGCCACGGGGGAGTTATCGGGGATGTCTCGTATGCCGGGTTGTGCCGGCAGTGCGGGAAATGCGCAAAGTCCTGCCCCCAGCACCTGCCCATACCGGCACTTATGAAAGATGTCAAAGATGATCTCGAAGGAATGATGCGGGTCGCTGTACCGGTCATGAAAGGCGGGCTCTGGTGCATGAACCTGACAAGCCGCGTCACCAGTATCATCACGCTGAAAAAACCATGACCGGACGGGAACCGGAAAGGAAAACTGCAATTTCCGGTACTGCACCTGCCCTTTTTATTACAGGATTAAAAGGGACGCGGCGAATGCTTTACAGGACGGAACCGGGAACGGGGAATTATGACAGAAATGGTGATTGAGGCAAACAACCTCACAAAAATGTATGGCGATCTTGCCGCGGTCAAAAATGTCACGATAACGGTACGGAAAGGTGCACTCTTTGGCCTGCTTGGCCCAAACGGTTCCGGGAAATCGACCATGATAAAAATGCTGACCGGCCAGATCCAGCCGACATCCGGCTCTGCAACCGTCCTTGGCCTTGACGTGAAAAGCGACCCGGTTGGCGTCCGGGAAAAAGTCGGCATTATCCCGGAGCAGGAAACACCGCCAAGTTTTCTCTCGGCCATAGAATACCTGAATTTTGTCGGCGCAATCCGGAAGATTCCGGATATTGAAGAGAAAGCATCATGGTGGTTTGATTTTTTAGATTTCGCAGACAAGAAAAACGAGCTCTGCAAGGATCTCTCGCGGGGGACCCGGCAGAAACTGATGTTTGCACAGGCTTTTATCCACAAACCTGTGCTCGCTTTGATTGACGAACCGCTCATCAATTTCGACCCGATTATGCAGCACAAGGTAAAGGACTACCTTACAGACTACGTAAAAGCGGGAAACACGGTTTTTCTTTCGACCCATATCCTTGAAGTCGCTGAAGAGATCTGCTCGGATTTTGCCATCCTCCACAAGGGAACTCTTCTTTATACCGGGACAATAGCAGACCTGAAATCACAACAACGGCACCTTGACGAATTCTTCCTTTCGCTTGTGAACAGGGACAGCCATGTTTGAACTCTTTATCGCGATGGTAAAGGAAGAGTGGCGGATCCATTCGACAATGTTCGGGAGCCTGTCATTTGCGCTCTTTCCCATCCTGATTTTCTGGATCGCCTTCATGGGTTCATTTCTCCTCCCGCTGATACGCGGGGTACTGCCAGCCGGCGATCTCTCCCTTCTCCTCCACTCCAGTTACCTGATGCTCGGATTCATGGTCGGGGCGTTCGGGCTTTTGGGGACGGAAGTAATGAACCAGCGTTTCGGGCAGGCAAGTCTCCTTGCATATTCCGCCCGGAGCCTTCCGCTTTCCGAGCGGTTTATCTTTGCCAATTTTGTCGTAAAAGACACGCTCTACTATTTTGTCCTCTGGGTGCTGCCGCTTGCTCTCGGGTTCCTGCTCGCTTCGCCCTTTATCGGCATCCCGCTCACCCTGCCTCTCCTCCTTTCACTTACGCTTACACTCTCGTTCCTTTCCGGACTCTGTATAGTCTTTTTCCTTTCATCAGTCTACGCACGTTCAAAACCAGCACTTGCTGCAATACTTGCAATCCTTGCCGTAATCACCGGGGCATTTTACCTGATTACCGGGCAGAACCCGGCCCAATTCTATCCCCCGCTCCAGCTCTTTCTTGACTTTTCATGGACCGGTCTTTTCATTATCTGTGCAGCAATTGCCATTGTATTCTGGCTCTCGATCCGGCTTTTCTCCCCGGATACGACCGGTCCGGTAAAACATCACAAAAACCTGCTCGTGCCGCTCTCAAACAAACTCTCGTTCCTGCCCAATCCCCCTTTTGCGGCAAAAGACCTTATCGACATGTACCGGAGCGGCGGCATGGTCGGGCAGGTCATTTTCTCGTTTTTAATCCCCCTTTTCGTGATCTGGTTTTTCCTCTTGCTTCTTCACGGTTACCTTCCCATGTATGGATTACTCCTTGAATTTGCCATTGTAACCGGCGTGATAGCGTCGACCATGTACACGTGGATTACAATGTTTGACACGTTCGGGGCTTACGCCTGCCTGCCGGTCAATGTCCGCACACTGATAAAAAGCAAGATTACGAGTTTTTCCGTGCTCCAGATCATCCCGGCAGTATTTATTGCAGTTGTCGCTGTAATCTCCGGTCAGGCTGAATATCTCGTCCCGGCGGTTGTTCTGACTCTGTCGGTCTCTTTCTACAGCCTCGGCATTACGGTATGGCTGACCGGCCTTTCTCCAAGCATGCTTGTCTACGATGTAAAAGTCATGGTCAGGTATCTTATCCTTACAGGAATCGCCCTCCTGATTCTCTCCGTTATCGTGTTTGCCGAACCATTTGCTGCTGTCGGAGCTGTGCTTCTTCTTTTCCCGGCTCTGTTTTTTGTACGTCTCGGCTATGCAAAGTGGGAAACCCGCGAACAGCCGGCATACTAAACAATTTTTTTTAAGACAGGTTTTCAGGATAAAGGGCAATCTTTGTATGATCCGCCAACAGATACGGGAATAATGACATTTCCCGCAAGCTTATCCCGCACGGAGCATATCCTGATTTTACTTGCCCTTGCGGTGATCATAATCCTCGGCATGCAAATGATGGGATCGACCGTGACCATCTTCCTTGTCGCGCTTATCCTGACCATGCTTTTCTATCCGGCGGCCCGGTGGCTGCGCTCAAAAGGTCTTTCGAATATTGCAGCAGTCAGTATCGTAACAACCGTTGCCGCTCTGTGTATTGTGCTGATGGCTTTCCTTACCCTGTTTTCCTTTAATATGATAGTTACCGACCTGCCACAATACCAGACTGAACTTGAAATGCGTTTTAATGAGATCTCCTCGTTTTTGGGCACACAGAATATCAGCCTGAATGCAATCGTTTCCACTCCGCCCGATCTCGAAACAGTTATCCCGGCCCTGTTATCATCGATAAAAAATTTCACCCAGCTTCTCATGGACATTTTTTTTGTTGCAATAACGACATTTTTCATGCTGCTTGAAGCGCCACAACTGATTGAAAGGGCTAAAGGACTGTTGCGTGACGAGCCTGAAAAACTCCGGCACCTCTCGCGCATGAGCGGCTATGTTATCGATTTTATTGTTGTCCGTACTGAAACCAACCTTATCCACGGGGTACTTTTTGGCGGGTCACTCTGGGTTATCGGGGTTCACGGCGCCATCCTCTGGGGGGTCCTCACGTTTATCCTTTGCTATATCCCGTTCTTTGGCCTTATTATCGCAGCAATTCCAGCAATATTTTTTGCATGGCTCCAGTTCGGGATACCGGGTGTGGCCGCGGTTGTAATTATAGTCTGTCTCTTAAACCTGATTGTTGAAAACCCGGTCTTTTCCTGGCTTGCAGCACGGAAATTCGAGATCC
>Ga0209099_1004637_pt1 | contig 10322 bp, 16 predicted proteins | sample AD_JPNHW2_MetaG_FD_184430 | JGI IMG/M metagenome (GOLD analysis project Ga0209099, IMG submission 184430) | Active sludge microbial communities of municipal wastewater-treating anaerobic digesters from Japan - AD_JPNHW2_MetaG (SPAdes) (version 2) | ecosystem: Engineered > Bioreactor > Anaerobic...
TGCGGATATTCGTGGAGGTGCAAGGCGGGATTTACATGCGCCGCTCCGGTCACAACTCCCCGTCTGGACTCATTCGCGACTACAACAAGTGTAATCTCTCCCAGCTTCACGGCTGGCGATACCTGCAATTCACCGCCGAGGACGTGAACGAGGGCAGGGCGGTGGACATGATTATCAGGATGAGCGAGGCGGGGAGATGAATCAGTGTGTTGATTTTAATTATTCAATAGGCGACAAGGTAAAAATTAAAGATATTGATATTTCCGGTTTTGTCGTTGGACTATATTACGGAGATACAGGACGGCAATATCAAACCGCATACTTCGTGGATGGCGAAATGAAAACCATCTATCTTTATGAGTTTCAAATTTGTGCGGTAAATAACCATTTGACAGGATTACTCCAATGAGCGAGGCGATGCGATGAGCGAATTGGTTGCAAATATCGAATATTGGTTTACCCACACAGACCAGTTTGAGGTTTTGTTTGCCTTGATGGCGATAGGCGTTGGGCTGGTATGTTTTGGTTGGGTTCTGGATACTATATTCTGCGTCCTGTTTCGGAAGAATAAATAATGAGTTGGTCAGGCGGTATCGCTGAATGGGTCGAGAATGATACGGCGTTTATCTCCGTTGCGTTCTCTTGGAAACTTCCAGAAGCTTATCAGCGTGCCGTTTGGCATAAATCTTCCGGTAAAAGCGTCAGGGTCGGTGGTGGCGGCGCGTTCTACCACAAGGATTATTTCAATGGTGTGGCTGATTATGGCGGCGCGGTGGACGCACTACCTCACCACAATCCGCAGGCTACGAAGGCAAGTGAAGGTTGCCCGATTGGATGCTACTTCTGCACCGTTCCGAATATTGAGGGACGCGATTTTACTTTACTGCCAGATTTTACGCCGCGTCCGATCCTATGTGATAACAACCTTTCAGCCCTGCCGGAAGATTATCAGGATTACATCATACAGAAATACCTTGATTATGGCGTGCCACTTCTGGACGCAAACAGTGGGTTTGAACCAACTTCATTTTTTGAGGAAACCTACAACCGTTGGAAGAAAATAAATAAAGGTGCATGGCGTTTCGCGTTTGATGAGATGGTAGAGGAACGGTACGTGAAGCGTATGACTGAAATTCTGAAAGGCGAACCGGCATCATCCAAGAGGGTCTATGTCCTGATCGGGAATGAGCCGATGGAGAATTGCCTGTACAGAATAAACCGCGTGATTGAGTGGGGTTGCGAACCGCACGTGCAACCAGTCATGGCATTAAATACTTTGGAGAAAAAACCTATGGTCAAATTTGATTGGACGGAACATAAACTACAACAAATGGCACGCTGGGCAAACCGCTGGCTATGGCGGTCAATGAAATTCGAGGAATACCGATGACCTACTCCCCGAAAAAGTGTAATCCCTGGTACGGCGAGCGCAATAAGCAGATTGTCGCGTCCTACCAGCAGGGGCAGACGCCGGAGGAGATCGCGGACTACTGGCGTCTTTGCGCCAGCACTGTGCGCATGATCCTGCACGATTACGGCGCGCAGCCACGAGGCGGTGACATTGTGTACAGGAGGTGGTGATGGCGGAGAAACTACCCGTGTTCGTGGTGGGGTATCAACCGCACGAGGGCATACTCCCTGACGATTATGGCGACTTCCGAATTGGCGCTCACTTTGACATGGAGCAGGCGCGGGAGATGGCGAGGCAGGGCGTGTTCCCACCGGGCATCATCCTGCAATGCAAAGGCGGGTATCCGTGCGTTATCAAAGGCGTGTACGATACACCGCAGATAGCCGTGCCACTGGAGGTGAAATGAGTATAGCCGCCGTATACTTCCTGCTCGCACTGCTTATCCTCGCGTTCCTGGTGGTGCTGGCGATAACGATATTGTTCTTCATCGGAGGCGAATGAATAGGCCAACGGACGAAATCGACAACCGCATCGATATGGAGCAAGTGTTAGACCGCCTTCCGCCTCAGCAACGGAGAGCGGTGCTACTTTACTTGCGCGGATATTCCCAGGCGGAGATCGCGCGCAAATTCGGGGTATCTCAGCAGGCAATTTCAAAAATGATGAAAGTCGTGGTTGTAAAATGTGCGCTATTTTACACCTTGTCTTAATAGAGGCCAATGTGCAACGAAATTGTATTTGCGGAAAACGTATTGCCGGAAAGCGTGACCTATGCGACGAGTGCTATACGATTTATGGCCGCAAATGGGCGGAATGGCCCGCCTGGCTTCGTGACTGGATGTGTGCTACCCAGCACGAGCGTTATGAGGAACGGTGTGCGAATAAGCGTGAAGTTCCTTATTCTGAAAAATATGTCAAATAGGAGCAATAAATGACCGTAACCCCTGAAATGTTAGTTGGCGTGTCCGGTGTCGTGCTATCCCTGCTGTTCAGCTACATCCCCGGTCTGCGCGTGTGGTACGCCGGACTCGTCTCCGAGACAAAGCAGCTCATCATGCTGGGACTGATACTCGTTATCTCCGGCGCGGTGTTCGTGTTGGGCTGTAATGGCATCCTGGCCACGAATATCCAATGCGACAAGAGCGGTATCGTCAGCTTCGTGTTCATTGTCATCACCGCGATCATTTCCAACCAGGCGACGTATTCCATCACTCCGCAGACGAAGGACGTGCTGGTCGCAAAGCAGATGCGCGACGATGGGGAGTGCATTGAGGGTGAAGGATAGTTGGAGCAAATTGCAATAGAGGCAAGCGCAGAGGTTCGCCAGGTGAAGACTATGGCGGATTTTAGCGTTAATGTGGTTCTCAATCTTCCAGAATCCTGCAAGGAACAGGCAAAGCGGTTTATTGACTGGCAAGGGAAGATGATACGCATTGTGGCTGTACAAGAAGATTAGCGAAAAAAAGCGAATAAAAACGAACAAAAATGGAAGAAAACAGTGAGGTTCAAGAGATATTAGCGCAGTTGGCAGACAAGGAACTTTCCTATGTCATGGCCAGGCGTCACTTATTCTCTAACCTGAAATCAGCGGAAAAAGCCGGACTCAGTAAAGAATGGTGGTATTCGCTCACTTCGGAGCGACAAGCGCAACTGAATATCTTTGCTGACAGGTTGCGAAGGGCGGACGCAAAAGCGGTTATTGCTTCAAATATTTTGAATGATGCAGTCGAGGACGCGGCGGGCGTGCTTGTCAACAGCCTGAAAGATAGAGACGCCAGGTTGAGACTCGCAGCTTCTAACAGCCTTTTAGATCGCGTGATCCCCAGGCTTGCACCGGAGATAAACGGTACGGTGAATGTCAATGTCAACGACCTCAGAGCGGAAATACAGCGCAAGCTGGCTGGAATCGCAGTCGATACAAGCGAGGAATGATTTTCTCGCAAAGCTGACAGACGCTGAACTTTTACACCTCAAATACGATTGGTCATTCTGGGCGCGTGATAAGCAGCTGCTACCCGAATCCAACTTCTTTATCTGGCTGATACTCGCAGGGCGCGGGTTTGGCAAGACAAGGACGGGAGCGGAAACGGTTAGGGAGTGGGTACGCTCCAATCGTTACGTCAACCTGATAGGTGCAACAGCGGATGACGCGCGGGACATCATGATCGAGGGCGAGAGCGGGATACTCGCGATTTGCCCAAACAACGAGCGCCCGGTTTACAAGAAGTCTGAGAGACGGCTTGATTGGCCCAATGGCGCGGTGAGCCTGATATTCACAGCGGATGAGCCGGAGCGGTTACGAGGCAAGCAGCACATGAAGTTGTGGGCGGATGAGGTCGCATCCTGGCGGTATCCAGAGAGTTGGGATCAAGCCATGATGGGGCTGCGGTTGGGGGAAAGACCGCAGGGGGTTGTAACCACAACTCCAAAGCCAACGAAGCTGATCCTTGAACTTGTCAACGACAAGAAGAACATCGTAACCACTGGCACAACGTACGAGAACAAAGCGAACCTGGCACAAGGGTTCTTTGACAAAGTAATCACGAAGTACGAAGGCACACGTTTGGGATTGCAGGAACTTGAAGCGAAGCTCCTCACAGATAATCCAGGCGCGTTATGGAAGAGGGACAAGATTGACGATAGCCGTGTGGTCAATCACCCTGATTTGGTAAGAATCGTGGTGGGTGTAGATCCAACAGCATCCAGCACGGGAGATGAGGCAGGAATTATCACGGTTGGACTTGCACACGAACAATTTTACACATTATCAGATGACAGCCGGCAGGGGAGCCCGCATGAATGGGCAACAGCAGCGGTAACGGCCTATCACCGTCACAAAGCGGACTGCATCGTAGCAGAGAAAAACAACGGCGGGGAGATGGTCGAAGCCGTTATCAAGCAGGTGGACAAGAACGCGAAAGTAAAACTTGTTTGGGCGTCACGGGGCAAGGTAACAAGAGCGGAGCCAATCGCAGCGATAGCAGAGCAGGGGAGAGACCATCACGTTGGTTATTTTCCTGAATTAGAGGACGAACTGTGTATGTGGATGCCGGGAGACGATTCACCAAACAGACTTGACGCAAAAGTGTGGGCAATGACTGAGTTACTGGGCAGACCGTCCGCGAGCGGAACGATAGAAGACTGGATGTGACAATGGCATTTTATGACAAAATACTCGATTCTTTAGGGCGTTCCATCGCTGGCTATATGACTGACAGGCGCAAAGAGCGCAGTCACATGGAACGCGATTATTACACTGGAGACCATCCCGAACAGCTGAAATTGAAACCAGGGCAGTATAACGACAACCTGGCAATGAACTACGTGGGGCTGGCAATCGCGCGCGGAGTGAGCAGGCTGTTCAATGGCGGTATTGAGTTTCACTTGCCCGAAGGTCACGACAAGCAGGCTGAATACTTAGAGCAGATTTGGGACACGAACAACCAGGAGCAGCTTCTCTACCAACTGGCTCTCAATGGCGGGGTATATGGCACGCCGTTTGTGAAGATCGTACCGGACGGAATCACGAACCGCATCACGGGCGCAGTTTGCCCGCGCCTGGTTGCGCTTGACCCTGAGATTACGACCGTTATCCCTGATCCGTTTGATGTGGACGAGCCGGAAGTTTACAACATCGAATTTACCATAGGCGACCGCTCCTACAAAGAGGTGACGCGCAAGGCGCAGCCGAATGATTTTGAAGATCCACAGAACGCAGTTGGTTCCTGGATCGTTGAACATTTTATCCTGGACAAGTCAACGGGGGGCAAGTGGCTGCCAGACCCGAACAAGCCTCCGGTGCAATGGCCGTATGACTTCGCTCCCATTCTCCACTGGAAGAACCTGCCCGCCCTGAAAGCGCACCGAGGCTGTTACGGCGCAACGGACGCGGAATGGGCGCTGGGTATCCAGGACAAGCTCAACTTTGCCGATAGCAACATCAACAAGACGATCCGCATGAACGCCGCGCCTCCGACCATTGTGACCGGTGTGGCGACAGCGCCTGAAATGGCAACGGGGCCGGGTTCGCTCACGTGGTTCTCTGACCCGGAAGCGAAAGCCTATAACCTGCAAGCCAACGCGGATATTGACGGCGCGCGTGCATTCGCAAGCGACCTGCAAAGCGGAATCTTCCAGCTTATGCGTGAAGTCCCTCCGGCTGTGATTCAGCAACTTGGCAGCGGGCTGACAAACTTCGTGATGCGCGTAGTATTTTCGGACGCCATAGAAAAGAACGACACAAAGCGGGAGCTTTATGGTGACGCGATATGTGAACTCAACCGGCGGATGCTGGTACTGGCTGGAATGGAAGGCGAAGAGTCCGACCCTGGCATTATCGAATGGGGTGACGCGCTCCCAACCAACCCGGCGGAGCAGATAGCAGAGGACACGTTCCTGCTGGCAAACGGGCTGGTAAGTAAACAGACCATCGCCAAGAAGTACGACATTGACTACGAAGCCGAAAAAGAATTGCTGGCGCAGGAAGCCTCAGACAAGAACGCGCTGGGGGGCAACCTCTTACGTGACTTCCTGGCGAATAAGAATCAGGGAGAGACGCTATAACTCTGCTGGCTGAATGGATACGCCTGAAGAGGCAGCTTGATGCGATTGACGCGCAGGTGATGAAACGCCTGATCGACGCATATGGGGCGACATACGAGCGGATACTGCCAGAGATTGACGCGCTCACGGAGTACATAGAAGCGCAGCAGGCAGCGGGCAAACTGACAAGTGCGGCGATAAAGAAATCAGCGGTCTACCAGAACCTTATCAACTCAATCGAACGCGAGCTCACGGATTATTCCGGCTATCTCAAAGTGGAGACAACCAAAGCAGCCACAGACGCAGCAAAGTCCGGGCTGGCAGGCGGACGCCTCCTGATTCTAATTGGGCTGGCTGAAGCGTTGGGGGTTGACGTGAAAGCCGTACCAAAGAACGCAGTCAGTATGGCACCACCGGACGCGCTGGCGTTCCTGAGAGATTATCTTGACCCACGCGGGCCGCTGTTCGCAAAGATTCAATACTTATCAGGCTATCACAGCGTAGCCATAGCGGACGGAATACTGGAGATGGTCGGAAATGGCAAGAACCCGCGCGACATAGCGAAGTGGATCACGGACGCTTATGGGATGGGGCTGACCGATTCAATGCGCATGTGTCGTACTGCCCAGCTTTACTCCTATCGGCAGGCCAACAACGCGGTACAGGTTGCCAATAGTGACGTATTGCAGGGTGTGGTGTGGTGTGCGGAACTGGATGACCGCGTTTGCATGAGCTGTGTCGAGTTACACGGGCAAGTATTCCCGGTCGGGACGGTCTGCGACGATCACCACAATGGCAGGTGCGCGATGCTGCCCTGGGTGAACGGGGTAGAAAATCCAGTGAGTCAGACCGGCGAGGACTGGTTCACGGCGCAGGACGAGGCGACACAAAAGAGAATGATGGGCGTTGGCAAGTGGAACGCCTGGCAGGATGGAAAATTTGAATTATCGCAATTATCCACTATTTACAGTGATCCGGTGTTTGGCGACATGAGAAGTGAAGCCACACTAAAAACTCTATTAGGAGAATAAGACAATGGCAGATTCTACTCAGGCAGTAGAACCAACAGCAAGCGAAACCGCGACCCAGGTGGACGTGGTGGAGGTAGAGGTAGGCGCGGACGGGAAACCGTTTGACGCCGCGCGTGCGCAGGCTCTCATTGAGAAGCAGCGAGAGGAATTGAAGGCCGCGAAAGCAGCGGCTAAAGAACTGGCGGAGCTCAAAGCCGCCGAGGCAAAACGCAAGGACGCGGAACTTTCTGAACTGGAAAAGGAAAAGAAAGCGCGCCTTGAACTGGAAAGCCAATTAAAAGCCGCAACGCTCCGCGAGATGCAGAGGGCTGCTGCCGAAAAGGCGAAACTACCAGCTGAGTTTGCCGACCGTATCCGAGGCGAAACCGCCGAGGACATGGAAGCTGACGCCGCTAAACTGGCGGCCGCGCTTCCGAAACAACCAACCATCAAAACTGACCCGACGAACCCTGGCAACGCGGAACGGAGCGAAACACTTGCAGAGATGCGGGAAAGGTTGATGCCTAAAAGCGTCAACATCTTCGACCCAACGTTTACACGTGCGCAAGGCGGAGGGTTGGTTATCAACGATAAGGATAAATAATCATGGCTAATGAGTCAACTTATACCAGCATGTCGGCATTGGTAAATTCCATTATCGACACTGCTTTATTGACCGCCAGCGAGCAGAGCGTAATGGCTCCGCTGGTTCGGAGTTTCAATGACTCCAACTCATCCACTACCCGCATCTGGGCGCAATACACCGGCGGAACTATCGCAACCATCACTGAAGCCACCGACCTGGCAATGCAAGCCTTCACGCCTGCTGCTGCGGGTACGTTGACCCCTGCGGTTTACGGAAGCAACTACTTCCTGACTGATCGGCGTATTAATTCTGACCCCTTTGGGGCGCGTGCTGATGCGGGTGCTGACCTGGGCCGCCTCATGGCGGTAAATGTGGATAGCAAGCTTACCGGCTTGTTCTCCAGCCTCTCCGGTGGAACCGTAGGAACTGCGGGCGGAACCCTCACCTGGGCAAACATCATGCGCGCCTCGGCGTACATCAAGACCAACTATGGACCGGCTCCGTACGTGTGCGTGCTTCACCCTGTGCAGTGGTACTACCTGACCTCCGTTGCTTCCAGCGTCCCGACTCTCATGCAGAGCGAAAAGATCAAGGACAGCGTGGTTGGCTCCTTCTACGGTGGCTCTTTTGGTGGGATTGACTTCTTCGTTGACGCCAATATCACCAGCGGAACCGCTGCGGTGGGTGGCATGTTCAGCCGCGATGCAATCGCGCTTGACGTGCGCCAGCCGTTCAAGATCGAACTCCAGCGCGACGCTTCACGCGGCGGCGGTGGTTGGGAACTCATCTCAACGATGGAATTTGCGTACGGCGTTTATCGCCCGACCTTCGGGTGCAACCTCGTAGGTACATCCTCATAAAGTAATAAACCGGGCGGATAGGGTCATTCCCGAAAAGGACAGCTCCCATCCCTGCCGCCCGGCTCCGGGAGCTTATGAGAAAGGGACAATCATTGACAGACCAACCAGCAGGCAGCACCTTAACAACTAAAAAGTTACATTTGAACTGGCACTCAAATGCGCCCTGGTCTCCTACAGGCTATGGCAACCAGACAAAGCTATTTATCCCGCGTATCAAGAAACTGGGATACGAGGTATCCATCACCGCCTTCTATGGACTGCAAGGCGCGATGATCGACTCTGGAGGCGTGAGGATCTATCCGGTAGGGAAACACCCTTATGGGCAGGACATCATCGGCGCAAGCGCGCAGATGGACGGGGCAAACGCGATCATCACACTCATGGATGCCTGGGTCATCATGCCCGAAAACATCCCCTCAACAATAGGCTGGTTTCCCTGGTATCCGGTAGACTGCGAACCGATGCCCGCAGACGTGCTAAAAAAAGTACGCCGCGCTCGCAAGGGAATTGTAATGTCAAAGTTTGGCAAGCGCATGGCGGAGCAGGCAGGGCTGGAAACGTTTTACGTTCCTCATGGCGTGGACACCAACGTATTCAAACCAGTAGACAAGGCGCGTGAAAGACTGCAATGGCCTAAAGACAAGTTTATCGTGGGAATGGTCGCAGCTAACAAAGGATTGCCCCCACGCAAGAGCTTCTTTGAACAGATCACCGCCTTTGCCGCGTTTCATAAATTGCAACCTGACACCATGCTCTACCTGCACACCGACGACGGGGCAAGGGGCGGAGAACTGGCAAACCTGGTTAGCTACTGCAAGGCGATGGGTCTAAAGACTGATTACCAGAAGAACGGGCCTGTTTGCGAAGATACGGACGTGTTATTTGCCGACCAATACACGCAGCTCATCGGCTTACCAGACGCTTACATGGTGGACGTATACAACGCGCTGGATGTACTCATGCTTTGCTCGATGGGTGAAGGCTTTGGAATACCGCTGATAGAAGCGCAAGCGTGCGGATGCCCTGTGATAACGGGCGACTGGACAGCGATGGGGGAACTCTGTTTCTCCGGCTGGCTGATACCGAAAGAGGAAGCGCGTGCAGCCTGGCACCCCGTATTTGAAGCCTGGCAGTGGCAGGTGAACACATCGGCTGTAGTCGATAGGTTACTCAAAGCGTATGAAGTCAAGGGAAACCAGGATTACAGGAAACGCGCGCGCAAAGGCGCGCTGCAGTATGACGCGGACAAAGTGACTGAGAAATACTGGAAACCAGTGCTGGCAGAAATGGAAAAGATGATTTCTGTAAATTCAGGTATGGAACTGGTGACGTTTTGAAACACTACCTGCTTAATATCACATGGCGATGCCAATTGACCTGCTCCTACTGCTGGGTGAGACGCAGTATCAACACGAACCCTGAATTGACGAAGGCTGAAACCAGACCGGCGATTGACTGGGCGCGGGCGATAGAACGGGACAAGCCGGATATTCTCACGATGGGCGGTGGTGAACCGCTATCAGTCCCCTGGGCAATCGACCTGATACGCGCCTTCCCGAATATCAAGTGGAGCTTATCCACCAACGGGATAATGGTCAACAAGATCATGGAACTGGCAGCGCAGAAACTTGGACAAATCATCAACATCAATTTGAGCTATCACCCTGAAAGCGCGCAGAAGTACGACTGGTATTTTGACCAATGGAGGCGCGAGATCATCACCCTGGCAAACGCCGGTTATAACGTTTCATCCAACGTAGAAAAGACGGGCGACAACGTAAAGAACTCGAAGCAGGCGATTGAGTGGATGAAGTTACAAGGGCTTCCTATGCTGATCAGTCCGATATGCGGAGGCAGGCCGGAACTGGCACAACCGCAGCCGAAGCCGTTACTTTGCGAAGCGGGCACAAATC
>Ga0209099_1004640_pt1 | contig 10317 bp, 13 predicted proteins | sample AD_JPNHW2_MetaG_FD_184430 | JGI IMG/M metagenome (GOLD analysis project Ga0209099, IMG submission 184430) | Active sludge microbial communities of municipal wastewater-treating anaerobic digesters from Japan - AD_JPNHW2_MetaG (SPAdes) (version 2) | ecosystem: Engineered > Bioreactor > Anaerobic...
GATTTGACGTAACTGTTTGAGAGATAAAAGAATATAAACTGTCTGCCACTAATAGATGGACAGCTTAATGACAACCATGTTGCGCGCAAGCATTCTGTATGGTTATTTCTTCAAGCCCACCTTTGGTGAATTGACTAACAATATCTGCAACCGTTCCCGGGATAGCCCGATAAGCCTTAATACCACCCTCATTAAGTTTCTGAACGGCACGACCACCCATTCCACCAGTAACCACAGCGTCAATCTTCTTACCGACAAACGCACTCATTGGCTGACACATGCCATGTGAATGATGTTGATTGGCATTATCAATAATCTCTACAGAATCATTCTCGGTGTCAACAATAGTAAAATATGGCGCACTACCAAAATGCCCAAAAACTTTTGCACTCTTACCTTCATCTGTTTCTGTGGGAATACATACCTTCATTTTACGCCCCTTTCTTGGCTATAATAACAGTCTGACATACGTCCCTATAAACCTTAACCATTAATCCTTTACTTTCTAAATATTTTTTTACACCCAACATCGACATTCTAGACGCTACATGCCTATGACCATCCAACGCGTGCACTTTTTTCATAATACGCTGACCTTTTTGATTGATATCTGCAATTACTAACTTCTCCTTGGTCACCCTTACCATCTCATCAACGCATTTTCCAGGATGATTAGCATGGTGAATAAAATTTACTGAAATTACAGAATTAAAATAATTATCCGGATAGATTAATTTTTCAGCGTTCATTATCTTAAGAACAACATATTTGCTTACCTTCATTACCTTAAGATTTAATCTAGCTACACTTTGAGCTTTCTTATCCAGATCAATCGAAATAAGTTTTACTCCTTTTCTTGCTAAAGCTACTGCCGTATGCCCCCTACCGGTACCGACTTCCAAAATTCGCCCCTGAATAGGCATAGCTTTGGCAAAAATAAAATCTCTGGCTTTAGAAATATCGTAGCCATACTTTTTGAAAAGTTTTAACTTTTCCTGTTCTTTAATTAGTTGGTTGTTCACTTAATGTTACACTTTCTCAAAATAAACATCATCGGGCACCAATTAGTAAACGCCGACTGTAAAAGATTAGCTCCTACAAAAACCGTAAACCACAACCAGCGTAAGTCCACAAAATGCGCTAGCAGCACACTGATAATAATAAATACACCTGCTATCCCTCGTAATGCTCTTTCCATAATAGTCTCCTTTAAAAACTATACCTAACTCTTACAAATGCGTTCTTATTCTTTTTCATGCTCCCAAAATCAGTAGTGTCATCCTCTCCCCAGGGAATATTAATACCCATGGTCAACTTCCACTGATCAGTGATATCATAAGCGCATGAAGCACGCACATATCCGTCTTTATCGGAAGGCGACCAGAAATTAAAAAGCCCCAACATCACAGTCTGGTTTTTGAAATATTTAGTCAAACGCTGAGTTAAAAGATGACGGTGTTGATCCCAATAATAATCCTGAGGCAAGAGCGCCGAAGTATAATCATCGTAGTTTAATTTCTGTTCATACTGATACTGGACCCCAATCTTAAAGTCATTGCCCAAGTCTTTTTCATACCCTAAAAGTAATTTCCAGGATGAATTTTCTATTAGACGGTTATCGCCACTAGCATCCTGGCGCGAACGATAATAACCGGTTTCAAGATTGCCAATGCCATCGGCAAACGGCCCACGCAGGCTTGCTCCATAGACATCCAAACGCTCATAGAAAAGCTGGCGATTTGCCTCATCCAGATAACTGCGCGGAGAAGGATCAAACCCACGATAATAATACAACGCACCCTCGGTACTGCCGAATGTACGATATAACCTCAAAGCATACTCAAAATTTTCTGGCTGCCAGGCAGGCTTAACGGCATTATTCTGAGTATTTCTACCAGTAATCCCTCCCTCAAAACTATCAAAGAAAGAAAGCCTATCGCCATCAGGCAAAGTATTTGCAGTAAAGTGCGGGATCAGAACAAAATCGATATTAGCTATTTTCGGATATATTGATACCCGTAAAGCATCCGAGGGTTTTTTTAAATACTCATCATCTCTGCCAATATAAAAAGAAACGTAATCTTTAGGAAAAAGATCATTGATAAACAGATAATCACCAGTGCCCCAGGTCAAAATCTGCCGGCCAGCCTTGATGTCAACCGTGCTCGTTGGGCTAAAAGCAAAGTTAAGTTCACGAATCTCATAGGAACCAGTAGTATCGAAATACTCATCGAGTACGAAATCTCCTTTATAAGTAAATACTCCGTTCCAGCGTGATAGCAGGTTCTCTCCGGGTATCGCATAACGGGTTTTTAGCTGAAACCGCTGCTCAAGCATATTATAATCCCTATGCTTAGTTAAGGAATCACGGCTTAAACTCCCGCCAAAGTCCTGTTCAATAAATCCATGCCACTCAGGGAGTTCAACTGCATGAGCAGATGGCACAAGCAGAAAAATAAATAACAAAGCTATAAAAAAAGCTGACCTCATCACCTTATTCCTTTAGCCACTGTTGCGGAGGAGTGCGCAAAAAACGCTCCGTAAAGATATCATCCTTTAATCCTATATCGTATTTAATATCGGTAAACTCCGTAACGGTATTGGAATTGGCATTTAAATCACTTGCCTTCATCTTAGTCACGGTGGGATATCCCTGGATATCTTTTACTTCCAATGCCTCAACAGTCCGATAGAGCTTCCCAGACTTATCAAAATATTCTGCTTTCATGGGCACAAAATTAATTTTATCAATTTTAACTATGTAATAAGAAAATTCAACAACCCCAATATCTTTAGGGGTGTTCTTAACAACATAAAAAGCTGCATCACCTGAAGACAACTCGTGAATATCTAAGTCTATGGACCTGCCAGATATATCCTCGTACAAAAACGTAGTACCGGCAAAGCTTGAGCGTTTGTCAGAGGCAGCAATACGCCGCACCAGATCCATTGCCGGTAAATACAGCCACCGATCATCATCTTTGCCCACATGTTTCCAAACAATATAGCTCATACCCTTAACATCATTAGGCTTATGAAAATATACAAAGTATTTTTGATCGCCGCCCTCCTGAATATTCAGTTTTAATATCGTTAACTGCCGCTGGCGAGTCCTACCCTGTGAATCAGTTACCACCATATTTGCTTTAGCACTGCCATCCTTACCTTGATAATATGATCGATTATTGGCTTTAGAAACCACCTCATCAACAGTCAGCTGTGCAGCTAGTGCGTTACTAGCTAAAAGAATAATCGTAACTAAAATTAAAATATTTTTCATCTTGCCTCCCCTTTCTTACAAATCTTCTGCCGAGAAATAACCGCGCACGTTCCGGATAAAACTACGATAATTGCTACGCAGACAATTGTCGCAACGTTAAGTTTAGCTAAATCATAGCCTAAAAGAACGTAGGCCACTGTCGAAGCAATAATAATCGACATCAAAACGCATTTCCCGCAGGAACAAACTGTTTTGACTTTTGAATCTTCGAAAACCAGCCACGGAAAGCCCGTGATCAGCGCCGGCAAAATCATCAGTGTCACAACACTGGCTACTAGCATGATCATAAACATAAAAAACCCAACAGTATTATAAGGAACTAAAGGTGAAGCAAAAAGCGGCAGAAAACCTACAGAGATCACCAGCGCATTCTTAATCAAGGCTCGCGCCGGAGAACCAAACATACCCTCAGCAGTCTTAGGCCAACTGTTGTTCTGCGCATACAACATCCGCGCGCGTTCGATAAAATGAATAGCAAAATCTACGGCTAACCCCAATGTTAAAGCCGATAGTACCGCCACCGGCATATCATACTCTTTACCGGTAAAACCCAATAAGCTGTAAATAAAGAGTATAGTAATTGTAAGCGGAAGCATCGACACGAGCCCGGCCACTGGAGACTTAAATAACACAATCATCATAAATAAGACAATAATGAAACTCCCCAAGAAATTCACCAACATCCCCCCCACCATCTTGTCCTGCCAAACCATATTTATATAGGTTAAGCCAGCCCAATGGTAGGACAACGGAAATGGTGCTGGATGCAATTTAGAATATTCATCAACCTGGCGCACAACTGCTGCCATTTGCTTATTGTCTCCGGAGGTCAGCTGCAGCCAAAGATTAGCCTTGGAATAATCAGGATTCACGAAATGCCAAAGGTCATCAGGCTTATGCGAATTCTCGAAAGATATAAGCGCCTGGGCCACGGCTTGCGCAGTTGGAGGAATAACATTATTCTTCTTATCTCCACCTAAAAGCTCATAGTAAACTTTTTTGGTAATGTCGGCCAAAGAGGTAGACTTACCCACCTTGCCTTTTTCCTTCAGGTAAACTTGTATTCCTTCAATATAACGTAGCATCGCAGGTTCCTGAAAGATTTGAGCAGTTTTATCCTGAGCTTCAAACACTAAATACGCGCTATAAGTCCCGCCAAAATGGGCATTGAGAACTTTATCCGCCACTCGAATAGGATGTTTTTTATTAAACCATTTGGTTGGATTATCATTGATTTGGATATGCGTAATGCCATAAATAGAAAGTGCTACCACCATAACCGTGCCAAACAAAACCTGTTTCCAGCGGCTGACTGTAAACCTACCCCAAGCAGCAAGCGCGCGAGCTAACGGGCCTTGGGCCAAATCATCTTCATGTATACCAAAGTTTCCCATTTTTTTTTCATCAAGAAGCGCGACATAAGCGGGAATCAAAACTACTGTAAGAACCCAAGCTAAAGCTACTCCAAAGGCCACGGCAATCCCAAAGACCTGCACCGGAGGAATAGGCGCAAAAGATAGCGAGAAGAACCCGGCTGCCGTAGTTAAAGAAGTAAAAAGATTTGGCCGGTACAATTCATTCAATACATAAGTAATGGTTTTATTCTTATCTTTAAATACGCGGTACTTCTCAAAGAACTCATTTAAAATATGGATGGAATCTAAGACTGAAATTGGCAACAGAAATATCGGAATCATCGAGCTCATGATGTGTATCGGAAAACCCAGCCCTACCATAAACCCCATAGTAATGATAACTACGATCATAGACATAACTAGCGGCATGACCACTAGCGCTACATGTCTAAAGAACCATAGCATTAGTAAAAAAATTACCACGACAGCCAGCGGAGCTGAGATTCCCATCTGCCAAAACATTTCGTTTCCAAAAGCATCTTCGGCTAAAGGTAAACCGGTAACATAATACTTTTCCACACCTGGATAATTTTTTAGTATTTTTTGGATAGATTTAGAAACTCGGTAACTAAGTTTTTTCTCTTGTATGGGGATATAAATGCAAAGCGCCTTAGCATCCTTAGATATAAGCGTGTCGTAGAACAGCGGATTATCCAGGGCACGAGTTTTAATTCGTAGAGCATCATCTGCAGTATACGGCGGATTTCCCATCAGCCAACGAAAACTAATCGTTCCCGGACCAGCTTGCTCCATATCATCCTTATTCGCCAAACTCATTAATTCATATGAGGTAACACCCGGAATTTTCTTAACTTCATCGGTTATCTTATATACTTTCTCTAGAGTATCCGTATTAAAAACACCTTCTCCGTCCTTTTCATTGACTACACCTAAAACAATATAATCATAGATGGTAAATTCCTTCTTTACCTCTTGATTAAAAACTCGCACAAATTCTTTTTCCGGAAGCATATTCTCCGGATCAGTATCAACTTTAGTACGGATAAATGCAGCAAGAGAAAGCAAAACTACCAAACCAGTAATCAAAAGAATTAGTTTAGGCCTCTTAAGAGCAAACGCGACAATCTTATCCATTAACATCCCTATCCTCCTTCAAGTAGCTCAGCAGCCTTTTCAACACATCCCAAACAAGAGAGTTTACGCTTACTACGGATCTCTTTACATTTAAGAGAACCGGCAGCGCTAATAAAGTCTTGTTCAAATCGATCTACTTTTAGCGGGTTATTCTTTAAGGCTAGCTGCCAGGCAGCATAATATGCTCCGCATTTTCCTTCCGGAGCCTTGCCACCACCAAAGGCAGCAAATGCGTCAACTTCCTGCACTGACGCATGAAATAAATCATGGTATGCCTTGATTACTGATTGCGCACAATTAAGCTTTAAATGCCCATCCTTACCCAAAAAATGATTCTTTGCCTTTATTTTACGCATCTGTCTTGTCTTTTTTGTTTTGTGTTTTCGAAACTGTGTACGTCCCGCCTCCTATACGAAGAGCTTTACCACAAAGAATCGCCTCCGCTGTCTTTTTACGAGCGGACTCGATAATATTCCCGAATGTCTGGCGAGAAATTCTCATTTTCTTTGCCGCATCAGCCTGATACATCCCTTGACGATCGGCAAAACATAAAGCCTCGCACTCATCAACAGTTAAAACTATCTCTTCCAGCGCAATCAAAGGTATCCCTTGAGGTTTAAAAAACCGCACGCGAGGCTCCCCCCTGACACACCGGCACTTCCTTGGACGACCACGGATCGTTTTGGTATTTTTTAGCATATGCCAATAATATAATAAAAAAATAAATTTGTCAAGAAATTATTTTATTGCTAGGTATCCCGCTAAGGACGGGCAGTAATATTGCACAAGGGGAAGCCCTCTCTGTTTATAGCTAAACAAAAAGGCTATCGATCGTTTCCGACCAATAGCCTTTAGGCTTACTTATACTTCGTGCTGTCCCTCGCTTCGCTCGGGATAAATTTCTTATCCAAAAATGAGGGAAATTTAAGGGTCCCTCTCGTATGAAGCAAGGGGAACCCTCTCTGAATCTACAGGTATGTATTATAGACGATTTACAGCCCTAAACAAGGAAAAACAGCGGTTCAGAGAGGCCATTTCCTCGAGTAATTTGTCCGTTTTGTCCGGTATTTGTTGGCCGGAAATAAAGTAACTATTTGCAAAGTAGAATGTTGTAAAATGTCCAACGAAAAGAGGTGGACAATAAACGAGGAGAATGATATTAATGTGATCGCTGGCTGGAACAAGTTAGAACCTGTTTGATGACAGAACCAGCAACTCTATCCGGCCATCTCAGTGGGATTCGGAGTTTTAATGATTAAGAAGCTGGCGTCTTTATTAGCGCGATTTGTTATATTCATCGCAGTCTTATAGACAACGGGAACTAAGGATCCTTCCTGAGCATAATGTTCTGTTCCGTTCAAGTTAATAACAACTTCACCCCTGACAACCATGATATGAACGTTTGAATTCGCATTATGCGCCGGTACGCTCTGCCCCGGCCTTAAAGCTACCTGCATCAACAAGAAATATTTCTCATCAACAAGCTTTCTACTTCCCATCTTTTGTTCCTGAAACGGGATATTCTCTAAAACATTGATCATTTTACCTCCCCTGCAACATAGCAGCCAGATCCTGATCAGGCGTTGAAATCAGTTTAAGATCAAACTTGTCCTGAAGGACTTTGAGCACGTTCGCAGACACAAACGCCGGCGGCATTGGGCCGATGCGGATCCCTTTTACCCCGAGCGCAAACAAAGTGAGCAGAATTGCTACAGCTTTCTGTTCGAACCAGGATAACACAATTGACAGCGGCAGTTCATTCACCCCGCATTTGAATACCTGAGCCAAGGCAAGCGCTACCTGTATCGCAGAATACGCATTATTGCATTGTCCAACATCGATCAGCCGTGGGATACCGTCTATCGCTCCGAAATCAAGCTTATTGAACCGGTACTTACCGCAAGCAACGGTCAAAATAATGCAATCCTGGGGCACTTTCTCGGCGAGTTCCGTATAATAATTCCTTCCCGGTTTTGCGCCGTCACAACCGCCGATCAGGAAAAAACGCTTGATCTTCCCAGCCTTAACCGCAGCTACGATCTTATCCGCAATACCCAATATAGCCGTATGATGAAACCCGGTCATGATCTTCTTACCCGGCGCTTCAGGCAATGGCGGTAAAGCTTTGGCCTGCGTGATAAGTTGGCTGAAATCGCGTTTAGCCAAATGTTTGGCTCCCGGTATTCCCGTAGTTCCAATGGTATATAAACGGTCAAGATAGGTATTGGGCGGCGGGATCAAAACGCAGTTCGTCGTGGCCAGCACCGGCCCGCTGAATGCAAGAAACTCCTTCTTCTGCTCCTGCCAGGCCCCGCCGTAATTACCGACTAAATGCTTGAATTTCTTTAGCTCGGGATAGCCATGCGCAGGAAGCATCTCGCCATGAGTATACACATTTACCCCGGTTCCTTCGGTCTGTTTCAAAAGCTCATACAGATCAAGAAGATCATGGCCGGTTATTAAGATACCCGGGCCAGCTTTGGTGCCTGTTTCAACTTCAGTGGGAACAGGATTCCCAAACCTGCCGGTATTGGCTTTGTCCAGAAGTTCCATAACTTTTAGATTAATCTGTCCACATTTGAGCACCATGGCCAGATACTGCTCCATATCAAAACTGACGTTGGTAATCGTTTCAAACAACGCTTCGTGCATAAACGCGTCAACCTCTTCATCCCGCGCACCCAGCTGCCGGGCATGATAAGCATAAGCAGCAATGCCTTTCAACCCGAATAACAGAGTATCCTGAAGGCTTTGAATATCCTCACTTTTGCCGCACACTCCTGCTTTCGTGCATCCCGTTCCGCCGGCCGTCTGTTCACATTGATAACAAAACATTATTCTCCTCCTTGTATGCTGATGATTTCCTCGCGAAACGGAATTTCCGTTTTTCCGTTATCGATCAAAGCCTGTTTAATCACATTAACCAACCCAGCGCAACAGGGCACCTCCATACGCGCATAGACTATAGACTTGAAACCGTTCTGCGCGATAATCTGATTGAGCTTTTCTTTATACGCCTGAGGATCGTCAAGTTTTGGACAAGCTACCAAAAGCACTTTTCCCTGAAGAAACTTGCTGTGAAAATCCGCACAGGCAAAAGGCACACAATCAGCACAGATCAAAAGATCGCTCCCATTAAGGTACGGCGCCTGCGCAGGCACGAGCCTCAGCTGTACAGGCCATTGGCGTAACTGAGATTCTTGATGTGAACACTCCGCTGCCTCAGAACCGACCTTTTTATTGCGAAAATCCATCACCTTAGCACCCGGGCATCCGCACGGAGTCTTTTTCTGCGCGGCGTGCGCCCGAACCACTGCTTCATCGAACGCGACAGCCTCGCGCTCCTCCATCGTAATCGCTCCTTGGGGGCAATGCCCAAGACAGGCGCCTAAGCCGTCACACAAAACATCGCCCATCAACCGTGCCTTGCCATCAATTATCTTGATCGCGCCTTCGCGGCAATTCGGAATACACAACCCGCAACCATTACACTTAGCTGCATCGATCTTAATGATCTTTCTTTTCGCCACCGCCCTGCCCTCCCTTTAATTGTTTCCACCGTTGTTCCCCAACACACTCCCTGGCATGAACACACCAATCCACGCACGAAGGCAGCCTCTGCCGGCAAACCTGCTCTTTACATTTCGGGCAGCGAACATTCATCTCGTCCGAAAACATCTCAACCTCATACCCGCAATTAGCGCAAGTTACGTTCTCCGCTTTGATATTACGCCTATCCTGTCCGGGGCATTCCGGAACGATTCCCATACCGTCTCCTACTTACGCAAAAGCTTTGCTATAGTTATAAATCGCAGCTTTTTTAACGCAAATTCTTCTATTTCACTGATCTCAGCGCGCAAAGGACAGGTCCAGCGGTTAGGACAAACCTTTTTCTTGAATAAACATTCATTCAACTGTACCGGCCCTTGGAAAATAGCCATAAGATCAATCAGACTGATATTAGCAGGAGAACGTTTAAGAATAAACCCGCCCCCTTTGCCTTTCAATGATTCTAAAATATCCGCCTTAGTCAAACACTGGAGAATGCGGCGCAAGAAAGGCCTTGGGATCTTCAATTCTGCTACCAAATCGGGAACAGTAACCATAGACTTCCTGGCTGCCATCGCCAGCAATGCCCTCACCGCATAATCAGTATCACGTGTAAGTAATTTCATAATTACTCCTCTGTTGCTTGTTATAATGATATCATATTAGTATCATTTGTCAACAAAAAAAGACTGTCAAATCCGCTGAAGATCTTTCCTCTACCACTGTTTCTCTACAAGTATTGGCAAATTTGAGCGGCGACTCCCGTAAGGACGGCAGCAATACTCAACAAGAGGACGACCTTTCTGTAAACAGGTGAACCCCTTAAAGGAACCCAGACAGGGGTCGAGGAAAGGTGAACCTGAGAGAAACGGGCAGTAATATTGCACAAGGGGAAGCCCTCTCTGTTTATAGCTAAACAAAAAGGCTATCGATCGTTTCCGACCAATAGCCTTTAGGCTTACTTATACTTCGTGCTGT
>Ga0209099_1004641_pt1 | contig 10310 bp, 10 predicted proteins | sample AD_JPNHW2_MetaG_FD_184430 | JGI IMG/M metagenome (GOLD analysis project Ga0209099, IMG submission 184430) | Active sludge microbial communities of municipal wastewater-treating anaerobic digesters from Japan - AD_JPNHW2_MetaG (SPAdes) (version 2) | ecosystem: Engineered > Bioreactor > Anaerobic...
CTCCCACTTGAGGGCGTAGGAGGGGATGATCACGTTGGCGTTCCGCTCGTAGGCCGCAAGGGCGAAGAAGACGAGGAAGGCGAGGCCGTCCACGAGTATGGTCGCGCCGAGGATGCGCTTTCCGGGCTTCATTCGGCCTCCCTCCTGCCCGCCGCGAGGGCGAGGATGGCGAAGACGAGGCCAAGGAAGGCTTCGAGGCAGGCCACGACGAGGATGCCCGGAACCTTGGACAGGCCGAGCTTCGCGGCAAGCTTGCCCGCGAGGAGGAGGGCCGGAGGACTCATGAGGGCGGCGTCGAGGAGGACAAGGACAATGACGCCGGCCAGACCGAAGAAGAAGCCGACGAGGGGCCAGCGGGGCAGGCTCGCAAAGCCTGCGAGGCCGGCCGCGAGGAAGGCGATGCCGCCCGCGACGATCAGGGCGAGGGAAAGGGGAAGGCCGTCGAGGCCCGCGAGCCTCTCGTCGAGCCGCCGCCCCTCGAGTCCGGGAATGGAGGGCAGGAAACGCCAGGCGGGCTCCAAGGCCTCCCGGCCTTCGAAAACGTGGCTCCCTATCCTCACCCTTCCCGTCTCAGGCGCGTACTCGGCTCGGGGCGCGTAGAAGAGTCGGGGCGCTCCCTCGCCATCGGCCTCGTAGCCCAGGGCGAGGACTGCGGAGGAGCCCTCGTAGCGGCCGACAAAGAGGGAGGAGCCGCCGTTCTCGACGACCATGCCGGATACCGCTGCGGGCTTCCCGTAGCGGAGCTCGGGCACAAGGTCGAGCCTGCGGAGCTCCGCGAAGCCGACGAGGACGCCGAAGCCCATGACGAGGACACTGAGCAGGGAAAGGAAGCGCTTGCCCGTCCTCCGCTCGAAGGCATGGAAGCCAAGGAAGACGGCCGCGATGACTGCTATCGGGAAGAGGCGGAGTCCCGCCGCGATGGCCGCGACAAGGAGGCCGTCGGCAGTCGTCCCGGCGGGGCTTCCCCCGAGGGCGGCGATGGCGACCACGAGAATGAGAACAAGGAGGAAGTCGGCGCAGAAGCGGCCTGCGGCGCCGAACCAGTTTTTCATCCCGCAAACTGTAGCACGGCGACGACGCTGCCGCAAGCTTTCGGCCTTGCGTTAGCCGACGCAGTTCCAGAGGCTGCAGGACATTATCCACACAACTTATCCACAAGGCCCTTTTTCCCCTGCCCCGGACAAGGGCTTGTCCAATAAGGATTTTCGCGATTCCGAAGCAGGCACGGAAAATCTCGAAGAACTCCAGCAAACAGTGTATTTTGTTTTACAATAATGTTTTATATTGCTTACCCACATTTTTGTTCAGGTTTCTGCCCACAAATCTCCAATAAAAACGACGCCTCCACTCTTGCCTGTTCAGGACCGGTGAGTAATCCCCCCTTTATGCACCGGTTATCCACAATATTCGCCGACAAGCCGGTACCCCTCGCTGCGGGAGCACACGAGAAAGCCCCCGAGCCCCGGCTCGAGGAGGTCGAGCCGGTGTCGAAGCGACGAAACATGGACGTCGACAGCCCTCGAGCCCGATCGCGGCTTGCCCCAGAGTGCCAACGCCAGGGCATCGCGGGGAACGGGATTGTTCAGGTTGAGGGCGAGGATCCGCGCGATGCGGTACTCGCGCTCGGTCAACTCCACGCTGCGTGAAGCGGCGGGCGGATCGCCCTCCGGGAGCCCCGGAGCCGATAGACGCCTGCCGGAGAACTCGAGGATGGATCGGCCGAGGAGGAGACGGACCCTGAGGAAACGAAGCGCCCTGGCCTCGAGCTCTTCGAGGCCCCAGGGACTCCGTAGATAGTCGCTCGCTCCCTGCCGGAAGCATTCCGCCATGAAGCCGGTCCAGCCGTAGGCGAATACCGGAAAGGGACGGGCATCGGGAGGCATGTCGAGGTAGGCGGGAGCGGGGAGGACCCAGAGATCGCAGGCCGGAAGCTGAACGCGGGCGGCGGACGAGGGGAAAGGCAGGAGCTCAAGAACGAGGAAGCCGCGCTGCGCCGGATGCCCGCACCCGTCGCCCCGCGGCTTCGTATCTTCCTGCAGCTGTTCCAGGAGCTCGGGATCGGCGACGACGCAGGCCTTCATCGCGCGGTCCCGGGGGACATCAGGGCTGGGCGCCGCCGGTCTCGGTGCCGCCGCCGGTCTGGTCGGCGAGCATCTTGCGCTTCAGGTCCTCGAGCATGGCGTCGGCCCCGGCGCCGGAGGACTCGAGCTGGGCGAACTGGCGCTCGAGCGTGGCGCCGCTCGTGGCGTCCTCGAGTTCCTTGGTCGCCTCGGCGCGGGCCTCGATCTCGTCGACCTTCTTGGCCATGCGGTCAAAGGTGTCGAAGGCGCTCTTGTTGCCCGAGATGCTCGACATCGTCTTGTTGATCTTGTCCTGGGCCTCGGCGCGCTTGGCCCTGGCGATGAGGATGTTCTTCTTGCGCGTGGCCTCGTCGATCTTGTTCTGGAGGGCCCTGAGGTTCTCCTTGAGCTTCTCGACGGACTCCTTCTGGGCCTGCCACTGCGTGAACAGCTGTTGCGCATAACCCTCGTACTCCTGCTTGCGGAGGAGGGCTTCCTTGGCCAGGTCGTCGCGGTTGGCGCGGACGGCTATCATGGCCTTCTTTTCCCAGTCGGCGGCCTGGTTCTTGTTCTCGGTCGCCTCGCGCTCCAGCTTCTTCTCGTCCGCGATGGCCATGGCCACGGCCTTCTTGGACTCGATCATCTGTTCGTTCATGTCGAGGACCAGCTGGTTGAGCATCTTCTCGGGATTCTCCGCCTTGCTGATCATGTCGTTGATATTGGAAGAGATGACCGTCTTCATTCTCTCGAAAATGCCCATGTCGCAGACCTCCTCAGTTCTTCATGAAACGGGCGAGCAGGGGATAATGCTCGGCAACGGCAAAGCCGATGGCCACGAGCGAGGCCTGGAGCTCGGACTTGTCCAGACCGGCGTATTCAAGGGTATCTACGAGGAAAACCTCGTCTCCGTCAAGGGCATAGGCGCCATGGACGAGGCTCTCGCCGTTGAGCACGAGGAGCTCGCGGAAAAAGGCTTCGCGGTCCTGGTCCGGGACCTTGGTCATGTCGGCGCGGATGAAGACCACGGGATCGAGCCAGGACACGACGATCTTGGGGAGCCCCTTCTCGACGTCGTCGACGAGCCAGGTGTTGGGGGCGATCTCCTCGTACGCGATGCCGAGATCGATGAGATAATCCTCAACCTTGCTGAGTCCTGCCATGGAATCCTCCTTGCGAACGCGGACGGACGGGGATCCTAGCCGAGGAAGACCTGCCCCGAATTATCGATGGCGAGTATCGTCTTGCACTCGGAACAGCGGAAACGGCCGGGCCTGGCGGCGCGGAGCTTCTTGTTGCAGATGGGACAGGAGAAGATCTTGGGGAATACGGTTGCGGTCGAGCCCTGGTCTCCCTGCCTGAAGAAGCCCGTGGCCTCGTCCAGATTGTCCTTGATGTTGAAGAACTGGGAGAAGCCGAGGAGCTGGAAGACCTCATAGACCTTGGGCTGGATCTCGAGGAGGACTATGTCTCCGCCCCTGGGCCTGACGGCCTTGAGGAAGGCGGTGAACGATCCGATGCCGGTGGAGGAGACGTAGTTGAGTCCGCCGCAGTTGAAGATGAGTCGGATGTAGCCTGTCTCGATGGCCTTTCCGACGCGCTTCTGGAAAAAATTCGAATTGTAGGTGTCTATATAGCCGGTAAGGAAGAGCGTGAGGCAGTTGTCCACGGCGTCGACTTTCTGCAGCCTGATCCTGAGGCTGTCGTCCTTCTCGTCGTCGAAACCGGGAACGATATCATTATTGTTCATGGTGCTCCTCTTCGCCTATCGTAGAGCTAATCAAAAACTATTGTAGAAGTATATTCTGAGCAAGTCAATTCCGTTGTCAAGATGAGGGGAACATCCCCTACTTCATTACCATATCGGCCTTTCCACGCGTCGGCTGAAGCACTTTACGCCCCATCCGAGGATGCGATCCGCAAGCGCGTTCAGAGCTTCAATCCGGCGTCGAGATTGATCACCGAACCCGAGGCGAGGGGCGGCTCGGCGGCGAGGAAGCCCACGCCGAATTCGGCAATGGATCGCGGCTCGAGGAGAGCGCCGCGCGGAGCCATCGAGGCATAGCGGGCCTTCGCTTCTCCGGAGAGGTATTCGGTGTCGACGAGACCCGGGCAGAGGACGAAGGCGCCGACGCCCCGGGATGCGTACTCCGCGGCAAGCGACTTGGCCAGGACCCCGAGGCCGGTCTTGGCCGAGGCATAGGCAGCATTGGACGAATAGGCCCGGATCGCATCGGTCCTGCTGCCTCCCATGAAAAGGAAGCGTCCCCAACCTCGATCGGCCATCGGGCCCACGAGGGCCGAGGAGAGGGCCCCGGGCAGGGCCAGGTCGAGGAGGGCGAGCCTTTGCCAGTCATCGATGGTCGTTTCATGGAGGGGTTTGCGGACGAAGGGTCCGAAGGAACAGACGAGGATGTCGAGGGGCCCCAGCGAGGGCAGCCGTTCCGTCAGAGCCGAAGGGCCGTCCAGGGCGAGGAGGAAGCCGGAGACACCCGCAGGCGGACGGCCCGAGGCCTCGGCCCAGGCGGAGGCCGCCGCCCTGGCGGCGGCGATGGCCGCATCGAGGCCTTCCTGCGACGAGCCGCCATGGATGAGGACCTCGGCGCCACGGCCCGCAAGCGAGGCCGAGAAGGCGGCCCCAATGCCGCCCGAGCCCCCGACCACGAGGGCCCGCCGCCCGGAAAGATCGCCCAGTTGCCGCATGTCCATATCGCCCGATACTATACAATCCCCCCCCGGCGGCGGACAAGGCGAAACCCGCCCGCCCCGCGGGATCCGGAGGCGCTACCCGTGTCCGAGCCCGACCTTTCCCGCTACTACGTCGTCCTCTGCCGAGCCGAAGAGGCGGGCAACGTGGGCTCTGCCTGCCGCGCGATGAAGACCATGGGCCTCACGCGCCTCGTGCTCGCCGGCTGCCCGGACTTCGACGAGGCCCGCGTGCGCATGATGGCCGTCCATGCCGCCGACCTCTATGACGGCGCGTTGCGCGTCCCCGATCTCGCCGAAGCCCTCGCGCCCTCGGCCCTGTCCGCGGGTTTCACGAGGCGGAGGGGCGAGAGGCGGAAGTCCTTCTCGGTCGACGCCGAGACCTTCGCGCGGGAGGCCTGGAAGCGGCCCGGCGGCGACGTGGCCCTTGTCTTCGGCAACGAGCGGACGGGCCTGACCGAGGACGAACTCGCCGCCTGCAGCCTCGCCGTCCACATCCCCACCTCCGAGATCTTCCCCTCGCTCAACCTCGCCCAAGCCGTCCAGATCGCCTGCTACGAGCTCAGGCGGGCGGCCCTGGGCGGCCGGACGGGCTCCTACGAGCCGGTCAGACGCGAGGAGATCGACGCCTCGGTAGCGCGCATCGCGGAGAGGCTCGCGGCCCTCGGCTTCTTCAGGCTCAACCAGGGCCGGGAGCTCAGGGAGCTCCTCCGCGACACGGCCGAGCGCGCGGCCCTTTCGCCCTCGGAGCTCCGCTACCTCGAGGCCTTCGTGCACAAGATGGGCTCTCTCGCCGCCAAGGGGGGCGCCGCCGGCGACAGGGGCCCGGACACGGGCGCGGGAGGCCAGGGTGACGGCTCCGGCGTTGCCGGAGACTAAGCCCGTCCGGGCCCCGGGCGGGAGCCCCACTCCAGCACGATATCGTCCTCGCCTATCATCTCGCGGTCGCCCGAAAGCACGAGGGCGCGGTGGACGACATTCTTGAGCTGCCTGACGTTGCCGGGCCAGTCTCCGGCCTGGAGCTTCGCGTAGGCCTCGGTCGAGAAGCCCTTGCGCGCCCCCGCGGCCTTGCGTACGAAGTGGTCCGCAAGCTCGGGGATGTCCTCGCGGCGGGCCCTGAGGGGCGGCAGCTCCACGATGAGGGTGTCGATGCGGTAGAGGAGGTCCTCGCGAAACTGGCCTGCGGCCACCGCGGCCTTGAGGTCGCGCGAGGTGGCGCAGACGAGGCGGATGTCGATGCTGCGGCTCTTGCGGTCGCCGAGGCGCCAGAGCTCCTCGGACTCGAGGGCCCGGAGAAGCTTGGCCTGGACGGGGAGGCAGGCCTCGCCTATCTCGTCGAGGAAAAGGGTGCCCCCCTTCGCGAGTTCGAAGGCGCCGGGCCGTTCGACAGCACCCGTAAAGGCGCCCGACGCGGCGCCGAAAAGTTCGCTCTCGATCAGGGACTCGGGAAAGGCGGCGCAATTGCGCGCCACCATCGGCCCGGAAGCCCGCCGCGAGGCTGCATGGATGGCCTTGGCTGCCAGGTCCTTGCCCGTGCCGCTCTCGCCGAGGATGAGGACGGGAAACTCGAAGCGGGCGTAGCTGTTTATCAGGGATATGACCTTCTGGATCGTCGCGCCAGAGCCCAGGAAGGGGGATCTTGAGGGAGGAGCGATGATGGAACGAAGCGCCGCCTTGAGCTCGGCCAGGTCGATGGGCTTGGCGATGTAGTCGGCCGCCCCGAGCCTGATGGCCCGTACCACCCGGCGCGGACAGGCCTCGGCGCTCATGACGATGATCGGCGTGTCGACGGCCGTTCCTGCGAGCCTGCCAAGAAGCCGGAGGCCCTCGTCGTCCTTGCCATCAAGGTCGAGAAGGATGGCCGAGGGAGCCTCACCCTCGATACGCTCGAGCGCCTGGTCGGGGTCGGAGCAGGGGATCACCGTATAGTCCCCGGCCAGGATGGATGCGAGGGAAAGGGCCTCTCGGCTATCCTTCCCTATATCCAGGATTTTTAACATTATCTGCAGAATACAACGGGAATTCGGGCTGCGCAATAATTACATTGGGGAAATATTAGCGCGGCACCGAGGCCCCGGAATCGCGCCCCCGAGGAATCGGGATGCGAGCGGAGCTACGATCCGCGGCGCGGCTCAGTCGCCGCGGATCCTCGCCACGAGGAGGAGGATCTCGTACCAGAGGAAGATGAAGAAGCGGTAGATCTTCCAGGGGCGCCGGACCGTATAGGGCATCCACTCGAGCCCCCGCTTGAAGAGCTCACGAGAAGGCTTGCCGCTGCTCTTGGCAAAGACCTCGAAGAGGTCGGAGCACCACAGGTAGATGCCCGAGCCGAAGCGTGGCAGGTTGCGCGGTATCCAGCGCTCGCGGCCGGGGACACCCTGGCCCACGAGGAGGAGGCTCGGCGTGGACTTGCGGACCGCCTCGATGATGGCGGGTTCCATGGTCCGGGGATAGTGGCCGGCGTAGCGCCCCACGACCCTGAGGCCGGGGAAGGTCGTCTTGATGTTGGTCTCCGCCCGCTGCAGGCGGCCATGGCTCGAGCCGAGGAGGTAGACCGACTTGCCCTTGCGCTCGAGGGCCCCAAGGACCTTCACGACGAACTCGAAGGGCATGTAGCGCACGGGTTCCTGGCGCTTGAGGAAGCGGGCCCCGCGGACTATCGAGATGGAGATGGGCAGGACCAGGCTCGCGCCGGCTATCATCGTCCGATACTCGACGTTGCGCCGGGCCCTCATGAGGTCCCAGAGGGAAAGGAGGACGACCTGGTGGTTCCGGCCGTCCTCGAAGGAGGCGACGAGGTCCTCGATCCGGTCTTCGGGGAGGATGTCTACCGGAATGCCGAGCACCGAGATGCGGTTCAGAGAGAGGGGATCCATGACGAGCGCTCCGAGAGGATGATCTCGACCGCGGCTACCGCGAAGAGGGCGGCTGTCTCGGTCCTCAGGATGGCGCCAGGAAGGAGAAGGGGCCGGAAACCGGCACCGAGGAGAAAGTCGACCTCGTCGGAGGCGAAGCCTCCCTCCGGGCCGACACAAAGGACGATCTCCGCAGGCGCGTTGCCAAGATACTCGTGGAGGCCTTTTTGCGCAAGCGGCGCCTCGTGGAGGACGAGGGCGAGCCTCCCGCCCTCGGGTTCGGGTCCCAGCCTGGCCAGGAGGCCCCGGAGGCCGACCGGCTCCTCGATGGCCGTGGCCACCGGCGAGCCCGACTGCTGGAGTCCCTCGCGGAGGATGCGTTCCCAGCGCCCCTGCCTCGAGGCTCCCCTGCCCTCCTCGGCGCGGGCCACGGAGCGCCGTGCCTCGAGGGGGATGATGCGGGCCACGCCCGCTTCGGCCGCCTGCCTGATCACGAGGTCCATGGCGGGACCCTTGGCCATCGACTGGACGAGGATGATGCGGGGGATGGCGCGGCGGCCCGGAGAGCCGGCAGGCGCCGCACCGGCCGCGGCGGCTTGGCCTGCGCCGGATTGGCCCGCGGCAGCTTGACCGGCGCCGGCATTGACGGCTGCCATGGAGTCGGCACCGGCAGTTACATCGGTCGGCGCGGCACCGGCAGCCATCGGGCCCGAAGCGGCCCTTGCCTTGCCTCGGGAGCCTCGTGAGCCACGGGCGTCGGGCAGGGCGGCCTCGGCGGCGCCTTCAAGCGATGCCGAGACGGCCAATTCGAGCCAGCCCTCGCCTGCGGCGAGGACCGTGCAAACGCATCTTCGGCCGCCCGAGTCGAGGCCCGGGAAGCTATCGCCGGGAACCAGGCGGAGGACCCTGAGGAGGTAGCGGGCCTCCCCGCCCTCGATCCTGCAGGGGCCCTCCCCCGTCCAGGAGGAGGGCAGGACAAACTGGCGCATGGACCCTGCCGGCTTGCGGCCCTACTTGCCCGAGCCCGGCGTGGCCGGCGTGGCCGGCGTGGCAGCGGCGCCACCCGCAGCCGCGGGCGCTACCGGGCTGGCGGCCTTGACGGCCTCGGCAGCCTTCTTCGCGGCGACAAGTTCCTTGACCGTCTTGACGGTGGCGAGCTTGGCGGCGAAGTCCGGCGCGTCGAGGGCCGCGATGGCGTCCAGGAGCTGGGTATCGAATTCGAGGTCGTAGACCGGCGGATTCTCCGTCTTCACGAGCTCGTCGCGCACGAGGCGCCTCAAGAGGGTCTCTGGGAGCTTCGGATAATCGGCGAACAAGACGCGGGCGAAGTCATTGCGTTCGGCCACCGTGGCCTTGGGATGGGCCTTGGCCCAGGCTTCTATCCTTCCCGAGGTAACGAGCTTCTGGAAGGCGAGGGTCCCTGCGTCATCGAGGTAGAGGTCGGGCGAGACCTGGTCGGGCGGGATGCCCGTCTTGTCGATGTTCTCGTCGCTCGGCGTGTAGTAGCGCGCCATGGTGAGCTTGAAGCCGGTGTCGTCCACGGGGATGATCTGCTGGACCGAGCCCTTGCCGTAGCTGTTCTCGCCCACGAGCCAGGCGCGTTTCGTGTCCTTGAGGGCGCCCGCGAGGATCTCGGCCGCGGAGGCCGATCCCTTGTTGATGAGGACGACGACGGGCTTGTCCCTCGGCACGGAGACGCCGGACTGGGCGGAGATCACCGTGTTCTCGTAGGGGCTCCTCCCCTTGGTCGAGACGATGACTCCGGAATCGAGGAAGAGGTCGGCTATCTGGGTGGCCGAGTTGAGGAGTCCGCCCGGATTGGACCTCAAGTCGACGATCATGCCCCGGTAGCCCGCGGCGTCGAAGGTCTTGAGGGCGTCCTTCACGCGGGGATAGGTCAGGGGCGAGAACTCGATGATCCGGAGGTAGGCGATATTGCCCTTGGCCGTGGGGATGAGGGCGCTCGAAACGACGGGCATCTCGACGACGGCCCGCACGATCGCGAGGTCGAACTCGGCCTCGCCCCGCCTCACGGAGATGTTGACCTTGGTGCCGGGGTCGCCGCGGAGCCGGTTCTTGGCCTCGTCGACGGAGAGGGGCGCGGTGCTCTCGCCCTCGATCTTGACGATGAGGTCGCCGGGCTTGAAGCCCGCCCTGGAGCCCGGGGTGCCATCGAAGACCGAGAAGACCTCGATATAAGCCGGGGCGTCGGAGGGGGAGCCTTCCGGCAGGGCCTGCTTCTGGATGGAAAGGCCGATTCCGCCGTACTTGCCCACGACGGTGCTGTCGTTGAGGTATTCCCAGGTCTTCTCGTCGAGGAAGGCCGAGTAGGGATCGCCGAGGGAGTCGAGCATGCCCTTCATGGCGCCCTCATAGAGCTTCTTGGCGTCGACCTCGTCCACGTAATTCTGGACGATGAACTGGTAGACGCTCTCGAGTATCTGGAAATAGTGGTTCAGTTCCTGGGTCTGGGCATCCGACTGCTGGGCGAAGGCGCTCGGGACGGATATGGAGACCAGGGAAAAGAAGACCATGACGACGGCGACGGCGCTCCAGGTAAAGCGCCGGGACCGCTGCGTTTTCTTCTCGATCATATGGGCTTCACTATCAGTTCCGGCCCGACCTTCTGTCAACCCTGTACCTTGACTGCCCCCAAGGCCGAAAGTACACTTCGACAGAAGATTATGCAGAG
>Ga0209099_1004642_pt1 | contig 10308 bp, 8 predicted proteins | sample AD_JPNHW2_MetaG_FD_184430 | JGI IMG/M metagenome (GOLD analysis project Ga0209099, IMG submission 184430) | Active sludge microbial communities of municipal wastewater-treating anaerobic digesters from Japan - AD_JPNHW2_MetaG (SPAdes) (version 2) | ecosystem: Engineered > Bioreactor > Anaerobic >...
CCGAGAAAGTGCGATGTTACAGGGTCAATGTCTACATCGACAGGGTATCCGTCAACTTCAAGTGAGTAATCGAAAATCGCGTGATGAAAAATATAAAAAGGTATGATTGTTACATCTTTACTTAATACAAATTGCGCTTTTGCACCGAATAGAGGGCCATAAGCGGGTCCGTAAAGATAAGCATCATGTTCTCCCGAATTTATATCTACAACCAGCCATGTGTACGTCCAGTGCAATCCTCCAATGAGCATCAGATTATTTGAATTCTGTGTACCTAAAATTCTCATCCCGAGGTTTGCGTTGAGCGGAAGGTTCCAGTTGTAAATATCGACATCGGTGGTATCTACGGACCCAGTGCCGTTAAGATAAAGAAAACCCGCTCCGAGGTTGTATGCGGTATTGGTGTTCTCGAAATTATTAACATAATTATATCCGAAGCCTATACCGTTCAGGTCTCCTATATCAAAAGAGTATCGAAGATAAAGAAAGTCTAATATTTTGTGGCTCCCGTCGCCATAATCCGTTACCGGAATCCTCGGCGGCTGAGTCGGCGTGAGACTGTCATAAGTCGCTGAATAACCATAATTTGACTGAATCACCAGAGCTATAAAAAAAGTGAATATGCGGATTGTTTTCCTGAAGTACTTCATATAATACCTCCATATAATCTTTATATTCAGATACTAATAAAGTGCACTATAATCAAATTTTTTTGAATATAGTATCCATTAAAAAAGTATAAATTGATATAATTTTATTATTTTTCAGATAATTACTTAGAACTAAAGCTAATATTGCTTTCCATAAAATGGAAATGCGGTTAGGATGTATTCTGTCGCAGTTTGCGAGTAATTACATTATATGATTTTTGTAATATGGGAGGTTTTATGAAGTTTTTATCTTTAGTATTTGTTTCATTGTTCGCGGTTGCAATGATTTCAGTTAAGGCTGACGCAAAGTGCCAGTATGGAAGCGACTGGTCAAAAAGCGGCAAAAAGATTGTTGTTTGTACAAAAGGGGACAGTTTTCCTGACAGAAAAAAAGCTCAGGAAGTATGCTCAAAGATTAAAGGATCTTCCTGTTCATCTCCTTCAACATTTTCATCTTCCTGCGGTAACGGGGAATGTTATGATGAATCAGGTGCAAACAGCTATTCTCTTTCAGGCTACTAGTCTCATTACCGGGTAATTATTCATTAAATGCATTGCAAAATGCGGATTCCCGTCTTCACGGAATGACAATGATGAAAATTTACACGGCCGAAGCACTGGAATGATTTAAAGAATTTAATGCCGGAAAATATTCCGGCGTTAAATTCTTTATTTATTTTTCAATTTTCCAGATTATTTTCAGTTTCTGATCTCTTCCGCTGCTGTCTCTGTATGAACAGTATCTTTCCGGCATCTTGTCTGAAAATTTCTGATGGTATTCCTCAGCTTCAAAGAAATTTTTAAAGGAGAGGACTGTTACTGCTATTTCCTTCACATTAAGAAATTCGGCAGCTTTTTTTAATTGTTCAGCCGCAGCATTTTTTTCTTCATCATCAAGGTAAAACACCGCATTTGTATACTGCAATCCTCTGTCAAAGAACTGTCCCCCGGAATCGAGAGGATCTATTGTCTTCAGAAATTCATCAACAAGCTCACGGTAACTAATCTCATCCGGATTATAAAGGACTTTTACCGCTTCCCTGTGACCGGTCATACCACTGCAGACTTCTACATATGTCGGATTTGAAACATCTCCTCCCGAATAGCCGGAGATTACATCCTGCACGCCATGTACCTGTTTCAAATCATGTTCGGTACACCAGAAGCATCCTCCTGCGAAATATGCGCTTTTAATTTTATTATTATTTTTATTAGAATCGGATCTATCTAAAGTTTCAAACATTGAAGTCATTTTTATATCCCCATTAGTTTTTATTATTGTGTATAAAAGTAAATGCTGATGTTTCATAACAGCATCATTAAAGTATAATATATTCAATATCAGCAGTAAGAACATATTTATTTTACTTTATTAAGTTGCTTCTCCTGCGGAGAGATCGCTTCTGTCTGGATTTTGAGTTTTTAAATCTTTACCACTATCGTAAATAGTAAAAAAAGCTGATTAAAACTCAACATGAGGTAATAAACTGTTCATTTAATTTTAGTTGACATAATATAATCAGTATTGATTCTTATCCAGTCTAAAAAAACTGTTTATATTTAACGGAGAATCAGTATGAATAAAATTGTATCATCACAAAATAGAGACTTATACAACGGGAAACTGATTTCTGCAAAAGATGCCGCCAGGCTGATTAAATCGGGAGACAGTTTACTCTACGGAGTATTCCTCGGAAGGCCTGTTGATTTTGACAGGGAACTTGCTGCCAGAAAAGATGAGCTTTTCGATGTGCAGATAACCCAGTGTGCCGGGCTCCCTTCTGATTCCTCTACAACATGCTGTGATCCCACTCATGAACATTTTACTTCCAGCAGCTGGTTCTTTGACGCTGGTGACAGAAAGATGGGTGACAGGAATCAGATGTTTTATAATCCGGTTACCTTCGGCCAGCTTCAGACAATAATCGGAAGTGATCTTTTTAATTACGACATATATGTTCAGCAGGTGAGCCCAATGGACAGATTTGGTTTCTTTTCATTCGGCCCTACTAATGTAAACAGCCTTGAGTCCTGTCTCGGCGCGAAAACACTTATTCTGGAAGTAAATGAATGTATCCCGAGAGTTCCCGGAGGTTCGGAAGATTCAATTCATATTTCTATGGCGGACTATGTTATTGAAGGGAGCAATACGCCTCTTCTTGTTCTTCCGGCGGGTAAACCGCCAACTGATGCCGAGAGAAAAATGGCGAATCTGATCATGAAAGAGATTCCTGACAGGGCATGTGTTCAGCTCGGGATAGGGGGACTGCCCAATACTCTGGGTGAACTGTTATGCGATTCAGATTTAAAAGATCTTGGTATCCATACCGAGCTTTTTGTTGATTCCATGGTAAAAATGTTTGATGCCGGACTGATTACTGGAAGATATAAAACTACTGACAGATGTAAAATGGCTTTTACTTTTGCCCTGGGCAGCAAAGAAATGTATGATTTTATGGAGAACAATTCGGTAATGGCCAGTCATTGCGGAAGATATACTAACAACTCTGAAATTGTCGGCCTGAATGATAATTTAAGGTCGATTAATAATACTCTGATGGTTGACCTTTTCGGGCAGGCATGCTCTGAGAGTGCAGGGCCAAGGCAGATTTCCGGCACAGGCGGCCAGGTCGATTTTGTTACCAGCGCTTTCAAGTCAAACGGAGGCAAGAGTTTTCTCTGCCTGTCAAGCACATATAGTGATAAAGAAGGCAGGTTAAAATCGAGAATAATGCCGATGCTTCCCGAGGGAAGCATCGTGACAACACCGAGAACTTTTGTCGATTATATAGTTACAGAGAACGGTATTGCGCGCCTTAAGGGAAAATCGTCATGGGAAAGGGCGGAACTTCTTGTGAGCCTGGCGCATGATGATTTCAAGGATGAACTTGTCGCTTCTGCAGAAAAGATGAAAATCTGGAGAAGGACTAATAAGATTCCTGAATAGCAGTTTCAGATTCTCCGTGCTATGGCGTATCCTCCTTTGGTTGCTTCAAATACTCTTCCGGTTGAATGAACATCTCCGGTAAGATATATTTCCGGAGCAACCTGTCTCCTTACGCATTCTTCGTAAAGCGTCCGGTCCGGTTTCCAGCCCATTGCCAGTATAATAATATCAGCTGCGATTTCAGTTTCCATGTTTTTAATATCAATTTTTTTTGCGAATGGATTTGGAATATTATCCGGAAGAACCGGTTTCCATGTTACATACGGATCGGGCACTCTTTTTGAAATGTTCTGATTCAGGATTATACTGTTCTGCTGTATTTTTTTTACGCCGGTACAGTTCAGCAACTTCACTCCTTTTTTTTCAAGGTGATGAATCAGGTATCCCCTGTTGGCTGTGCACGCGCGTTTCATTAACTCCGGCATCATCTCAACAATGGTTACATTTTCCACTCCGAGTTCGTAAGATAAAAAGTGAGCGGTTTCACATCCGGCTGATCCGCCGCCGATTATTACCGCATTTTTTTTGCCTTCGCACTTCGATGGATTCAGCAGTATATTAACTGCCTGGTAAACATTTTCATTTTCGATTCCGGGAATATCCGGTTTCACTCCGCTTCCTCCGGTTGCGATGACAATGGTATCATATTTTCCGGATTTGAGTGCGGTTGCTGTCGCCGTTTTCCCCAGTTCGATTTTAAGTTTTTGTTTTTTTGATGTAAGAGAGAGCCTGTTGTTCATGTATGAAAGGTAATTTGACACTTCAAATTTTATTTTAGGTACAGAGCCCGCAATTATAACTCCACCTGCGATCGGGTTTTTGTCGAAGATTGTAACGTCGTGCCCCCTCTCCGCGGCTGTACATGCGCACATGACTCCTGCCGGGCCCGCTCCCACTACCGCGACTTTTTTCTTTTCCAGTACCGGGGGGAGAGATTCATACAGCTCCTCAAATGCTGTCCGCGGATTTACTGAACACTGGGGGTGCCCGCCTTCGATAAATTCATTCAGGCATCCCTCCTGGTCTCCGATGCACGGGATGATCTCTTTAATTTTTCCCGCATAAACTTTATTCGGCCATTCCGGATCCGCCAGGAGAGGCCTGCCGAGCATTATCATATCGCACTGGTTTTTCTGAAGCGCCCTTTCTGCAATATCCGGAAAACCAAGTTTTCCAACTGCGGCGACCGGAACTTCAATTCCTGCGTTGGATTTGATTTTATTTTCACGGAAATAATTCTTAACAAGCGATGCAACTTCAATAAAACACGCAGGCGGCATAGCTTCCGGAGGGTGGGGGAGCCACCAGTTGTCATAGCATCCGAGGTCCACATCAATGATATCAACGCCTGCGGATACGAGATTTTTTAAATAATCGAGAGTCATCTCTATTGTGCGTTCATTCCTGAATTTTTTCAGTGATGAAACTTTGTCCATGCGGCCGCCATAAGTTGCATTAAGCATAAGCGAGAGATCTATTCTGTACATAACCGGGTAATCTTTTCCGCACCTGTTTCTGATCTCCCGGACAAGGTCTGTTCCGAATTTCTGCCAGTTGCGGTAGGGGCCGAAAAGTCTTCTGTTGAATGCCGGGTTGGAGAGCTGTTCAAGGAGGTAGCCTTCGTGCCCATGCAGGTAAACTCCGTCAATGAGCAATGCTTTCGCGTCTGCAGCAGCCTGGCCTGTATTTTTAACAATTCTTTTCAGTTCAAGAAATGAAAGAGGCCTGCACGGAAGCTGAGGAATGTAAAAGTTGGGATTCCATGACGCGGAAACCGGCAGTTTATGTTTTTTTACAATACATTCGGGAGATCCCACCCGGCCCATTCCGGCTGTAAGCTGTATAAAAAAAGCAGCACCGAACGAGTGTAATGTTTCAGCAAGTATTCTCCATCCCGCATAATTGGTTCTTGATCTGTCAATACGCGGGAATATTGATAAACCGCCAGTTTCTGTTACTGAAGGATCGATGCCGTGACTTACAGGTATAAGACCGGATGTGATAAGTCCTGTTCCCCCTTTTGCTCTTTCAGCGAAGTATGATATCATTTTTGCCGATGGCCGCCCCGTCTCATCCGCCATGCAGATATTCCCCATAGGGGCCATTATTATTCTGTTTTTTACTGTTAAGGAATTTATTTTTATCGGTTCAAAAAGCGCGGAGTACGGATACATCTCGCTCTCCATGTGCGCTCCCTGAAAATTAGTTTCATCCATAAACCAGTTCTGGAAATACTCACTCCATTTCTCGAGAGTATTGTTATACAAACGGGTATTATTTATCATGTTTATCTCCGGCTGGATCTATTTATTTGTTAAATAATATCTGATAAATTTTAAATTGCAAGAAATAAAAATCTGTTTTAAAATTTCACAGCGGGCTTATTCGATGTTGATAAATTCCTGCTGATTTACGTTTATTTTCTGATGTTGTGATTAGTTTTCACGCAATACTCCGAGTGAATATTAATATTCCCCGTCCGGGCTTTAATTATATTAATAATTCCTGATTTTTTTATAATAGAAAATACTCTAATCTCCCCGCCGCCGAAGGAAGAGGAGAGATATAACCGTTTATCCTGCACTGAATTATGTTAAGGAATCAGCATTGAATTTTTTTTATAAAAAATAAATTATTTGTATCTTTTTTGCTCTGATATTGAGTATTTTGAATAGTAATCAATTTTATTCATTACCAGCGGAGGTAAAGATATGAGTTCATATTATAAAAAGATAAATGGAAAAAGCTATGACAAAGCGATGCTGGATATTGCTGACGGAAGTGTAGCAGGCAAAGGGGATGGACGGATTTCTCTTACGGATTCGAGAAGTATCGTAAAACAGATAAAAGATGGCGGCAAAATTACTGACATCGAGAGAAGAACCCTCAACTATATTCTGGAAAATTACAAATTAACGGAAACAGCTTTAAAACATATAGAAAAAAGTATTTCTGTAAACCTGGTTTCTGATGTTAAGAATGAAATTAAAGCTGAACGGGCAGCTGCAGTTCGGGAAGAAATTCCGCAGATGGGAAAACAGCCGGCTAAGGGTGGATGGGGAAAAAAATTATTTATATTTCTAATTCTGCTTCTTCTGGCTATATTTGCCGTTTTTACATTCTTTAAGTATTTTTATAAAAATACAAAAACCGATAATGCCGTAACAGAAAAACATGATGAAGTTACAGCTATTCAGAAAGATGAAACTGCAGTTTCTAAAACAGAATCAGCTGAAAAAACCGGGGCTGTACCGGTTAAGCCGCTTACAGAGAATGAATATCTTGTTAAAGACAAAGATACTTTAATAAAAATCAGTGAAGCTCTTTACGGGGATTACAAAAAATGGGAGGATATTTATAAGCTGAATAAAAGTAAAATAGCTAATCCGACTATTCTTTACCCGGGACAGATTCTGCAGCTGCCTGAAAAAACCGGTAATAAATAGCAGAAACCTGTTTAGAAATGATTATAATCCTGAGAATATTCGATAAGAAATTATTAAATATTTTAATAAAAATGTTCAGGTTTGTGTTTTTTTGAGGTACAGTATCTGTACATAAATTTTAAAATATTTTTGACAAAAAAAACTTACTTATGTAGATTGAACCTGCCCGTTAATATTTTCAACCGGCAGTACATCTGCTGTTTGAGAACATTTTAAATGAAATTTTTTTTAAGGAGTTTTTTATGCCCAGTGGTGTAGTAAAATGGTTTAATGAGAAGAAAGGCTTTGGTTTCATTTCAAAAGATGATGGTGGAGATATTTTTGTCCATTATACTGGCGTTGCAGGTGATGGATTTAAAAGTCTCAGAGAGGGTGACAAGGTAAATTTTCAGGTTGAAGATTCCGACAAAGGTCAACGCGCAGTTGCTGTTAAAGTGATATAATTTTAAAAATGAACCAGTCTTGGAACGGGGTAATTATTTACCCCGTTTTTAATTTGTCCGTCAGTCGAATGAGTAGAACTGCTGCTGTATAGCTCTGCCAGCGAATCCGTACTCCTTAATTTTATTGTCAAACTCCTCCCAGTTATCACCATAATGAGTAAGATACATTTTAGCTTTTATCCCGGGCGCAAAACTGTTTATTTCATCAAGAGACGCGTGTACACCTCCGGTGAAAAACTGGCAATCATGAAAGATAGTTTCAAAGTTAAATTTATTTTCATAAAAATCAACCAGGTCATGGTCATATCTTGTATCACTGGTGAAAAATACCCTGTCATCAATAATAACTCCGCAGCTCCAGAATGAACTCTGCCAGTCGAATGAAGAATCCGGTATATGTTTTGTCCGCATGATTTTAATATTGATATCGCCGACTTTCAGTCCGAATGTTTCCCTGTTATAATCAGGAAGCCATTGAGGCCTGATCACATCCCAGAAATCCTTGAATGTGAGCATATCTCCTGCTTCCTCTTCGTTATATTCACATCCGCCGCGGAGTGACATATCCCAAAGTATGTGCTGGTACGTTTCATTGATAACCATTACGGGTTTTTTCTTTGTTACGTACCTTCCCATTAGCGATATCTCTTCCAGTCCTCCGATATGGTCAGCGTGAGAGTGCGTTATAAGGAAATTTTTTATTTTTGTAACAGGTATGCCCAGTTCAGAAACAGCCTGCGGACATTTTGTGCCGCAATCTATCAGAAGATGGTCTTTACCTTTAACTATAAGCAGATTTGTCTGGTATTGTCTTTTGGTAAACGCGCTTCCCGTACCGATAAAAAAAAGTTCAAGATTTCCGTCATTCTCCAGCGATAACTTTTTGTCTTTGAGGGTTTTAATTATCATAATAGCTACCTGTTTTTTGATTTTGTGAATGCTACTCAACATTTTATAAATATCAAACAATTTTTTTATTTTAATTAAAAAAAGGCTCTAAAAAGGGTATTTCACTCATGCTGAAAAAAGTACAGTTAAAAATATTTGTTTGCGGCCGGGATAATACCTGATGGCGGTTTTTAAATAATTTATTCACTAAACTATATGTTCAGGCAGAACTATTGAAACTTTTTTTCAATATTAATGAATGACAGCTCTTTACTGTAGAAATAAGTGATTAAAAAAGTGTATTCAAACCATGTAAATATTATTCTTTTTTGTGTTAATGATAATAAAATCGTTATAAATCTTACACTTGTTAAAATATGAAGTCCATGATTCAGGTGTATATTGAATTAATGCCTGTTGTTACTATTAAAACTATAGTTAACAATTTTTTAAATCTGACAGGTTATTTTATAAATACTAATTGAATTTAGAGAATGAATCTTAAATTATTGGTCAATGACAAAGGGAGAAAAAGTATGACCCTAATTGAACAATGGCGCTGGGAAAAAGAGGAACTGAAACCGGTATCATGGCACTTTTATAATTCATGCAGCAGGTTTTCAGGCAGGAAAGCTCAGATTTTTAACGCTAAACTCTATTCCGGTGATAACAAAGGATCCTTCACATGGTCAGAAATGCTGGAAAGGGTAGAGTCTATCGGCTGCGGACTCATGTCTCTTGGCCTGAATACAGGAGATAGAGCCGCGATAATGTCCGAAAGCACGCCTTACTGGACACATGCAGATATGGCTCTGGCATGTACCGGAGGAGTGAGCGTAACAATTTTTCCTAATCTGCAAAGCAAAGAAATTATTTATATAATGAATGATTCCGAAAGCAGGTATATTTTTGTCGGCAACGAAGACCTCCTTGATAAAGTTATGAATTCCTTTAATGAAATTCCAAAACTTGAAAAAGTGATAGTACTTGATATTAAATATAAGAGCAATGACAGCCGGATAATCGGCTTACAGGAATTGATTGACAAAGGGAATTCCTGGAAACTGGAAAAATACCTTGAATATACAGATAGAAAAGATTCTATCTCGTTAGATGACTGGTATACAATAATCTATACTTCCGGAACGACCGGACCCGGGAAAGGGGTCATACTGACCCATTTTAACTGCAGTTCAAGGATTGCGGGAGCAGATGAATTTTTGGAAAGATACGGGATGGAGATAAATGAGAATGATGTAACTCTCTGCTTTCTTCCCCTGGCCCATATCTTCGACCGGGGTTCATGCCAGCTCTCGGCGATATATCATGGATCGGCAATCGCATATGCGGACAAACCGGGGACTCTCCTGAATGATATGCGGAAGTATAATCCCACATGGGTAAACTGCGTCCCCAGGCTTTATGAAAAAATCTATCTGCAGCTTCAATATATCATGAAGCAGCATCCCCTGAAAAAAAAGCTGATATCATGGGCGCTAAACGTCGGATATGAAGTTCTGGAATACAGAAAAAATGAATCCGGCTGTTATAATATGCACAAGGATTTTGATGTCAGGGCAAAGCTCGGTTTTGTTCTTAAACTGAAATTTAAAATCGCGGACAAAATTCTGGTGAAGATAAGATCACTATTCGGCAACAGGTTCAGGTATTCATTTTCTTCAACGGCTGCTATTTCATCCGACCTGCTGAAATTTTATTATGCAATAGGTGTTCCGGTTATTGAGGGATATGGCCTTACTGAAAGTTTTAATGCATGCATAGTTAATCCTATAACTGCGTGTAAACCCGGTTCCATCGGAATAAATGCGTGCGGCGGCCAGAGCAGAGTCTCCGCGGAAGGAGAACTTGAAATTACAGGAGCCGGAGTTTTTAAAGAATACCTTAATAAACCTGAGTGGACAGAGGAATTATTT
>Ga0209099_1004644_pt1 | contig 10299 bp, 9 predicted proteins | sample AD_JPNHW2_MetaG_FD_184430 | JGI IMG/M metagenome (GOLD analysis project Ga0209099, IMG submission 184430) | Active sludge microbial communities of municipal wastewater-treating anaerobic digesters from Japan - AD_JPNHW2_MetaG (SPAdes) (version 2) | ecosystem: Engineered > Bioreactor > Anaerobic >...
TAGATAATAAAGGAATGTCCAAGTCCAACAAAGCAGATAAGTCTGACCATATCGTATTTGTTAGCAATGTGATACCTTCAATTGTCCAAGTGAGAGCAATTTGAAGTTTTAAGTGAGGGTTTGCACCCATGATATGGTCTTGTGTGCATTTTCTGATTGACAAGAACCATGCCATCCTTAAAATGAGCATATGCTCGAATCAGATATTCTAGACAGAAGATTAATGAGCTGTATATTAAGGAGATAACATGACAATGACAATTGCGATACCAGTTATTGGTGAAAGCCTGAGTCCGCACTTTGGACATTGCGAGAAATTCGCGATATACCAGGTTCAAGACGGTCAGATCAGCGGGGGTGAGCAGCACACTCCTCCGGCGCATGAACACGGTCAGCACATCAGCTTCCTCAAGAGCTTCGGTTGTGAAGTTCTCATTGCCGGGGGTATGGGTGCTCCCGCGCAGGAACTTTGCCTTGCCAGTGGGATCAGTATCTACAAAGGGCTTCCCGGCTTACCTCTCCGGAAGCTGGTTGAGATGTTCGTGAACAATGAGCTGCCCTCCGGCGCGACTCAATGCGACCATTCGCATCACGACTGACTCATAGAGAAAGCTTAGCTTCGGGAACAGAGATATGCCACGGCTGAAAGTCCTTCGTAATCTGGGTGATCTGCCTATCATCAAAGGCTTTCGTCCGATCTGGATGCGAGCCAATTTACGTCAGGCGGTCAGCCTCAATCTGGAAGAATATGAGGCACTGCGTCTGATCGACTATGAGCGTAAGAACCACGAACAGGCAGCCACCGCGATGAACGTCTCCCGTCCGACCTTCACGCGCATTTATGAGAGTGCCAGGCAGAAGCTCTCCCTTGCGCTTGTCGAGGGCAGGAGTCTGCTGATCGAGGGTGGCAGTGTCTCGCTGAACGGGTCACACTGGTACTGTGAAGCCTGTTCGAGCAAATTCACTCTCCAAGATCCACCCTCGGATGGAGGACCTTCCTGTCCCCATTGCCATTCCAGTCAGCTTGTGGATCTGAACGCTTGTTTCATGAGCGGTTGCCGCAGATGCCGGCGATGCCGATGAACTAATCAACTTCTACAAGGAGATACAAATGCCAAATCATGACGGAACAGGACCCCGGGGAAGGGGAAGATGCTTTTCAGACAATCACGGAAACGGTTTCAGACATCGTCTGCGGGGAGCTGGAATGCAAGTTCAGTCCGATCTTACAGCGAATACTCCGATCTACCCTTACACGGAAGATGGGCTCAGAACCCGCAAACATGAGTTAGAAGAACAACTGAATTGGGTAAATAAACAACTGGAGAATAAATCCTGATGGAAGACAACAAAGATCTGCAAACAAAAACAAACCTCGATAGAATCACACACAGGATCATGGTCATGAGCGGCAAGGGCGGCGTCGGCAAGAGCTTCATCGCCGTGAATCTCGCTTATGGTCTGGCATTGCAAGGCAAGACCGTTGGTCTGCTCGATGCGGATATTCACGGACCTTCGATCGCGAAACTTACCGGGATCGAGGGAGTACCACTGCCTGAGCATCAACAGAGCGGGAAACCTATGCCCATCATGGTCCTGAATAACATTCACGTTCTTTCGGTTGCTTCGATGCTGTCCTCAGAGAATAGCGCCTTGATCTGGCGCGGTCCCCTGAAGATGGCACTGATCAAGCAATTCTTCTCGGATTTCGAGTGGCCACCCTTGGATTACCTGATCGTGGATTGCCCTCCCGGAACGGGAGATGAACCCCTTTCCGTGATCCAGACACTGGGAAAGGTTGACGGTGCGGTTATCGTCACGACGCCTCAGGATTTGGCACTGATCGATGTCCGCAAGAGCGTCTCGTTCGCTGAGCAACTCAAGGTCCCGATCCTTGGGATCATCGAAAACATGAAATACTTCGTCTGTCCTCATTGCGGAGAACAAACCGCTATATTCCAGGGAAACAAGCTGGAAGTGCTGATATTCGAGAAAAGCATCGACCTTCTGGCGGAACTCGAGCTCGATCCCAATATCGGGATAGCCAGCGACAAGGGCAGGCCCTACATCTACGATTTTGGCAAAACAACTAACGCTGAGATACTACAAAGCGCGGTTGACAGGATTCTTGCCAAAGTCGAGAGCTAAACACTGAATCATCACCAGAAACAGATAAGTAATGATCAAGGAACGGGATGCCGGGTAGATTCGCTTTTGCCACGGACAAGGCAAGACACAGGATTACCTTCTCTTGCCAACCCGATCCCGGCGGTATATCATGCCCGGCTCAGACCATCCTGTTATACAGCGAAAACTCATGCCCTGCTTGTGGCAGGATATCCGTCTCCAAACCAAGCTCGTTGATCTTTTTCGCCATTAGCCTGAGCGCGGGATACTCAGTATAAAAATGTCCCGCGTCGAGAATAGGGATCTTGCTGTCCAGCAGGTAATGATAGCTGATGTCTCCGGTGATGATGATCTCAGCCTGGCGTTCTGCGGTCTTGATCAGTGAACTCCCCGCACCGCCACAGATCGCAATGCTCCTGATCGGGAAGTCATCCGCGAATCCTGCCGTCCAATAACGCATGAAGGGAATTCCCAGCTTATCTTTGGTATGTTCTGCCAGTTGTTTCAGGGTTAGAGCGTTAGCGCTTTCGCAGATGAGTCCCAGCCCAAAGACCGAGCCTTTGTCCGAGATCTCGTGCCAATAGATATCCGGCGCTTCAAAGGGATGCACGGAAACGATCTTGTCCACGCAGGCGGAGAGATTGACCTTATCCACGCTGAATTCCAGCCTGATCTCATCCGCGAGATGCCGAACACCACGCTTACCCAAGGCAGGATTGGAGCCTTCACCCGGACGGAATCCTCCGTGAACCTCAAAGGATGACATGCAATTATCGTAATGCCCGATCCTTCCAGCGCCGGCATTAAATGCCGCTTCACGTATCTGATCCCGCGCATGCTCCGGAGTAGTGACGACCAAACGATACCGTTTGTTCCCGCTTTCGTCGCTGAGGAAGCGTAGAGGCTTCAGTTCCAAAGCTTCTGCCAGCGCATGGTTGACGCTCTTCTCCGCGACATCGAGATTGGTGTGCAGAGCAACGAGAGCGATGCCTGCCGAGATCAGCTTCATGATGAGGGGATCGTTGAGCCGCTTGATCCCTTGAAGCCAGATCGGATGATGCGTAAGGATCAATTGCGCTCCACATGTGAGAGCGCCTTCCAGAGTCTGAGGGGTCAGATCGAGGCTGACAAAGACCTTTTCGATCTCGGAACCGGGATCACCGACCAGAAGTCCGACATTGTCCCAGGGCATGGCGGTCGCGAGAGGCGCAAAGCCCTCAATTGCCTGCATGATCTCATAAAGTTTCATCGTATCTCCCTGAACTTTTCATTGTTCAAATCAGGTATCCCGGCGGCAGTGCCGTCCCTCCGGGACTAGGGGAATCCTGGTAAGGGACGCCTTTCCCCGGGGTTACGCTCCCTTCGGTCGCTCCACCCCGGGCTATGAAATCCTGTCCCTCCGGGATTATCGCACCCTATTCTTGCATCATCTCTTCGGCTTTGACTTTGGCTTCGTCGGTCTTAAAACACTCCAGTATAAGGTAATTATTCTCCGGGTCAAGGCAAGCGGGATAGAGATTCCCAAGCGCTTCCAGACGGTCTGAATCGAAGATCAGGCAGTTCTGGAGCAGGATCACTATCTGTTCGACACTGTAACGGTTGGTCACGGAGCTGGTCTGCATCAAAGCCAGTCTTCCTTTGCGGAGCGGTTCCTGCTTCAGTTCGCTGACCAGCAGATAGAAATCGTCATCGGTAATGGGATATCTATCCGGCACGGGACTAAGGCGGGGTTTAAGCTTGGAACCTGAGGATCCGGTATCTTTCGAACCAGGCTCCAAAGGCTTTTCCGCAGAGGGTTTCTCGGCGGACATGTCACAGCCTTCACCCTGGCAATCAGGATTGAGCAGAGTATCCTTGGGCAGGATCTCCAGCAGAGCGTGGATCTCTGTCATCAATTGGGAGATCTCGTCAGCGGTATCGGTATCGAGCATCGGCACGGCAGTTTTTTCCAGGCGGTTCAGGCGGATATAAACCTGGTCAAGAACATCGCCCACGGTCAGGCGTCCGGATTCCGAACAGGCAGACATCTGAGCAGGATGTCCATCAATTCCGGACAACAGGGTGAGACACATCACAAGTGACAGCAGAATAAGAACTTTCTTCATTATTGACACCTTTATCTTTGTTTATTTTCTTTCTGTTGCCAATCTGTGGACTTCATTCAATTCTGACAAGAGAAATATCAGTTGGCGACCCGCTTTCCCCGGATCGTAGGTGTTTCTCATTTCCCGATCTTACGGCTATCCTCTCTCTATCATCTTACGTCATGACGTAAGATGATAGAGAGAGGATAGCAAGATGATAGGGAGAAAACAGAGACCGTATCAAGAGCAAAGAATTCTGCTTGACAATTATTGCCCCCATGCGACAGATCGCAAAGTATCCAAGCTTAATAGTTAAGGAGACAGCAATGAAATACATAATGATCCTTGTGGCAGTATTCGGCGTCGGCATGGCCGAGGCTCAGGATGTGACGGGTACCTGGCATGGCATTCTGGACGTGAAGGTCATGCAGCTCCGTCTGGACTTTCATATCAACATGGCAGACAGTGGCTTGACCTCCACCATGGACAGCCCGGATCAGGGCGTCAACGGGATCGAAGTCACTTCCACAGTCTGGGATGGTTCTCAGCTAACGCTTTCGATAGCCTCAACCGGGATCAAATATACGGGGACTCTGAAAGGCGATTCGATCGAGGGTACTTTTCAGCAGGGTGGACAAAGCTTTGCGCTGACGCTGACCCGCGAGCAGGGAGAAAAGAAAGTTCTTCCCCGTCCGCAGACTCCGGTCAAGCCTTTCCCCTATTACACCGAGGAAGTCAGCATCCCCAATCCCGAAGCCGGGATCAAGCTTGCGGGAACCCTCACCCTGCCGGACGCAAAGGGAAAATATCCCGCGGTGATCATGATCACGGGCAGCGGGCCTCAGGACAGGGATGAGATGATCTTTGAACACCGTCCCTTTGCCGTCATTGCCGATCATCTTGCCCGCAACGGGATCGCCTCGCTCCGTTATGACGACAGGGGTACGGCTGCTTCTGGAGGTGACTTCCAGGCAGGCACCACTCTCGATTTCGCCTCGGACGCAGCCAGCGCGGTTGCCTGGCTCAAGACCCGCAAGGAGATCACTGAGATCGGGCTGATCGGACATAGCGAAGGCGGGATCATCGCTCCCATCGTAGCTGCCACCAATCCCGACGTTGATTTCATCATTCTGCTTGCCGGCACCGGTGTGCTTGGCGAAAAAGTCCTTCTGGTCCAGCAGGAAGAGATCATGCGGGCTTCCGGAGAGGATGAAGCCGAGATCAAAAAGGAAATGCTCATCAATTCCCAAGCCTTTGAATTGGTCAAACAGGCGACGAGCGTTGACGAACTGAAGCTGCAACTGCAGAAATATATCGAGGAAACTCTGGATAATGGATCGGTCGAGATCCCCGAAGGACTCACCCGGGAAGAATTTGTTCAGGCTCAACTAGCCGGAATCTGCAGTCCCTGGATGATCGGCTTCCTGAAGCTCGATCCGGCTGATTATCTGAAGAAGGTCAAGTGTCCCGTGCTCGCCCTGAATGGCGATAAGGACCTGCAGGTATCCTCGAAGATTAACCTCCCCGCGATCAGCGCGGCTCTCGCCCAAGCCGGAAACAAGGACGTCACCACCAGAGAATTCCCCGGCTTGAACCACCTCTTTCAGGAATGCAAGACCGGAGTTCCGGATGAATACGTCACGATCGAGCAGACCATCGCGCCGGTCGTTTTGGATGAAATAAGCGCCTGGATCAGCTCCAGATATAAACATTGACAGATATTTCCTGATCACAATAATAGCGATATCCTCAAAATATGGGAGGAACCATGAATATTTCGAGATCGATCCTGATCCTGCTCATCGTTATGAGCCTGTGTGTGGGCTGTGCCTGCAACAAGAAGAAAACTGATACCCCAAGCGCGCCGGCGAACGGCGTTCTACTCTATTCTCAGACCAATGATTTTGCCTTCCAGCTCTATGCCAAGGCAGACCAGGACGGCAAAAACCTGTTCTTTTCACCCTACAGCATCTCGTCCGCTCTCTCCATGTGCTATGGCGGAGCAAAGGGCAACACCGCCACGGAGATGGCGAAAGCGCTCTGCTTCAACCTGCCCCAGGACGAGCAACATAAGGGATTCAAGGCTCTGCAACAGCAGCTGAACGATCTCGGGAAAAGGGACAAGGCGGAGCTCAATGTCGCCAATGGCCTCTTTGGCGCGAAGAAGAACGAAAGCCTGCTCCTGCCGGATTATCTCAAACTGCTGCGGGATTCCTATTCCAGCGAGGTTTATTCCCTGGATTTCGCCAATGCCAAGGGTACCGCGAAGTATATCAACACCTGGGTCGAAGGCAAGACCAAAGACCGGATCAAAGACCTCGTCACCGAAGAACAGATCAAAGCCAGCAACGACGGTCTGGTGCTGGTCAACGCAATCTACTTCAAAGGAAAATGGCTGGTTCAGTTCGATCCCAAGAAAACGGACAAAGCTGACTTTTATACTTCTTCCAAAGACTGGACGCCCAAGACCGCCAAGACGGTGCAGATGATGTCCCTCCAGGGAGACTTCTCCTATGCCGAAATGCCCGGCTGCAAGGTGCTTGAGCTTCCCTACGAAGAGAAGGATCTAGCGATGCTCTTTGTCCTGCCGGACGAGATCAAGGGCTTTGGGGATCAGCTCAACAGCAAATCTCTGCAGACCTGGCAGAATGCCCTGCGTCCTCAGGAAGTGAAGGTCTTCATCCCCCGCTACAAGTTCGAACTGACTCTGGAAGGTCTGCCGGATAAACTCAAATCCATGGGCATGAATGACGCCTTCAGCGATCTGCGGGCTGATTTCTCCGGTATCCGCAGAGGTGGTGGTCTCTATATCCTGGATATCGTTCATAAAGCCTTCGTGGAAGTCAAAGAGGAAGGAACCGAAGCCGCGGCTGCCACCGCTGTGATCATGGCAACCAAGGCAGCACCCGGTCCTGAACAAACTATCCCTGTCTTCCGAGCCGATCATCCTTTTATCTATATGATCATCCACAAGCCTACCAACACCGTGCTTTTCCTTGGTAAATACACAACCCCGCCGGAAAAATAAGTAGTATTTGGAACACGGCTACGCCGGAAAGCTCTTAAGAATAAATTATGCCCCATAGGGGCGACACACCATAGCCCGGGGTGGAGCGATAGCGAAACCCCGGGTGTTGTTATTCATATTGCACCTTGACAGCCCCGGAGGGGCGATACTTTCGCTTTTTTGGTTGACATTTAACTTCTCTGCGCCCAGCATACGCGCACATTATAAGATACATTTTCACAATTAATTATGATTGGAGATAATATGCATCGGTTGCCTGGTTCAGATCATTCAAACTCAGGTTTCAGGCTGAGTTCCCTGTTGATCGTCTTCATTTTGCTACTAAGCGCGGGGCTTTCCGCACAGGTGGGCTATTCCTACACACAGATCATGAAGATGATGTTCGATTCACCTATTACTTACACCATGGGGATCTGGGACACGGTAAAGGTCATCCCTCCGGGGCGCCCTCAGCGGTACGATCCGATCTTCTATCAGGAGGTCAAAGGCAAGGAGATCACGGTCCGCGACTACGTCATGGATGAAAGAACGCAGACCTTTTATGATAAAGCCGAGGAACTCTTTAACGAAGGCGAATATGAACTGGCTTTGGGCTTCTATGCCACGATCCATGAGGAACATCCGGAGCTGTCGCTGGTCACCACCTACATGGGGCAAACCCTGAGGATCCTGGGGGAGTACGACTCCGCCAAGAGCTGCTTCATCCAGGCGATCAAGAGTAACTTCCATAACTATATGGCGCATTGGTTCCTGGCGAATATCTATTTCGCGGAAGGCAAGACCAAACAGGCCGTGCATCACATCACCCTTGCAAAGATCCTCTGCCGCAACAATCCCACGATCGATGAAACGTTCGAACGCATTTTGCGGGAAGCCGATCGCAACTCCGATGATCACTATTTTGAACCCCAGGTCAGGATCTATAAGGCAGTGGACAATGAGATCAACATCGAGGCTGCGCATGTAGACTGGCTGCCATATGCCCACGTAAAAGCCATGTGGATGTATGAGCCGGGCTTTCATAACGATGTCGAGCGGATACCGGATGCTTTTAACCTCTGGGAAGCTGGTGAGCTTTACGTCGCGATGGCAAGTGTCTATGAGAAGAGAAAGTCGGAAGAACGAAAAATACCGATCCTGAATCTCCTCTACCAGTCATACAAGAAGAAACTGGGTAGGCCTTTTGTGCTCTACGAGATGATGCTTCCTGAAACACCCGTGGCGGCGGTCATGCTGCCCAAACAGGACATCATGGATATCCAGAAGTATTTGCTGAAGGTCAAACACAAGAAGTTGTAGCGGTTACGATCATCATAAAGAGATTGAACGCCCTCCGGAATTTGAGGATAAAGACCGGTGATCCTCAGGTTCCCGGATGCCATCACAGATCCCCATGAAGTTCTTAGTGAGGGCGATAGTGAGGACTGGCGGCGGTCATGTGATTCTGGGAATTCGGCCTCCCACACGCGCCGATACACGGTTTACTAGACACTAGATCATACTCTTAGCTAAGAAGGTGATTGTTAATGAGATCAACGCTCTTATTCATGAGGACGCGAAGTTTACATAGATCATATCTGGTACCCGCAGCGGGGGCTACTGGTAACGATCGGGTGTATCTACCCTTGTTTGAGATGCATGGTTTTGTCTTAGAGTAGAGTCTATTGCTTCAGGGTCAGCTTTCTGGTCAGAGTGGCTTCCCCTGTTTTCAGGCGGAGAAGATAGATACCGGTAGCAACCTGCCTTCCATGACTATCCTCTCCATCCCAAAGGTAGCTGTGAGCGCCTTTTATCTGTATGCCCAGGTCGATCTGCCGGACGAGCTGACCTCTGAGATTGTAGATCGAAAGCTCAGTCGGATTGGTTTTATCGAGGTTAAAGACCACCCGGCTTGCCTGAGTAAAGGGATTGGGATAGTTGTATAGCCGGTTTCCGTCAGTTGTCACGGGAGCATTCGGGGCATAGGGGATAGAGCCGGATTCGAGCGCTCCAATGTCCACTCGGCCGTCCCAGATCCGCACATTGCCCGCCAAATCATAGGAACCTGTATCCAGACTGTCGGCATCCTGGCTACCGTGATCGACCATCAGTGAACCGGGATAAGGGACCAGATACTGGCTGCTGTAAGGATCGAGACTGAGGAATCCGGGCAAGCCGCTGATATTATTCTCTCCATAGCTGAATTCGGTCAATCCGGATGTATCACTTGCCACCTCGATGCTGTTTACGCCCTGCGGTAAGAGGCAGTAATCCAGATCCAAACTGGTGGGAGGAACGCTGATTATGACGCTGGGGCCGGGCACATAAATCTCCCGGTCTGCCGGATCGTGCATGATGTTATTACGCCATAGTTGGTTTCCCTGAACATACACCGCAGCCGCACCATCAATATCAATGAAGTCGTTATTGAAGATCTCGAGGGGTTGATCTATATCCGCCAGGATCATAATGGGATAATCGGTTCCGGCGCTTATGTCTGAGAACAGGCAATTAACGATCTTGCCGTAGAGAGGGGAATAATAGGGGTAGCCGATCTCTAACGCGAGCTGATCCTGGCCTGGATCTAGCCCTCTGAAGATGTTGTTTCGTAAGCGAATAAACTCAGACGATCCCAGTCTGATCAGGGGTTTGATCATCTGGGGAGGAGCATCGGCATCATGTACCAGATTCTCGAAAACACAATTGCTGAGCATCATGTAGCCTGAATATTCCACATTCAGAATGCTGTTTTCACTGCTCAGATTGCGGAGCAGCAGCTTATCAGCATTCAGGCTGGAGGGGCTGGAAAGCCTTATCACCCCCTCCTGATGGCACTTCAAGTCCTCGATTGCGACATCCCTGAGGGTGAGGGAACAATGCGTCCCATAACAACATATCGCCATAGCTGCTTGCCCCGTTTCCGCTGAGAACCGCAGCGCCTCCAGTTCCGCGTTCTGATACGGATATGGGATTATAAAGCCCGGCAGAGCAGGATTGGAAACCTCATCTATTATCAGATTCGTCCTTTGGGTTCCCGCGCCGATGATGCTCACCGCATGCTTGGGAACGATCGGTTGCAAC
>Ga0209099_1004648_pt1 | contig 10287 bp, 11 predicted proteins | sample AD_JPNHW2_MetaG_FD_184430 | JGI IMG/M metagenome (GOLD analysis project Ga0209099, IMG submission 184430) | Active sludge microbial communities of municipal wastewater-treating anaerobic digesters from Japan - AD_JPNHW2_MetaG (SPAdes) (version 2) | ecosystem: Engineered > Bioreactor > Anaerobic...
AGCAGCTTGGGCTCGATATCTCTATTATGATTCCGTGGTGGTAGACCGGTCCTCCGATTCCAGGGCTTACGGTTACTCCATTCGGTGCATTAAGCAATAGCGCCCGACCTGATCGGTTAAGCAATAGACATTCAGACTGTTGGCTATTTTTGTGCTAAACCATAGAATCAGTAATCATTTATGGATTTGAACGAAGAGGAAAAGCAATGTTGACCGATGAAATTTTAAAAACCAGAATTGAGATCAAGCGTTTTTTCATTGCCGGTTTCTGGACTTTGTTGCTGGAAACCCTTATCTGCCTGTATATCGCATATCTTTCAAAATCTCTTACCATTTTTACTTTCATGCTGCAAAACTCCTTATCGTTGATAATATATTTTTTCGCGATCGTTGCCCTGATTCCCGGCAACTATATTGTCAGTTTATTTGCGGGAAATAAAATTTTATCATCCGTCAAACTAACTATTCAGTAATATATTCGATTTACCAGGCAGTCCGCAAACAGCGGACTGCCTGGTAAATTTTATTTTTAACGACATGAAAAATGTTTATTTTACTTTAACTATCCTTTTATTTCTGATAATAAGTACATCCGCAATATCTCAAAAATGGGAAAAAATATATTCATACCCTCAACGTGATGTAATAGCCTTTTCCGTGATGGAATCATATGATCATGGGTTTTTACTTTTGTCAAATTTTCTTAAAAACGGGGACAATTTGCATACAGGATGGTTAATCAAAACAGATGTTAATGGGAATAAGCTTTGGGAAAGGTTTATCGGAAATTACGACGGTTATCAGTCTGTCTATGAAAAAGCCGTAGAAACCTCCGACAAAGGCATTATCATTCCAGGGTCATGGGATAAGGCGCCATACAGCAATAGTCCGGATCCGCTTTTCCTGAAATTAGATGTTTGCGGAAACCTCGAATGGTGCCGGTATTTCAAAACTGACGACCACATGGATTTTGGGGTTGATATGATGGAGGTACCTGATGGATATGTAGGTTTGATGCAGTATTATGGAAATGACTATATTACTCAACGGATTGCATTAACCAAATTTGATGGTACTGGCGAAATTCAATGGGTACAAATCTACCATAGTGACTCTGCCATAAATGAAGAAGGCAGGTCAGTTCTTTTGCGTTCCGATGGAGATATTATGATAACCGGTGAAGCGAGTGTAATTAAGCCTGGCAATCCGTATCAACAACCCAGACCTTTGTTTGTTCTTTGTTCACCAAACGGAGACTTAAAAGACTACGGTATATTTGATGTTTCAGATACCCTCTGGTCACTGGGATGGCAGTCCCTGGAACGCGATAACAGAGTGTTTTATTCAAGCGGCGGATGTGAGATCAATCCTCCGTTTTCGTATCCTTATCCATATGTATTTAAAACTTCTCATAATAATAAGGAGTTGTTGTCCTCTAAAATTTTAATTGATTCATCCGAGGTATTTGCTGGTGTGACTCATTTCATTAACCGTTTAAGTGATTCAATATATGTTGTGGATTATGCCGTTGAGTTAAACAATGAGGTACAGCGTGAATCAGGTTTGCTTATTATAGACACACTTTTGACTATAAAAAATCGCAAGACTTTGTGCTTTGGTAGTACTGGTGTGACCAAAAACATTTCAAGTATTTATGTTACCCGGGATCAGAAGATACTAGCGACTAGTGCAAAATGGCAAAATAGTTACATTCTTTCTATATTGTTTAAACTCAATTCCGACCTGGAGGATGACAGTACTTATACCGTGCCCTATGTGTATGATTGGGGTTGTGAGGGAGGGGTTGATACAGTTCTTAATATTGACCCTGAGTGTGGTGTGTATGTTGATATAGATGAACTGGAAAGGTTACCCGATAATCCGGAGATCAAAGTCTATCCCAACCCTGTTTCAGACGTGTTAACTGTTTCGTTGCCTGAATACCTTGTCACCAGGAGTGCTCAGCACAACATGCAGGCTTCGGTTTACATCAAAGATTATCAGAAAGATGCAACGCTGGAGATAATTGATATCAACGGAGGGTTGATGGATACTAAAACCCTTACACCCGGCCAGCATAAAGTCATATTTAATGCCGGCGTATTGAACCCGGGGTTATACATGGTACGTCTGGTTTATCAAAAGCGGCAGGTTTCGACGGTGAAGTTTGTGAAGGAATAGGAGGAGGTTATTAAGGACTTCTAAATCAACTGTATGAAAAAGTTTTATTACTTCGACCTGCAGGAGAACGCAATACGCCGGATTAGTAGCTATCGGCGTTCAAGGTGATCCCTGAAAGGATCTTGCTTGAAGGTCATGCTGTTTTTCGGTAACGGTTTACTGCCAGGGTGGTGGTACCAATAGCAAAGAGGACCAGTGCCATGAATTCGGTACGGATGTCATACAACGTCGATCCTTTCAGCATGATCATGCGGTTGATCCGCATGATGTAAACCACGGGGTTCAGCAGGTCGATCTTCTGTGCCCACCCGGGCATGCTTTCATACGGTGTGAAGATACCGCTCATAAGGATGAAGATGATCATGAAGAAGAAACCTGTGAACATGAATTGCTGCTGGGTGGCTGAAAAGGTGGAAATGAGCAACGCCAACCCCAGCACCGCGATCAGAAAGATGGTTGAGCAAAGAAACAACAGCCAGATGCTTCCCACAAAAGGAATATTAAACACCAGTCTTCCGATCGCGATTCCCAGCGCGAGATCAATCAAACCAATGATCAGAAAAGGGACGATCTTCGAGAGAATGAACTGGTATTTCTTGACAGGGGTCACGTTCATTTGTTCGATGGTCCCGATCTCCTTCTCTTTCACCAGGTTCAGGCCGGCAAGGATAAACCCGATGGCCAGCACCAACACTCCCAGGATACCCGGCTGCATGTAGAAGTTATAGTTGAGCATTTCGTTGTACCAGTATCGGTTTGTTACTTCAATCTGCGGGATGGCCTTCTCCGGGGCGTTGCCGATCTCCTGTGCCAGGATGTTCATGTTGTAGTCCCTGATCACCCCATTAAGATAGGCCCACGAAAGTTGGGCATTCATGGCATTGATCGCGTTGGCCGAGGCCATTAGTTTCGTTGGAGTTCCTTTACCTATGTCCTTCCCGAACCCTTGAGGTATCTGGAGAATCAGGTCACATTGACCCCGGTGGAGAAAATCGTTGGCTTCCCGCTCCGAGAAGGTCGCATGGCGGATTTTAAAAAAGGTGGAACCTGCCAGTTTGCTGATCAACTCTCTTGATTCGGTAGTCATGTCTTTATCAACCACACAGAGATTGACCTCCTTGATCTCAAAAGTCACGGCCGGTACCAGGATCAGCATCTGGATGAGGGGTATTGCAAAGATGGCCCTGCCCAGGAATTTATCCCTGAATATCTGAATGAACTCTTTTCGGATCAGGTATAATATCGTCCGCATCGCGTGTTCCCTCCCTTGTTATTGAAGTCTGATGTTGAATTTCCGCATACTGAGCCCGATGGCAACAACCGTAAAGAGACAAAGAATCAGGGTCTCTTTCCATATATAACTAAACCCGGTTCCCTTGATCATCACATTTTTGATGATGATGACAAAATAGCGCGGAGGCATGACGGCGCTCACCCAATCGTAAATTTTGGGCATGTTCTCTATCGGGTAAATAAATCCGGATAACAGGATGGTCGGCAACATCATCCCTACGAGTGAAATGAAAATGGCCTGCTGCATCGTTTTGGAAACGGTGGAGATAAGGATTCCAAGAGAAAGGCTCATCAGGATGTATAACATGGCCTCGGCTAATAACAGGAAGATGCTCCCTTTAACGGGCAGATCGAACACGAACCAGGAAAGTACCAGGATGATGATCACATCAATAAAGGAGAGGATGAAATAGGGGACGATTTTCCCAAGGATGATTTGAATCGGCTTGAGAGGAGAGACCAGCAACGCCTCCATGGTGCCGAATTCCTTCTCGCGGGTGATGGTGATGGAGGTCATCAGGGCACAGATCAGGATCATGATCAGGGTGATGACGCCCGGCACGAACATGTGCTGCCCTTTCAGGGTCGGGTTGTAAAACATCCGGACTTCGGGGTGTACCAGCAGCATTGCTGCCGCTCCGCCTCCCACCAGTTCGCTGTTGAAATCAGAAACGATGGCCGAGACGTAGTTGGTGGCCATTGTGGCCATATTGGGTTCTGAACCGTCGGTTATGATGTTCACTGTTGCTTTTCCTTCGCTGATCAGCTTTCGGCTGAAATCTTTTTCAAAGATGATGACCGCTTTATTGTTGTTACCCCTGAGCGCTCGCTCAATATCCCCGTAACTATGGAGGTTCTCGCCCCTGACGAAAAACCCGGAGGAACAAATTTTATCTGTCAATTTCAGGGTCATCTCATCCTTCGAGAGATCCAGAAAGGAGATCCTGGCGTTTTTCAAGTCGTTGCTTACCACGAACCCGAAAAGGAGAATGAGCGCTCCCGGGATAAGGAAGAGGATGACCATCGTCCGAAAGTCCCTGAAAATATGGATGAATTCTTTTTTAACGAAAACAAGGAGCCGTTTCATAGGTTATTTTTTTCCGTGACGTGCAATGCGGATGAAAACTTCTTCAATGGATCCGGCCTGGTACTTCTTTTTAAGTTCGGCAGGCGTGTCCAGGGCTTCGATCTTTCCTTCGTCCATGATCGAGACCCTGTCGCAATATTCTGCTTCATCCATGTAGTGCGTGGTGACAAAAACAGTGATGCCGCGGGCGGCTGTTTCGTAAATCATCTCCCAGAACTGCCTTCTGGTGATGGGATCCACCCCGCCGGTGGGTTCATCCAGGAAAACGATCTTCGGTTCGTGGAGAACGGCCACGGAGAATGCCAGCTTCTGTTTCAACCCCAGTGGGAGAGAAGCTATCAACCGATCGCCAAACTCTTCGAACCGGAGCCGTACGAGGAGGCTTTTTGTCCTTTCGCGGATCAGTTGTTTCTTCATACCGTAGATGCCTCCGTATAGCATGATGTTCTCCTTTACGGTCAGGTCTTCATACAGTGAGAACCGCTGACACATGTACCCGATGTTCTTTTTGATCTGCTCAGGCTGTTTCAAAGCATCGAACCCGGCTACCATCACTTTTCCCGAGGTGGGCCGGGAGAGGCCTGAAAGAATCCGGATGGCAGTGGTTTTCCCGGCTCCGTTGGCTCCCAGGAATCCAAAGATTTCACCCTGGTATACTTCGAAACTGAGATGGTCATTGGCAATGAAATTCCCGAATTTCTTCACCAGGTTATGGACCGATATTACTTTTTCGTTCATGGGGTCATCAATTCTAAAAACCGGTCTTCAATACCCGCCCTCGTTTGATCAATGGTCACACCGGTGATACCTTTGGTTTGGAGAAAGGTCAGCAATGAATCATCATAACGGTCGTCACGGAAAGTCACATGAACGGAATCGCCAAAAGGATAGGCGGTGTTGATCAATGGAAATTCCCGGAGAGCCATGATCAGGTGATACTTTTCAGATGCTTTGATGCTGAACAGCTTCCTGCTGAAACCATCAGTGATTTTTTCGGGTTGATCAACCGAAAGGAGTTTTCCTTCCTGTATAAGAGCTACCTTGTCGCACTGCATCGCTTCATCCATGTAGGGTGTGGAAACAAGTATGGTAATGTTATATTTACGTAATTTTTTCAACATTTCCCAGAATTCTGCGCGGGAAACGGCATCCACGCCGGTGGTGGGCTCGTCAAGAACCAGCAGTTCCGGTTTGTGGATGAGGGCGCAAGAGAGGGCAAGTTTTTGTTTCATTCCTCCGGAAAGTTTTCCTGCGGGCCGGTTTTTAAAGGGTTCGATGTGCGAATAAATGTCGGCTATCAGTTCGTAATTATCGTTGATGGTGGTACCGAAGACAGTGGCGTAAAAGTTCAGGTTCTCTTCCACAGTGAGATCCATGTACAGGCTGAAACGCCCGGGCATATAACCAATATGCCTGCGGAGTTCCCTGAAACCTTTCACGCAGTCGAGTCCCAGGACGGTCACCTGCCCCTGGTCGGGTAATAAAAGAGTAGTTATGATCCTGAAGAGCGTCGTTTTACCCGATCCGTCCGGACCGATAAAGCCGAAGATCTCCCCCTTTGTTGTCGCAAATGAGATATCCTGTAAGGCTTTGACCTTGCCAAACGATTTGGTCAGATGATCGACTGTAACGATGTTTGAAGCTGTCATGATGTTATTTTACGAAGGTTACCTCACCAGGCATCCCGATTTTGAGGTAGCCATCGTTTTTGACCAGAACCTTTACGGCATACACAAGGGTTACCCGTTCTTCTTTGGTCTGGATGATCTTCGGAGTGAACTCGGCTTTCGAAGAAATCCAACTGATGGTGCCTTCGTACTTTTTAAACCCCTTTTTGTCGCTATCGATCAGGACTTCCGCCTTCTGCCCGATCCTGATTTGCGACAATTGGGTTTCGCTTACGTAGATCCTGATAAAGAGGTTTTCGAGGTCTGCGATCTTGTACAGGGGCCTTCCCTGAGCTGTCATCTCAAAGGGCTCCGCATATTTTGCCAGAACAGTACCGGCTACCGGGTTGACGATTCTGCATTTTTTCAGCAAGTCTTCAACCTGGGCCAATTGTATTTCGACGGTGCCTCCCTGCTCGGTGAGGGCGTTTGAATTGGTACTCAGTGCGCTTTTCTGTGCATCGATGCGGGCCTTCAGCACCTCGACTCTGGTGTTGGCGTCATCTAATTGTTTCTGCGACGCTACTTCTCCTTTCACCAGGTTCCGGATCCGGTCGCGATCGGAAATAGCGTTGGACAGCTCCTTTTCAAGCGATTCGAGCTGGGTTTTGATATCAGGACGTCCGGTAAGTATCGCTTTACGGCTTTGCATCAGTTGCATCTTGTTCAGATAGAGCTGTGTACTATCGATAAAACCCACCGGCTGGCCGGGCTTTAAAACTTCCCCTTCCGTAATGGTCAAAGAAAGGATCTTCCCGTTGGCTTCCGCCGAAACCATCGTTTCCACTGCTTCAAAATTTCCCGCGGCATCGGATGTCAATTTGCCATTGTTACACGAAAACAACAAGAAGCTGATGACTGACAATAAAATGGAACCGTATTTCATAATCTGCTATTTATTTGTTAAGACTAATTTCCTGTTTTTGTTTTATAACTGTAAATGCTCATCAGCAGTTGAACCTGGTGCAAAACCTGGTTACTTTTTGCTTCACTTTCTTTGTTGATGGAATGGATCAGGTCGTTCATCGAACAAATCCCGTTGTCGTACTTCAACTGGTAAGCATCTTTAATTTTGGATTTCAATCGGACAATGGCATCGTCATTTTTAATGATCTCCTGTTGCTTTTCAATTTCAGACGAGGATTGTTTCAGTTGTAACGCGTTGTTGAACAGAAAGGTCTCCTGCTGGTTATTGATTTTATCCAGCCGGATCTTGTTGAGTTGGTTGTTTTTCGATAAGGTATAGATGCCCGAGGTGTTCCACGAGAAGCTGAGTCCTGCTACAGCGAGGGTGTTCATGGTCGCTGTGCCGAAAGTGATTCCCGGTTCGATCAATATCCCGGCTGCCATCGCCCCGAATTTGGGCATCGCGGCTACCTTGTCGAACGCAGAGGAAGCCCCTGTAAGCCGGAGTTGGCTTGCGAAGAGTTCCAATTCGGGTCTCCGGTTGGTCATTGAAAGGTAGTTTTCGGTCACTACCGGTCTTTGCAGCAGGGTAGCTTCGTTCAGGGTGATTCCGGTCATGAAGGACAACATCTCTGTAAATCCTTTCCGTGTGTAGAGGAATTCGATTTTCCGCTGGTTCACCGTCAGCAATTCCGCTTTCACCTCATCCACATCCGATTGGTAAGCCAGTCCGTTTTCAGATGTCAGTCTGACGCTGTTAAGACTGCGGTTGAGGTTGGATATCAGTATGTTGAGTTGTTCCATTTGGGCATCAATCACCAGGATTCCGAAGAAAAGCTGGTCGATCCGTTCTCGGATTTCGTACAGTGAGACATCCACTGAGGCTTTTTCAGTGGTTGCAGAGGCTTTGGCCACCTCTTTCCGGGTGTGCGTCGCTCCTCCGTCCCAGATGGTCTGGTTTAGCTGACCAATACCGATGAACTGAAAGTCTTTCTTCTCCGCGGGCGGAGTGTTAGGCATCGAGATGGTAGGCAGGCCGCTGATGATGTAGGCGCCGATGCCGGTAATGCTGACTTGCGGGAGGTAGGCTTTGTTGGCATTGGATAGGGTGAATTCCTTCGTTTTTTCGATCAGGTCGTATTGTCTGATCATGGGATAATTTCTCTCAGCCCGGGCATAACAGGTGTCGATGGTGAGCAGGGTGGCCGGTTGGGCAAAAACTCCCGGCAGGGGCATCAATGAGGAGCCGATCAGTAGCAGGGCATACCAGCGTTTCATCTGTCGAGGGGTGCCTTTACATATTTTTACCATGCTTTTGTTTTTTTAGTGTATTGTCGGTGGTGGACCGGTTCATGTTTTTCAGTGCAGCTATTGAGAAATCAGCAGCAAAGGTTTTTCGTTCTTCGATATAATCGTCGAAATTCAACCTGACTTTACCGAACAGCTCTTCAAGCAGTTTCTTTGCGGCAAAGGGAAACACGCTGAGCGAGGCAAGGGTGGTCATTATTTGAGGAAAGTTATCCCTTGTGATGCCGTATCTGTCGAGTTCATCCTTGTGCTGGGAGTACAACAGATCGTAAAAGCTTTCGATGTTCACGTTGGCTAAGAACTTACGGATCCTCTCCGGATGACGGTTGATTTCGTTCAACAGGAAAGCAGGAAGCCGCGGGTTCTTTTGCAGAAAGGAGATATGTTCTTTGAAAAAGAACCGGATCTTTTCTTCGAAGGTTAAATTTCCTTCAAAAACAGGAGCAAATTTCTTCAGCATTTTCATCGCGATCATCTCGAAAACGGTGTTAAAGAGCTTGTCTTTAGACCGGTAGTAATAGTGCAACAGCGATTTGTTAATCCCTGCGCGATCGGCGATATCCTGCATCCGGGAGCCGTCAAGACCCTTCTCAATAAATACCTCGGTGGCGGCTTCAAAAATCCTGTCTTCGGTTTGGTTATCTTGTTCAGTCATGGATTTTGTCCTTTTGGTTTAATAAATCAGTTTAACCATAAAGATTAAACAATCAGTTTAACTAAACGGTCAAAATTAGGACAAATTTTTTTATGTACAACATTTTTTTAATTTTTTTTGGAATTATCAGCGCCGGACCCTTTTACCTGCCGTTGTTAAATTGCTATAAATCAGTTTACAAGTAAAAGGTTATGGATGGTAGCCTATCCGGCATTACTGATATTGGCACAGGTAAGCGGCGTCGGCACTGATCCTGAGCCTGAATTTTTGATCTTTGGCTACAACGAAAGTGTCATAGGGTTTATATTCTTTCCAGTTTGATTCGCCTGGAAGCTGTACCGTCATTGTCCCTGAGATAACGGTCATGTACTCGACCGTTGAGGTACCGAATTCATATTCTCCGGGGGCCATTACGCCCAGAGTAGCCGGTCCTTTCGTTGTATCAAAAGCAATAGATTTGACTTTTCCTTCGAAGTATTCATTCGTCTTGAACATGGTCGATTGGTTAAAACGGTTATTTTCAGAGCATTCGTTACTCTTTACTGATCTTAAACATGTAGTTGATGGTGTTCAGGTCGAGGGCGTTAAAGATGGATTCAATTTGGTTGGTGTACTGAGCGTCAGGTCCAAGGATGGCATCCTTGATAAGAAACGCTTCATAGTCATAATTGCAGGCATCCATATAGGTTGCCAGAACGCATCCCACCGAACTCAAACCGCATAGGAACAAGGTATTGATTCCTTTTTCCCTGAGTAAATTGTTAAGCGCTGTCTTGTTGAAAGCACTGGCATAGGTTTTAACCACTTTGGGATCTGTTTGTTCGACTTTCAATGAATCATGGAATGCAAATCCCGGAGCGTCAGGCTTCGGGCCCCACTTGTCGCTGGTGTGGTAAATGCGAATCACAGGCAATCCATATTGCCTGAAGAGCCAGATGGCCCAATTCATCATATCGAGGGTTTGTTTCTGGTCTTCTTTAGACATCATGGGCAGAAACTGTTTTTGGTAGTCAATCACCAGTAAGGCGGGTTTCATAGTGGCCTTCTCCGGTTGGTCAGCCTGGGCATTAACAAATTGCACTGCGAAAAGAAGTGCAAGCAGCGTAAAAATCTTTTTCATGGTACAGGTGTTTTTGCAAAATTATTGAAGAAGGGTTGTGATTGCAAGAAAAATCGGTAAAATGGATGAA
>Ga0209099_1004652_pt1 | contig 10281 bp, 10 predicted proteins | sample AD_JPNHW2_MetaG_FD_184430 | JGI IMG/M metagenome (GOLD analysis project Ga0209099, IMG submission 184430) | Active sludge microbial communities of municipal wastewater-treating anaerobic digesters from Japan - AD_JPNHW2_MetaG (SPAdes) (version 2) | ecosystem: Engineered > Bioreactor > Anaerobic...
GCTACAAACCGGGGACAGTGATATAAGCAGTAAATCTACCCCCCCCCCTCCCCCCCAGTAATTTCCAGTAACTTTTTTTCCCGTACAAACAGTTCAGAAGAAGTTTACTCTTCAAAAGGATTCGTGTCTGAGGTTTCCGGTACAAGCCCGGAATCAGTAGATTATAGTTCGGAAACAATATCAACCGCCTCCGGCGCAATTGAATTGGGTTCTTCTCAAACGGAAAATTATAAACCAAATAATATAGTTTCTTCTTCATCAGAAGTATATGTTCCGTCAGATGTAGTCGTTTATCCGGACAATGTTACCGTTATTGAATATGGTAAAAGTGGATTAGAACGCCCGTTGAATGTAATGGTGATTCAACCGGTAGATGCAAAGAAAAAAGTTTTAGTCACCTTTGAACTGCATGGCTTTGAAGGTTCCTATCCCCATGATGGTCAGGCGTTGGTAGACATCGGCAACGCGTTGATTGAATATTTCGCCGAAAATCCTGAGCAACTCTGCAATACTGCGCTTTACATAGTTCCTTCAGCCAACCCCGATGGATTAATTGACGGCTCCCTGGACAATGGTCCGGGCAGATGCCAAGTTTCGTTGGGCGTCGATATCAACCGAGATTTTGATTACCGTTGGGAAAAAGAAACTTCAACCTTTAACAAAACTCTTTCTCCTTTTTCTTGCCCGGAATCCCAAGCCCTACGTGATTTAGTTATTGAAATTAAACCGGATGATGTCATTGATATCCATGGTTGGTTTGCAACCAGCTACGGAAATTCATCTCTTTGTCAATATTTTAATGTCTTGGGTATCTACCGAAGCAATTGCTTAGGAACACCCGGATATTTTACCAGTTGGGCCAGAAAATATTCAAAACGTGTCGCGCTAATAGAATTATCTGGCCCAAAAACTGATCCGCAAAAAGTAATTGATGCATTTGTGAATTTATGTGCTGAATGATTGCCAGATGGCATATCGAGAAATATTTGACATTTTTTATAAAATGAGATATTATCAGTAACAGCGAATTATTTGTGTCAAGCGGTAATAAAACAGGGCGTGCAATCTGAAACATATGATTTTTTCAAAGCGTTGGATTAATTGAGGAGCAGTGAAAGACATGATTGAAAAAAGAGAAAACAGAACACACGGCGGGGAGCCCAAAAGAATAACGGCTGCCGGAATGGCCGCTTTAATTTTTCTTACTTGTGGTTGTGCACTTAAAGGTGAAGTTAGTGGCTTAAGCGAAAGTAAACCCGCATCAAGTAGCGGTGATACCTTATCTGGTATAAGCAGTTCAGAAGAAACTTCAAAAGAATTAGTTTCAGAAGTTTACAGTTCCAGCCCAGAATCAAAAGTTTCTAGTGAAGTGGTAAGTTCTAAACCAAACAGCACTGTTACTTCTTCCAAGGTTGAAAGTTCAACCCCCAGCAAGGAATATACTTCTACTCCCGAAAAAGACAGAGCCAAAGTTTTGCCTTATATGGCCGGCGGTGAATATACTAACGACACTGACACTAATATTTGTGCTTTGACTGATAAATTTTGCGGAGCCACAGTGGTTTTTTCTGGAAACACAGAACCACTCACCCAAGATGCTTTAAACAATAGTGTCATCAACAAAATCAGAGGCAATTTAAAATCTACTGATGTTGTTTATGTCCAAAATGGCGAAGCCTATGTTTTTAATTCAGATAATTTAAAGTCAGGTTATCGAAAGATTACTAAATATAGTCAAAGTGGAAGCAAATCCATTGTCGAAAATACTAACCAAAGTTCATCTTACTCACTAAAGATTGTTTGGGATAAAGATAACGGAATCTGCCTTTCTGATGGCACCAGACTTATTTACCAATTAAGTGGTGGAAAATATGTGGAATTGGAAAATCCCATCATGTTGGGCACTCAAGAACAAAGAATTGAATACCGACTTAAATCTTTATTATATGGAGGTTTTAGTGATCAAAAAAACCTCTATAATTTAAATGCTAACGAGGTTAATCAATATCTAAAAACCGGCAGTGATCAAGGTTTAAACAGTTTTCAGGTAATCAAATCCGAAAAAGCCGCTTTTATTGTCGTTACTGGCGGAGAGTGTGGTTTAAATGAACTTTTTACCAAAAGCACCAAAAAAGCTGTCGCCAGACTTGATGAAATTGATCCCAATATTATGAAACTTTTGGTGGAAAAAAATGGTTTACAAATAGTGGTTTGTACCAACCGATTACAGCCAATATGGTCAGGAGATTTATCCACTGGAGCAATTTATGACAGCACTGATTATGGAAACGTAATTTGTATAAATCAAAGTAGGTATGATAAATATTTAGGTCAAATGGATATGAATGAGTTAGTTGGTGTGGTTTATGTAGATCTAATGGAATTTTTATGGATGGAAAGCCGGGGTATATATGCTCTTAATAATGAAAATTTTAGAAATGATATTAATTCTAAGGAGGCTGAACTTTATAAAGCTAGATGGACTTTGGATCAAATTGAAAAATATAAGGCGCAAATGACAGATTTTGAATTTGCCAAAATATTTGAGGATATGAATAATGTAATAAAAATATATTCATAAAAAATATCAAATGATGGACTTTACTTTTGGAAATGAATTGTATATTCTTTTAATATAAATGGCCAATGAATTTAGAGAAAATGACAATGAAAACAAAATATTAAGGTTGGTTGTCATCCCGATCATAGTTAGTATAACCCTACGGAGATTCAGCCGTTAAATTTTATCCGCGTCGGTATAGGTTGACTTTCTCATCGTGCAGAGAATCTCCACTTCCCTGTCAATGGGCGTGAAATCGGTGCTGTAAATCGTGAACGAGTCCTTGACCTGCGGCACACTCCCGCGCAGAGCGGTATGGTAGAGATGTTTGGAGAACATCCCTTTGATGGTAATGGTGTGGCCTTTTTCGATATGCTCAAGGCGGACATTCCCGTTTTTAAGGCTGATGTATTCGCCCCCATGGGCATCCATGACGAAATTTTGGGTTTCCACTTTGCAGTTCGGAATCACCACGTATTCCAATTTAAAGGGGACCTTTTCGGTGCCCTCGGTCCTGACCCGCAGCTTCAGTCCGTTCTCCAGCTCAATGAAGTCAATCGTGATTTTCAAGGTACATATGCAGACCTTTTTACGGGACGAATGGTCCATCGCAAACCAGTCCGAAGTCGCCGGCGGGGTTTCAAACGGGAGCATATAGTCGTCGACTGCTGTGATTTCCATGCAGTAGCCTTCGTCGGTCTTGATGACCTCGGTCGGAACGAACTGCGCAATCGCAAAGAAGGACGCACATGCACGGACATAGATATTCAAATCTCCGCACTTCACAAACAGGAAGTTCGGATTGTTAGCGATAATCGAATAGCTGAAATATTCTTTGCAGCAACGGTAGATATTCGAAAGCGGATAAAAAGCGGAATAGGTTTTGGGGATTTCGATGTCTTTCAAATCCTTTTCGGAGTCCCAGTCAATCAACTCGGGGTTCAAGAGATAAACCCACACCGCGTTGGGCGCGCCCCGGTTGTTGTCGACCGAATCGTTGAAAATTTCCTCGGCGAACTTCAGATACTTTTTGTTCTTGAGTACATGCCCCGCCCAGAGATATAAAAAGTAATAAGGATGACCGGGGAAAAACTTGCCCGAAGCGGAGCCCTCGCCCTTATCCTTGCGGCGGGAATTCTGGGTAAAGATACTGCCGTCGCATTCGATATAAGAAAAGAGCAAATTCATATTCTTTTCAACATATTGATAAATTTCGGGGTGATTGCCCTCTTCGGCGATCGTCAGCAGCGCGTTGTCGTTGACCGCGTTGTACATGCCGGCCGAGCGCTCGGTAAACTCGCCGTAGGCGTCGATGTCGATACCCTCGGCCAGATACTTGTCTGCTTTTTCTTTTAGCGCCGGCCAGCCCAGAATATTATGGGTCATTAACAACGCGGCGGCTTCCATCCAACGGTGATTCGGGGTGCGAAAACCCGTCGCCAGCATGCCTTTCGCATGGCGGGTGATCACCGTCAGCACCCGGCGGGCGGTTTCCTTTTCCGCCGAGGTTTTATCGGCGTATTTTAAGAAGATCCGATAGGCGCGGACAATGCTCAGCAGGTCAAACGTCGCCGGCGCATGGTAATCCGAAATCAGCAAATTGGACGTGCAGTCGGGATTCGTCAGACGCATAATATAGCCGCAAACGGCGTTGATCCGTTCCAATACTTCCGAATTTTGATGATATTTGCTCTCTTTGCAGCAATAGGCGCAGATAAAGTTATGCATGATGCCCGCCGCGTTTGTGGTTTCCGGAATCCCGTAAAGATCCGCGTAGCCGCCGTTAAACAGATGATCCGGGTCGTTGATGACCTTGGTTTTGATTCTCTCATACGCGAGATCCAGACCCCTGACCATTTGAAGATAATGCTGTTTCATTATTTTTTTACCCGTCTTTTTGTGCGGACGGATAACCTCCCGTTCCTATAATTTGGGGCAAACCCGCTCAAGAAAACTATACCATATGATGCGCCGCTTTACAATCCAAAAAATTAAACCGCTGAAATACTTGCTTCAACGGTTATAACGTGAAGACAAAGTCTTCACTTCATAGGGGGTATCCAATACCCCCCTATGTGACCCCCGGTTTCGCGCCGTTGGCGCGGGTTAAGGTGTTTTTCCGCCGTGCATGCCGCCGGAAAAACAATTTATATGATTCTGTGAGGGTTTTTCTTCGGTCTGCAATCTACTGTTTTAAAAATAAGACAGATCATAAAGTTTTAATTGCACTCCGCAGCCAGCGGACCCGCAAGTTCTTTCAGATAAAACAGTTTCCCCGGAAGCGTGGGCATGTAAGTTGAGGTGATGTTCATATCGGGGCCGTAATGCAGCGTGGTCAGAAAACTCATGCCCTGCCAGCCCATTCCTCTGCCGAGCGCGCCGTCGGCGCCGCCGATGATGGTATCTGCCTGCAAAAACAGACCCGGTCCGATCGTGTTTGCGGTACAGGGAACCAGCGTTGTGCGGGATTTAAAGCTGGTGATGGCATTTTGCTCGATGGTCAGCGGATGGAGTTTTGCGCCCAACCGGAAGCACTGCTTTTTCCACTCCGCTTCGTTTGCGAACTCTTCGGCAAAATGCGGCTCCCAGAAGGCGATATGGCACATTCTTCCGATGCCGAACACCAAGACAAGCCGCGCGCCTTCCTCTTTCATTCCGGCGATCTTGGCGGGATATGTCGGCAGATTCTCCCTTGTGGCAAAATTCCGCTGCCGGGACGGAATTGTCAATTGCCCCAATGGATCAAAAAACGCCGCTTTCATGCTGTATTCAAAGGAGGCCGGATCGGTGTTTGGCAGCGTGTTTCCCTCGCCGTCAGCCCACTCGTCCATATTGAAAGTCGTGACGTGGTCACAGCGGACGTTCCACTCCTTTAAAAAGAACACCGCCCACTTGTACATCCCCATCGGGCCGACGGGAAGGATCATCGCAAGCTTTTTGCCCTCATCCTTTGCTTTTTTGATCTGCAAGGCGATCTCATGCCCCATATAAGTATCAAAATCATTGATGTTTTCACATTCCACCGGCTGAAAGCTTTTGTTCCAGAAGCTTTCTCTTTGAACGCCTTTTTCACAGCAGGCGTCTATCTTCGCGAGATCCCACCCTTTCGGGAAAAAGTTTTCAAGCAAAGAACCTTTCACGGTCGTTAAAAAATCCATTGTATTTCTCCTCCTTTTATTACGGCAGCATTCTTTTAGTTACGACCTTAGGCCACACATAGGCCTGGGTAAACGCTTCCGCATAGGCGCAGTTGCATTGAAGACCCCTGAACTTGGCGCAGGTGCGCACAAAATCCGCAAAGTCGATATGATCGTGGTCTCTCATCCATTTCATCTGGCTTTCGTGGCATTCGAGCATTTGAAGTTTTGTCTCGAAGGTCTCCGTGATGTCGACATACTCCGTCGGCTGAAAATTCATTCCCGCCAAATTGTCCATATAAAAGAGCGGCGTCAGCGCCGTCGCCGGATTGCTGCCGTAGTGCGGAACGCTGGCGCAGAAGACCGCGTCAAACACCAGCTTGCTGACCGCGACGTGATCCGGCATATAATCCGTCGGGCTGTGGGTGATGATCAGTTCCGGCTTTTCCTGCCGGATGATCTCCATGATCCTATCCCGTTGGGACAAATCGCTGCCGTTTACCACAAGGTCTCCGATGTCCGCGGTGATGACTTTGATTCCGGCAAGCGCGCCGGCCTTTTTTGCCTCACCGATTCTGATTTCACGCAATGCCGCCGGCTCGATCACTACATGTCCCATATTGCCGTTCGCGACATGGCAAACCGTCACCTGATCTCCTCTTTTTACGCACTTGGCAAGCGTCCCGGCGCACGAGACCTCGATATCATCGGGATGCGCACCGATCGCAAGTACTTTCATTTTTAAATCCTCCTATTTTTTTACCATTCCGCCGGCTGTTTCAATTTCTTTGAGTACAAGCTCCATCGATTTGACTGCTTCACATAACGGCGCTCTGGTAATTTCTTTGCCCTGTTCCAGGCAATCGATAAAATAGCTGAGTTCGTTATAATATCCGCCGAGGGAGGAGACGTTTCCGCCGATCTCGCTGTTTAAGCGAAACTCTTCTTTGATCTCCGGCTTCAAAACCTCTCCGTTATTGCAGTATACGGTCAGCCCGTTTGCGTCCAGAACAACGGCTGCTTTTTCAAACTGCACCCGAAAACTCATCGAAAAGGGAAACTCCTGCGAAAATCCCCAGCCGCCCTCGACGCTGACCGCGGCATTTTCATAGGAAAAGACGCTGTAGATATGTTCAATGATGCCCTTGTCGTTTCTTCCTGCCTGAGAAGAAATATTCTTCGGTTCGCCCAAAAGATAGCGCATATAATCGATGTCGTGGATATGTAAATCGAGTGCCATTGTGCCGCTGCATTCGGGATTATGAAGCCAGTTGTTCCAGGCCCAGGTCGGCTTCGGGCTCAATCTTCCGAAATATGCGGAAGTGATCCGACCGTATTTTCCGGAAACAGCCGTATCTTTTAACCACATATATTCGTTCCAGGAACGGATGACAAGGCCTACCTGTACCTTTGCTCCGGTTTCTTTTTCGGTTTTTAAAAGAAGCTTTCCCTCTTCGGGATTCATGCAGATCGGTTTTTCCACAAACACATCCCTGCCCTTTTTCATGGCGGCGACGGCGTGCTCACAGTGAAGGTAAGTCGGAAGACAAATATCGATCACATCCATATCGGCATTGTTAATCAGTTCCATCCCTGTGGAATATGCCTCGGCTCCGTATTTTTGCGCGATCTCTTTCGCTTTCTCCGGTCTCACATCCGCGACGGCGACAAGTTTGGCTTCTTTTATAGCATGATAACACGCGCTGTGCATGCCGCCCATGAAACCGCAGCCGATCAGTCCTATTTTTTTCACTTTATCAAGTCCTTCCCAGTATTTTGTCCATGGCGTTCGACGTGTTATAGAGTATCGTCTCGGAGAAGAATTTATACGGCGGAAGCATTTCGGCGGTCACCCAGCCGTCATAACCGATCTTGGAAAAACTCCTCATCACTGCGGGGAAATTGACGTCTCCGGCGAGCAGATCCACAAATCCGTGGAGCCCGCCCGCAGCTTTTCGATAGTCCTTAAAATGAACCTTTTTGATTCTTTTTCCGAGAATTTTGATCCAGTGTTCCGGATATCCGCTGTACATGACGTTCCCCACATCGAAATAGGCGCCGACATAAGCGCTTCCGATCCCGTCGATAAACCCGGCCATTTCAAGGGGAGACAGCAAAAACTGATTCCAGACGTTTTCCACACCGATGGTTACCCCAAGTTCCTCCGCAAAAGGAGCAAGTTCCTTCAGAGCTTGTGACGCGCGCTCGTAGGCGACGTCATATTCAATGACTTCAGTACCGGGCATAAAATCCACACCGACCGCGCCCGGAACCACGAGAATCGTGTCACATCCCAGCCGGGACGCAATTTCAAGCTGCTTTTTGGTGATCTCTTTGGCTTTTTCCCGGATCGCCGGATCGGACGCGGTATAGTTACAGGTCCAGTAAAGGCCGCTTGCGACGCTGTAAAGCTCGATTCCGGCTTTTTCGGCGGTTTCTTTGATTTTTAAAAGTTCTTTTTTCGTTGACCCGAGATTGATTTCGCCGGTTTCGGCGAGAGCGACTTCGACTCCGTCAAACCCGGCTTTTTCGGCAAGCTGAAAGCAGGTCTCAAGAGAGGCCTGTGAAAACGACCAGATACTGATGCCCTTTTTCAAATAAATGCACCTCTTTTCAGTTTCTTTTATTATATATCAGACGTTCTGAAGATTCAACGCCGATTGATGCCTTTATTCGGCATTCCGTCGGGCTCTTCAGCCCCTCTCCTTCCGCTCCGGCACAAGAATGTCACAAAACGTGAAATACAGGCAAAGCGCGCCCTTTATCACCCGAATGACCATGGAATCCGCGCACATGACCATATCAAGAAAATGCTCATACGGCTCCGCGTTCAAATGGTTTGTCTTTACGGGCTCAAGCAGAAGCGTCACGGTTCCGATGGGAATGGCTTTCGTCGGTTTTGTGATTTTGATGTCCTGTATGGTTTCCCATTTCACAAACAGCTGCCTTGCCGTCATACAGGCAAAATCGAATTGCGCCGCTTTGATTTCATCCGTCACGACGGCCGGGGGATGCTTCCCCGCTTTATAGCGTTTTCCGCTGAGCAGCAGTTCGAGCCGTTCCGGCGAAGGCATCGGCAGCCGCTCTTTGATTTTCTTTTGGTATTGTTCCCTCGCCTGAATCAGAATCTGCTTTTCGTCGAATTCCTGAGCCAATGTGACGTTTTCCATTTTTCATTTCACCTTTCCGAAGCGCTTGATTGCGCGTTCGGCGATAAGTTCCCGCGAAACCCGCATTTTATCAACATGAAATGAAAAATTTTTTAATTCTTTTATTTCCTCTCCGCAAACCAGCGCCCGATGACTGACCCGGTCAAATCGGCGCTTCGTTCGAAAAACAGATAACTCTTTTGGCCTCGAATCATAACGGTGTAGCGGTCGCCCTGCCCTCCGGCTTTCAAAGCGGCCGCCTGCCGGATATCGATGACACGGTCAATGGCATACCGCTCCCCGTCTTCCCAGACCAGTTCTCGCGGCAGCATGACTCCTTCTTCCGAGAAATCGGCGGTGACCCGGACATAGACCTTTGCGTCAAACTTTTGTTCCGGCATAATCAGCCCTTCACGTTCTTCAAAAAGTCGCTGCGCGCCGAAATCGGGGCGTCGAGCTTATAACCTTTGCGTTTCATCGCGCGGAATTTGAAGTCCAGCAGTTCGGCCGGCACGTTCAGCGCCTGTGCCGCCTGAAAGAAAGACAGATCGTCATTCAGAGCCGCCAGCACTTCCTTGTCCCGAAGAAGCAGCTCTGCGGCGAAAAGGTTTGCCTCATATTCATAATGCGAAACCGTATCAAACAAGATGAAATCATGAAAGGCCTTCAGCCCGGCGCCTTTGCGGTGCAAAACGGCGTGACCGAGCTCGTGCGCGCAGATGATCCGCTGCAGTTCCTCCGACAGATCGCTGTTGACGGTGACGGCCATCTTCCGACTCTGCGCTAAGAAAAAGCCCTTGCAGGCACCCGGGAATGTTCCCATCGGCTCAAACAGCGTCAGAATGCCGAGCGCTTCGCAGATACGGAACGGATCGGTCTCACCGGTCCCGCTCATCGCATTGCAAGCGGCTTGAGAGATGGATTCATATGAAATCATCATAAATTTCACCTTCTTCGGCAGAAAAATTGAGAGAAGACGAGTCCCCCTAAGGATAGTATAAATCGAGTCCTGTCCCGTAAACGGGTCCCGGCGTTATTTGTTCTTGCCGTACGTCTTTTAAAAAATGATTATTTCGAGATCTGCTTAATAAGTCATTTTTTTAACGGAGAAAGTCCGGCAAAATCAGTTCTGATGGATTTAAGCGCGCCATTCTTTATAAACCTTATCATATAAACTTTATATTTGTCATCAATGCTCTCAATGAGACCTTCACCGAACAGCGGATGCAGGACCGAATTCCCGACCGAATAGGATCGTACATCCGCTTTATTCAATAAACCGGCCTTCTTCTTTGTTTCCCGTATCAGGTCTTCAGGTATGCTGCCGGTTCGGGTACAGAGACCTTCATCTATCTCAAACAGAAATCGTGACGGTGTTTTCTGATTATTGTTTCCGACACCTTCCGATTCTGTTAAAAAGAGTTTCTTTTTTGCT
>Ga0209099_1004662_pt1 | contig 10268 bp, 9 predicted proteins | sample AD_JPNHW2_MetaG_FD_184430 | JGI IMG/M metagenome (GOLD analysis project Ga0209099, IMG submission 184430) | Active sludge microbial communities of municipal wastewater-treating anaerobic digesters from Japan - AD_JPNHW2_MetaG (SPAdes) (version 2) | ecosystem: Engineered > Bioreactor > Anaerobic >...
CAGCTGCGACCACAGATTTGGCATCCACGTATTTTTCCCACATACGGTCTGCGCCGGCCGAAAACAGCTCGCATCCAGCGGGAGTGCTTACCTCGCAGATACGCTCAAGCCAGGCTTCTTTTCCTTCCTGATAGTTCACCTGGAAGACCTGGTCGATGGCATTGACCGCTGCAGTAGACCCCAGACTGTCTTCGTTGGTTGATGCTGCTGAACTCTGCTCCGTACGAAGTGGCCAGTTTTCGATCACCAGGATACCTAAAGCAATGACAACTGCCAGGATGACGGCAATGATCAGATTGCGCTTTGAGACTGGTATTTCTTTCAATTTTTTCTCCTTTTCCGGTTAACGGGTTTGAAAGTTAGTTAAAACAAAAGCGACCATTCAGATCTCAACACCTATTTAAACGCACGCAAATTGTGTAAACAGGGAAGAAGTTGATGGTCGCTCCAAGGATTTTTTGGAACAGCTGATGATTATCAGCGACCGAACAGATATTTGGTTGTGACTCTAATCATAGCAAGAAGAAAGCACATATCCTAGGGGGACATATTTGACAAAATTAGCAAAAATGCGGAAATTAACTTGACAAAGTATTACTAGAGTATTACATTATTAATAACCTAACCGATAAGGAAAACGAGCATGCCGAAAACAAATTCTGCGAGTAAACCAGTAAGATCTTTTCGAATAAGCCCAGAAGGCGTGAGTCAATTAAGAACGATGGCAAACGTTATGGGACGGAGTGAAAGCGATGTGATTGAGGTTGCACTAGATCGAATGTATCGCGAGGAGATTCGTTATAACCGGGTCCTACGAGAAGGTGCCCGACCAGAAGATCAGTATCAGACAGATAAAGAGAATGAAGGAGAAAATGAAATTCATCGTAGTGATTCTTAAGTTGATTGGATGGGTTGTCAAAACTGCTGTCATCCTGGCGATTTGCTCGAGTATTTTATTCGTTGCCTACAAGGGAAACCAGCCTATGCGGGTTCCTGAAGCTCCGAAGGGGATGACTTACTTTGAATTCGTTGCTGACCGGATAGATGCTGCAAAAATGGTAGAACCTTCCCGATGCGGGTGGGGCATGATGTTATCTCTAGCTGCTCTGGGTCCAATTTATTCATTTGTTTATACCGAAGTTGGCATCCACCCAGATGGAGCTCTTGCGCGAGGCACCGCCCCAGATCCAGATATCCCTAAGGATTTCGCAAATGCTAAGTGGTATGAAGTGCCTGGCATTTGGTGGAATACGGTTGAAAGATTATCCTGGACGATGGTTGGAAAGCCGGCTAAGTTCGGGTGTAAACTAAGAACCGTTTTCCAATAATTCCTTGACGAATATAACATATTTGTTATAATAAGAAAGGAAAAACATGAGGAGCATCGTTTTTTACTGAGATCATCGCGGAAAATATCCACCTATGGAATTCATTGAAGAGCTCCCAATGATGGAATAAGCGAAAATTCGCAATGCATTGAGATTATTGCAGGAGTTAGGAACGAATTTGCGTATGCCACACGCAAAGCCGATTCAAGGAAAACTTTGGGAACTGCGTCCAGGAGGAATCCGGTTATTCTATTTCGCCTACATAGAGCAACACTTCGAAAACAAAGCCAGAAAGCACCTGGTGGCGAGATTGCGATTGTGCTGCGGCGTATGCATGAATTAATGGATGAGGTGTAATATGACCAGGAAAGATATGTCCCGATTTGAAGATTGGGAAGCTGAAAAAATCAAAGATGCAGAATTTATTCCTGCTGCAGAAGAATTGGAACCAGGCTACCAGGTTGCCCGGCTTCGTATGTTACGGGGATTAACTCAAACCCAACTCGCTGAGATGGTAGGCACACGTCAACCATCAATTGCAAGATTAGAAAACGGTTCAAGCACACCGAGTTTATCATTTCTTAGCAAGATCGCCTCAGCATTGAATGCGAAAATCGAGGTCAAATTAGTGTCGCTAATCAATAAGCCTGCTTAGCAGCCGTTTTGCAGAAATGTTCTGATATAAACTCGAAACAGAAAAAGCTCAGATATAATTATATCAACAGTACCCACCACGCCTCTGCATAGCAAGCGCACCGAGGTGGGTCATTTATTTTTATAGGTGATTAATTTTTATCCGTTAAGGTTCACCAAACCCTCCCGCAGAGCAACGACAACAGCCTGAGTGCGATCAGACACATTCAATTTCGAAAAAATTCCGCTCGCATAATTTCGAACGGTACCCTCTGATAAATAAAGTCGTTTGGAAATATCTGCGTTGGAAAGCCCCATGGCCAATAGACGAAGCACTTCCAACTCGCGATCACTGAGCGAAGTATCGATGTTGGGCGCTCGTTGAGGGATGCTCTGCGCAACATTATTCAATAGCTTTCCAGCCACGGCCGGGTCTACATACGACCCGCCGCTGACCGTTCCCTTGATCGCGCTGATCAATTCCCTGCGGGGCCTATCTTTTAGTAAATAACCTGATGCGCCGCTGCGGATAGCATCAAACAACCATTCGTCATCGTCAAAGGTGGTCAAGATCAAAATTCTGATATCGGGATACTTTTCACGGATCTTGCGCGTGGCAATGACGCCGTTCATCTCTGGCATTTTTAGGTCCATCAATACCAGGTCAGGTTTGGCTTTCTCAATTTGCTCAAGGGCTTCAATGCCGTTATGCGCAGCCCCAAGAACGCTGATCTCGTCATCCGATTCAAGGATGCGCCGCAATCCCTCGCAGACAATTTCCTGATCGTCACAGATCAACACCTTAATCATTGAACCGCTCCCAAATAAAACGGACGGTGGTGCCGCTGCCGGGTTGACTTTCGACCACCAGCTTGCCGCCAACGGAAGCAGCGCGTTCCTGCAGCCCTTGTAGGCCGAATTTTTCTTCGTTGGGCGCCTGCCCTGGATCAAACCCAACGCCATCATCATAAATAGTGAGTTCTAATTTCTCTGTTTTTACTTCAACATTTACTTCTGCCCGGCTGGCATTGGCATGCCGCACAATATTCTCAAGCCCTTCTTGTGTGATTCGGTAGATGCTTTGCTCCACGTCCATCGGGAGGACTGGCAATTGATCAGGACAATTCAGCAAAACAGGGATCGAACAGCGTGCCGAAGCAGCCTGAACGAGGTTATGCAGAGCTAGTTTCAAGCCCAAATCTTCCAAAGGGCCGGCGCGCAAAGCTTTTAACACACGACGGGTTTCATCCAATCCCAACCGGGTGGTATTTAAGGAGTAGTCCAACATTTTTTGAGCTTCAACCTGCGTGGGCTGCACCACCGTCTTGATCGCTTCAAGGTTGATCGACAAGCCACTGAGCGTGTGGGCGAGAGTGTCATGCAGTTCAGCAGCCAGACGGTTACGTTCTCGATTGGTGGCAAGCTGCTCCAACGTGTTCACGTATTGGTATAGCCTCAAGTTGATCTGGATCAATTTTTGGTTTTGCATCCGCTGCGTTTCGATCAATGTGTTGACAATATACCCCACCATACCAAACGCAAAAGCGCGGATGAAGGGCACGCTTGCCAGCGGCAGCGTCTCGTAGGTGAATTTATCTAAAACGGCAAATAATACGATCAACTCCAGCCCATTGGTGAAAACGATGTAAGCCAGTACCACTTTAAAATTATACTGCCACGCGATCAACACCAGGGGGACAAAGAGAATAGGCAGCCACAGCCAGCTGCGGTTAATGATCGTGAAAATATTGGCCTGCGCCGGATGGAGCAGATAAACAAAATTACCAATGACCGGAAAAAGCGCGGCGACCAACAACCCCAAGGGTAAAAAGAGTTTTTTCAGCCGGCGCTCCAAAAATGGAAAACTTAAATACCCGTAAAGACCGAGATAAACCACAAAATTGCCCAAAAACTGGAACTGCACGGATTCTTCCCAGCCTGCTGCAAATAACGTGTACCCCCACAAGATGGCAAAATAAACCACTGCCACTCCGGTAAAGTATCGGAATATTCTCAATAACCCCAATTCAATCGGTCTTTTCATCTTTTTCATCATAACATAATCACAATCCGGGGATGCAAAGGTGATGACGCCAGTCATGCGGAGTCGTGTTGCGTGTCACCCAGTCGAATGTCGCTCAACATCTGGTGGATCTTCCAGCAGGTGAGTATAGTGAAGTTCGATACCGCAATTATCAAATAGATGGATCCATTGGGAGAGCCAATATGGTTTTTGTGATTACAACAGATCATTTATCAAAACAGTTCAGTAAACGCAACACACAGCCTGCGATCGATGACCTCTCCATGAACATTCCGCAGGGCATTTTATTTGGGCTTGTCGGTCCTGATGGCGCCGGCAAAACTACCACTTTGCGCATTCTTTCGTCAGTCATGCTCCCCTCAAGTGGGACTGCGAACGTGATGGGGTTCGACACCCGCAAGAATCCCGATTCCCTGCGACAGCAGATCGGTTATATGCCACAAAACTTTAGCTTGTATCCCGATTTGAGCGTGCTTGAAAATTTGAACTTCTTTGCTGATATCCAGCAAGTAAAAAAGGAGCGCAAACCAGCCCGCATTACCGAGATGTTGCGCTTCACCCGTCTCGAAGAATTCAAGAATCGCAAGGCAGGCACCCTCTCCGGGGGGATGAAGAAGAAGCTTGCCCTGGCCTGCGCACTCGTTCACGAACCACAGCTTTTGATCCTGGACGAGCCCTCGACCGGCGTGGACCCGGTCTCGAGGCGCGAACTGTGGGTGATCCTGGCGGAAGTGGTGCAGCGCGGCGTTACCGTGGTGGTCAGTACCCCCTACATGGATGAAGCCGAACGCTGCCACCAGGTGAGTTTTCTGTCTCACGGAAAGGTGCTGGCCACCGGCACGCCCAATGAGTTGATCAAAACACTGCCCTTTGAGATCCTAGAGTTGAAAGCCAGCCCGCGCAAGAAAATGCGCCAGATCGTCAACGAGACCCAAGGTGTATTGGATTGGCGCCCGGTCGGCGATTCTCTCCGGTTGAATGTGCCCAATAACGGCGTATCGCATAAGATCCTGCTCTCTCTTCGAGAACGACTGGACCAGGAACAATTAAAAGTGACCCTGCTGAGGCCGACGCGTCCAAGCATGGAAGATGTGTTCGTCCATCTGGTGAACACGCAGCGAGGTCAGGCATGAATTCTGTTGAGGTAAATCACCTGACGCGGAATTTCAATAATTTCTTCGCGGTCAACGACATCAGTTTTTACATCCCGCAAGGAGAGATCTTTGGCTTGCTCGGCCCGAACGGAGCGGGAAAAACCACCACCATCCGGGTTTTGTGCGGCATCATGCTGCCTTCCTCAGGTTCAGTCAACGTGTTGGGCTATAACGTCACCCGCAATCCCAACGAGGTAAAAAGCCGCATCGGATACATGTCTCAAAAGTTTTCTCTCTACAACGACCTGACACCCGTGGAAAATATTAATTTTTACGCTTCCATTTACGGCGTACCCAAGAAAGAACGGGCTGATCGGGTGAAAGAGTTGATCAAAATGGCTGATCTGAGCGGACATGAACGGCAGCTCACCCGCAACCTATCCGGGGCCTGGCGGCAGCGCCTCGCGCTGGCTTGCGCCATCGTCCACCGCCCATCCATGATCTTCCTGGATGAAGCCACGGCGGGGGTGGATCCCGTTTCACGCCGTGAGTTCTGGGACCTGATCTACACCCTCGCCAGCGAGGGTGTCAGCGTGCTCGCCACCACTCACTATATGGATGAGGCCGAGTATTGCAACACCATTGGCATGATGTACCAGGGCAAACTGGTGGCACTGGCCAGCCCTGAAACCCTTAAGAACAACCTGCCCGGCGTTTTGGTGCAGTTAGACTGCGACCGCCCTGGGGATGTGTTAAAGCTCGTTTCCGGTCAGGATGGCGTTATCAACACCACCATCCACGGCGCATTGGTGCACCTGACTTTGAAAGACGCCAGCATTGAGACGCTGGTGAAAGAAGCCCTTGCCCATGCCAAAATCACAATCAAGGCGTGGGAGGTCATCCAACCTTCGCTGGAGGATGTGTTCCTGACCATGGTTTCTGAGCAACTCTCAACCGCTGAAATACCAGTAAAAGAGGAAAAAAGGAGAAAAGCATGAACCGATTGTGGACAATCATGCGAAAGGAGATTTTTCATATCTGGCGTGATCCGCGCACCCTGGCGATGATCGTTGTACTTCCGGCGCTGCTGTTGATCCTACTCGGATTCGGGATTTCTTTCGAACAGCAGTCCGTCAAGATGGCGGTCGCTGATTTTTCAAAGACCGATTCCAGCCGCAATTTTATCGAACAATTCACTGCCAGCAAAGATTTTGTGTATGCCTACGATGTTTTAAATGAAGATGCCTTGATTGATCTGATCAACCGCGACCTGGTGGATGTGGGCATTCTCATCCCCGAAAATTATGACCGGGACCTTTTAAGCGGCACCCAGGCCAAAATTCCGATCTACATCGACGGCTCGATGCAGCCGACGGATTCATTGACGCTCCAACTCAAACTCAATTCGATCACCTCCATGGTCGCCCAAGACATGCTCGTCGAAAAAGTGGTGAAATCGGGCCTTGCGAGCAATTTGAACCTGCCCGTATCAGGAATCCTTAAAACATTGTACAACCCGAACGGCGACTCCAAGCTCTATATGATCCCCGGGTTGATCGCCATTTTATTGCAAATTCAAGCCTTGATCCTTTCTGCGCTGGCAATCGTACGTGAACGCGAACAGGGCACTATGGAGCAGTTGATCGTCACCCCAGTCCGTTCTTGGGAATTAATGTTAGGTAAGATCATCCCGTACTTGGTGGTGTGCATCTTCAACCTGTTTGCCCTGCTCTGGTTGAGCCAACTCTTCTTTGGAGTCAGCGTGGCGGGCAGCCTGGGCGTGCTGATCGGATTAAGCATCATCTTCATCCTCGGTTCGCTGGGGATGGGTGTATTGATCTCAACCATATCCCAGTCGCAGATGCAGGCTATGTACATTTTATTGTTCGTGGTACTTGTGCCGGCCATTATCCTCTCGGGGCTGATGTTCTCGCGAGAAAATATGCCAGCCTTCACCTTTTGGTTCAGTGAAATGCTGCCAGTCACCCAGTACCTTGAAATCACACGCGGAATCATGGTGCGCGGCGTGGAAGCCAGCTCGTTATTCTTCTCGTCCACGTTACCGCTGATCATCCTGAGTGTCGTCTATTTCGTCGCCAGCGTCCTGGTATTTCGAAAACGCATCTAACTTGCCCATCAAGGAGAACCCTATGAAACACAATTTGCTTAAGGTGGTCAGTCTGGCAGTCGTACTCACATTTTTATTGAGCGCCTGCGCCACCGCCGAAACAGGAGAATTTACCGCCTCAGGCTCGTTCTCGGCCATCGACACTTCCATTGCGCCCGAGCTCAGCGGCAAGGTCACCGAAGTCAGCGTGCTGGAAGGCGAGAGTGTCACTGCCGGGCAAACCCTTTTCAAGATCAACGCGGAAGTCAGTCAGGCACAATATGATCAGGCTGCCGCAGCTGTGGGCGCCGCCGAAGCCGCCGTGCAAGCCAGCCGCGAACAGGCCGCCAGTGCAGAGGCACAGTACCAACTGGCCCTGCAGGGCGCGCTCGTTCAGGATATGCCCAACTACCAAATTGCCTGGACCAATACCCCCCCCGAAGAGTACCGCGAGGCGTGGTATTTCAACAAGACCGAATTGATCGAGGCTGCCCAGTCCCAGGTGGAAAGCGCCGAAAAGGCGTTGGCATCCACGTGCGCCGAACTTGAGAATGAGCAAAAGAAGGCCAGCAGCAGGGATTTCATCGCGGCTGAGAAAAGATTAGCTCTCGCTCAAGTGACCTTGACAGTCGCCGGTGCAACCTTAACCCAGGCACAAACTGCGGGTAATACGAACCTTGAAGATGCCGCCATCGAATCTAGGGATGCAGCACAAGCTGAGTTTGACTCTGCCCTTTCAGATTACCAGCGTATGCTGACCACTTCCGTTGCGGATTCCATCATCATGGCGCGTTCACGCGTGGCAATTGCCCAGGCAACGTTGGATAACGCCCGAAACGCGTTGCTTGCCTTGCAAACCGGCGACCAATCCCTGCAGGTGGTGGCCGCCCAGAAAGCCGCTGAAGCAGCTGCCAGCACAGTGAAACAAGCCGAAGCGGGGTTGGAACAAGCGAAAAAAGCGCTGAATATGGCACAATTACTATTGGACCGTACAACGGTCACCTCCCCGGTGGACGGTGTAGTGCTAACCCGCAACGTAGAAGTCGGCGACCTGGTTGTGGCAGGCGGCCCAGTGATGCGCGTCGCAAACCTTGATACCCTCGACCTGATAGTCTACCTGCCTGAAGATCAATATGGACGAGTCAATATCGGCGATAAAGTGGCTATCACCGTGGACTCGTTTGCCGGTGAAACTTTCAAAGGTACAATAGTCCATATCTCTGATGAAGCTGAATTTACACCCAAGAACGTGCAGACGGAATCGGGCAGAAAATCCACGGTTTATGCAGTCAAGATCCAGGTGCAAAACCTCGACCATAGACTCAAACCGGGGATGCCTGCAGATGTGGAGTTTTCTAGTAAATAGAAATCAAAAAAATTGTAGAAGCACAAGCAATATGCTTCGTTTCTTGAATAAAAGTTTAGTAGCAACGAGGGACTGAGCCTTATCCTGAACTGGACTCAGTCCTCCTTGTTTTTAACCTTAATTCAGTATAACCAATAATAATCTAAACGTTCAGATAGTTCACGTTTGGATTGATCGATTAAAAAACTTTATTAATGAATTCACTCGCAACTTGCTATGGGGTGATTCACTACTTTTAGATACAAAAGGAGAAAAAAGGCTTTCGCCGTATATGTTGATGAAAAAATTTTTTTGTATGAATGAAGATCGATGATTGAAATTGGATAAGTTTGAAACCTATCAAGATGCAATGGCAGCAACAAAGAAACTGGTAGACAAATTCTTACTTGAGCACTACGCACCTGGAATGATCAGCCATGGGACCCTTCGAAGGTAATAGAGATCGGGTGTTGATCCTCCCCTTACAGGTGAGAGGACAGGGAAAGTTACCGAGAGATTGCCTGTCTGAACAATAAATACTAGGCGCATAATATTGTTTCTTATCATCTCGCAGCTCTCAAAACGTAAACTATGATAAGATTTCGTTCAACCGATTTAAGATAATGAGAAAAGGCGCTATGACTTGACATGGAAGATTGTAGGTTCCTGATTGATTGGCGTTCCTATTTGGCCTAAATTTCCATTCAGCACACTCTTCCCCCTTAAGACTCTAGAGGAACGATGTTGTAAGAACGAAGTGCACACCGTTCTATTTTTCATTTGCTCTTCTTTGAGAAAACCAGATGCTACCATCTTTTCCAGCACGCTTCCCATTTCGTAAACCGTGGAGATTTGTCAGGAAAGAGTTGTAATTTAACCCACTTAAAGCAAGATTGATTTCTCCCTGAATGGCTCTCTGGCAATTCAGGTTGTCGCAAAATACATACAGGTTTCCATTTGAAGCTTCATAAAACTTCATCCATTTTATTTTTCGGGATATTTGTTCCTTACTCACATCCCGCTCTACTTCGACGAATATTACTTCACCTGTTTTTGGATCCACAGCAATAATATCTGGGATATAAGTTTCACCATTGGATAAATTAATAGCTTGTGCCCGTCCTCGGATTTTGTAACCTTCATCTACCAGGATTTCCCCGACCTGAATATTCAGAATGGTATGTTCCGGTGAAGAATGGTGTCTTATTAGGATATCAAATTCATTATCCTTAGGAATTTTTCCAGTTAATACCTGGTATGCAACATGACCATCGCGAGTCAAATGCAGCACAGCAGGCTGATTTCCACCAGAACTAGATCCTTGCTCAACCACACCACTTATCTGTTCAACCAAGATTGGAAATTCATTTCCTTCCGGAGACATTAACCAATTCAAGGCTTCATCCAGGTTTTTGTTTGCGGCTGATAAGGAAAGGCGTTTTGCCATTTGCTTTATGATGGATGGTCGTAAAGCAATCCCCATTTCACCCATCAAAAAAATTGCCGCTGATGTTTTTTCATAGTTCTTGGTAGACTGCCAGGTTTTTACCCAATCCGGAACAGGCGTAAGGTCCCTCGATTCTTCAGTACCCGATTTTGGGGATTGAATGTCCTGGGCAACCTCATCTTTCTGAATCTGTCGAAGGGCAGCTAAGTGGGCTTCCAGTGCTGCCTTCTCTGCCTGTATGTTCTTTTTCGATTCCTGTGTGGCAATGAG
>Ga0209099_1004667_pt1 | contig 10259 bp, 11 predicted proteins | sample AD_JPNHW2_MetaG_FD_184430 | JGI IMG/M metagenome (GOLD analysis project Ga0209099, IMG submission 184430) | Active sludge microbial communities of municipal wastewater-treating anaerobic digesters from Japan - AD_JPNHW2_MetaG (SPAdes) (version 2) | ecosystem: Engineered > Bioreactor > Anaerobic...
GAAAACCCTTCCCGGGAAAATTGCCCTGATGGGAGGTTTGGTCGTTTCCATCACGCGTATCTGAACATTGCTGGTATGGGTGCGCAGCACAATATCAGGATTCTTTTCAACGAAGAATGTGTCCTGCATTTCGCGTGCCGGATGGTTGGGAGCAAAGTTGAGGGCGGTAAAGTTGTGCCAGTCATCCTCAATCTCGGGGCCTTCGTTTACCGAAAAACCCAGGCGTGAAAAGATGCGGATGATCTCGTTGCGCACAAGCGACAGCGGGTGACGGCTGCCTGCTTCAAGAAAATTGACCGGTTTTGAAAGATCAGTATCCGAGGTGGCTGCTGATTGTTCTGATTCAAAGGTTTCCTTCAGGATATTCACCTTCTCCTGTGCTGCGTTCTTCAGGACGTTCAGCAATTGGCCGACGTCACGCTTCTGTTCCGAAGTGAGCGTTTTAAACTCTTCGAAAAGCTCCTGCAGTTGTCCTTTCCGTCCAAGGAAACGGATGCGGAACTGCTCAAGTGTTTCGGCATTTTCAGCAGTAAACGATTGCACTTCGGCAAGCAGGTGGTCAATTTTCTCTTTCATATCCTGTAAAGTCTTATGTTTCGGGGGTTCACCCTAACGTTGCTGCAAAGGTCGCAAAAAAATCAAGAAATGCAGAAGCGGGTAAATGGCCTGTTTAATAAGGCTATTTACCCGCTGGTAAATTTAGTCGATTAAGCGCTGACAGTCTTATTTTACAGGACTTTCACGGTCATCTTTATATCCTGAAGCGGCTTGTCCATTGGGCCTGTTTTCACGGCAGCTATTTTATCAATCACATCAAAGCCTGAAACCACTTCGCCGAAAACAGTGTAACCACCATCGAGATGAGGAGTTCCGCCCACGGTGGTGTATGCTTTGCGTTGTTCGTCAGTGAATTTTTTACCCATACGCTGTTCAAACTGCTGAAGCTGGGCATCGGTGTATTTCTGACCCTGGACGATGTAAAACTGTGAGCCGCTGGATTCTTTTTTCGGGTTCACCTGGTCACCCATACGGGCAGCAGCCAGTGCGCCGTATTTATGGATGTGGTTGGGCAGGATCTCGGCGGGGATGCGGTAGGCCACTTCTGCCTTGCCGGCAGGAGCGCCGCCGCCCTGAATCATAAAGGCATTGATTACACGGTGGAAAATAGAACCGTTGTAAAATCCGTCTTTTGCCAGTTTGATGAAATTGTCGCGGTGAAGCGGCGTGTCGTTGTAAAGGGCAACGGTAATGTCGCCATAATCGGTATGAATCAGCACTTTGGTCTGATTTTGTGCATCAAGCGTCATAGATAAGAAAAGGGTTAAAAGTAATGTGAAGGTCAGGTTTTTCATGGTAACAAAGATTATGTCAGGATGTTCTAACGTTTACGTTTGCTTATTATTTTCATAGTCATCGGGATATCTTTCAGCGGACGGTCATTGTCATCGCGTTGTATCTCTGCTATCTTATCAACAACATCCATGCCACTGATTACTTCGCCGAAAACCGTGTATGCGCCGTCGAGGTGCGGGGCGCCGCCTGTAGTTTTATAAATCTCACGCTGTTCGTCAGTGTATTTGTTAAAAGGCTTTTGAAGGTATAGGGCATTCACTTCGTCGGCATACTTATCAATTACTTTGTTGATGTTCGGTATATCGCGGTTGTTGATGTATTGCCTGAAACGGCCCAATTCAGTGGTGTCGCCTTTGTTTTTCAGCAGGTTGACCAATATGCCTGATTTGGCGTAGCGTTCGCGTTTTGCATCAGCCGAATCGAGGCCGGCATCGGTGAATTTTCGTCCCTGCACAATATAAAACTGTGATCCTGAGGATGCCCTTTCGGGATTCACGTCATCACCTTCCCTTGCAGCTGCCAGAGCTCCGCGTTTATGAAAATACTGCGGCACATACTCAAAAGGAATGGTATAATTGGTGTCGCCGTCGCCCAGCACAACTCCGGGCGCTGCATTGCGCGAGGTAGGGTCGCCGCCCTGTATCATGAAACCGCTGATCACCCTGTGAAAAAGGGTTCCGTTGTAATAACCGTTTTCGGCAAGTTTCATGAAATTCTGGCTGTGCATGGGTGTGTTTTCATACAGCTTCACCTGTATGTCGCCATATTCGGTGCTGATGAGCACAATATCTTCAGCGGGTTTACGGTTGCATGAAGCAGCCAGCAGCACGATGACAAAAAGCAGGATTTTATTCATGAGTTGTGATATAAAACGAATTATTTTGAGGCGATGGCTTCGGTAAAACATTTGCGGCACAATGGCTCATAGCTTTCTTTTTCACCCAGTACCACGAGTTTGTCGCTGCTGACGGTACGATGCGAATAATGTGCAAGGTCGCCGCAGCGCATACAGATGGCGTGCACCTTAGTAACATATTCGGCGGTTGCCATAAGGGCTGGTATGGGACCAAACGGTTTGCCGAGGTAGTCCATGTCGAGGCCGGCAACAATCACGCGTATCCCCATCCCGGCAAGGCGGTTGCAGATTTCAGGAAGCTCCTGATCGAAAAACTGCGCTTCGTCAATGCCTACCACATCGGTATTGTCGATATACATGAGCAACTGCGATGAGGTGCTGAGCGGTATTGACTGAACACTTGACGCATCATGCGAAACAACATTCACCTCGTCGTACCGTTTATCAATGGCCGGTTTGAATATTTCAACCCTCTGTCTGGCAATACGGGCGCGGTTGATGCGGCGTATAAGTTCTTCGGTTTTGCCCGAGAACATTGACCCGCAGATCACTTCGATCCAGCCACGGCGTTGCGAAAGATTGGCGGTATTTTCGAGAAACATGAACGGCGTTGTTTATTGTTTGTTAATTTTAACCCATCGTACATGAGATTACAAACATACTGATTTCCGCTTAATCTGCAGTGATTGATATCACCTGATTTCATTCCAGGCAGGATTCCGGAACAGAATGCATGTTACAATAAATTGAAATATAACACAGCCCATGGAAATGATACAACTGATTAAAGAGGCGGATGACCTGATCAGGAAAATAGTTTCGCGCTACAATAGCCTCTACACACAATATGGCAAGGTTTCGCAGATAGAACTCGATCTTATGCTTGACGAAATCAGGCAGCTGTATGAGAAGTTCAAAGTTATAGGCCAGTTGAACCTGATGCCGCCGGTGCTTACCGCGGAAAAACCGGTGCAGACCGCTGCAAGGCCAGCTTTGCCGCAGGAACAACCTGCTGCTGCCAGACAGCCCGAACCGAAGGAACCACAGCATCTTCCTTTACGGGAAGAAGGGCCTGTCCCTCCTGCTGAAACCGTTCAGCCACCGGTTGCCGAAGAAAAGGTCATAGAAGCGGCTCCAGCACCACCTGCTCCTGAACCTGTGAAAGAAGAACTGCCACCGGAAACAGCTGAACCGGCCCCTGCGGCTGAAAAGCCCCTTCCGCCAAAACCTGCCGAAACACCGGCAGTACCGGTACAAAAGGAGGCCCCGGCTCCCAAACCGGCAAAGGCTTCGAAACCTGTCAGTGCCTCCGAAGAACCCAAAACCACGCTTGCCGATAGTTTTCGCAGCGAACAAAAATCGCTGAGCGAAACAATTGCTCCGGCAGCAGGCGATGCAAGCCTGAGTTCGCGGCTGCAGGCACAGCCAATCACTGACCTCAAAGCCGCCATCGGGCTCAATGAACGATTCAATTTCATCACCGACCTGTTCGAAAATGACCTGCTGGGCTACGATGATGCCATCAGGCAATTGAATGCCGCTCCCGGCAGGGACGAAGCCAATGCACTCCTCTCAACCCTGGGCGAAAAATACCGTTGGGATAATTCAATCCCTGCTTTGGCGAGGTTCACCGAGTTTGTCCACCGCAGATTCCTGTAGCGGTTTGTTTATGAGATCACTGCACTGCATCATTCTAACTATCTCCCTGGTCACAGGCTTATCAGCCTATTCACAGGATATCGGTTATGTCCGCAGGGTGATTGACACGCTTTCATCACCAACCTTGGAGGGACGCGGTTACGTGAACCATGGCGACCGCAAAGCAGCGGAATACATTGCAGGTCAATTTAATGAAGACGGCCTAATTGCATTCGGCTCTGACTATTTCCAGCCATATGCCTTCCCTATGAACACTTTTCCCGGAGAGATGAGAGTGATCCTCGATGGGAAGAAGCTTGTTGCAGCACGCGATTTTCTGGTTAATGCATCGTCGCCTGCCATACATGGCGAATACAGGATATTAAGGATTTCGAAGAATAACCTGAAGGAGAAAAAAGACCTGGCGAAACTACTTCGAAGATTCAAAAATAAAATAGTGCTGATCGATAAGGAAGGCATTGAAAACAAGCAGTTATTGTCGCTTCTCGATTCACTCAGATATCTCAGTAATACCAATGCCGCAGGCCTGGCCTATATAACCGGGTCGAAACTTACCTGGTCGGTGATGGCCGGCCGGTCGGTGAAATCATTCCCGGTCCTAGAAATAAACCGCGAGAGTTTGCCACCGAATCCGAAGAAAATGCGGGTTGACATTGAGAACGAATTCTTCAGCAGTTATCCCACACAGAATGTCCTGGGGTACGTCAGGGGAAGCGCTCAGCCTGATACTTTCCTTGTTTTTACAGCGCATTACGACCACCTGGGCCGTATGGGCAGCGATGCCTTATTCCCCGGCGCCAACGACAATGCCAGCGGCACCGCCATGATGCTCGATATAGCTCGCCATTATTCACAACCTGATAATAAACCCTATTATTCCATGGCATTTTTTGCCTTCAGCGGAGAGGAGGCCGGCCTGCTTGGATCGACTTTTTGTGCTGACCACTCGCCAATCGACCCGGGTAACGTGAAATTCCTGCTGAACATGGATATGGTGGGTACCGGCAGCGAAGGCATCACCATGGTGAATGCCACAATATTCAAAGAGGCATACAACCGCATGGTAAAGATCAATGCTGACAATGAGTACATTCGTACGGTGAAAGAGCGTGGCGAATCCTGCAACAGCGATCATTGCCCGTTTTACCGGAAAGGAATTCCGGCAGTGTTTGTTTACTCAATGGGGCAGGAGTTTGGCGAGTACCATAATCCTGATGACATCAGCGCGAAACTTCCGCTCACCGAGTATGAAGATATTTTCAGGTTGCTTGTTGCGTTTATAAATGGTTTTCAACCCAGATAGCCACTATGCCGAAGTTATACCTTGTGCCGACACCCATCGGGAACCTCGAAGACATCACCCTCAGGGCAATCCGTGTCCTGAAAGAGGTTGATATCATTCTCGCCGAAGATACTCGCACTTCGGGGAACCTGCTCCGGCATTACGAAATTGATAAAAAGGTGATGGCGCATCACCAGTTTAATGAACACAAGACCGTTGAGTCTGTCGTTCAAAGGATTGCCGGCGGGCAGACGGTTGCACTCATCACCGATGCAGGTACGCCGGGTATTTCCGATCCGGGGTTCCTGCTGGTAAGAGCCTGTGCTGAGGCCGGCATCGCCGTTGAATGTTTGCCCGGGGCTACTGCTTTTGTGCCGGCGCTGGTAAATTCAGGGTTCCCCTGCGACCGGTTTTATTTCGAAGGATTCCTGCCGCATAAAAAAGGGCGTCAGACCAAACTCATAGAACTGGCCGGCCTTCAGCAAACCTTCATTCTCTATGAATCACCTTTCAGGCTGGTGAAAACGCTTGAACAACTGAGCGAATACCTTGGAAATGAGCGCAGAGCCTGCGTTTCGCGTGAGCTCACGAAGGTATTTGAAGAAAACCGCCGGGGAACCATTGCCGAACTCGCTGCCTGGTATAAAGTACATGCTCCCAAGGGGGAGATAGTGATTGTGGTGGAGGCTGTGGGTAAGGCTCCAACCGAATCCGGGGAAGATTAGTCAAAAGCATTTTAATCTCTCTAACATTCTACATTCTTAATTCGTTTGTTCGATTGTTCTTACTTTAAAATGGTCAATTGGAAAACCCAGGCAGAAAAGCTAAAAAAGGGAAATGAAATAACGAATGAAGAACAAACGAATGCTGAACTCAGAAATGAAATAATCAGGTATTTTTATGTTTACTTACGAATATCCCCGCCCTGCCGTAACGGTTGATGCCGCAGTGTTCCGTTCCACTGGCAACGGTTATGAAGTGTTGCTGATAAGGCGCGGCAACGAACCTTTCAAAGGCATGTGGGCGTTGCCGGGAGGCTTTGTGAATATGGATGAAACCCTCGAAGAAGCCGTTGCCAGGGAACTGGAGGAAGAGACGGGACTTGAGCATGTTGAATTGGAGCAGTTGCACACCTTCAGCGCCGTGAACCGCGATCCGCGACACAGGACGATCAGTACGGTGTTCTATGGTATTATAAATGAGATTGGTATGGAAGCCCGGGCAGGAGACGATGCATCAGAAACCCGCTGGTTCAGCATTGGCAACCTGCCACCCATGGCTTTCGACCATGACAGGGTGGTTGAAATAGCTGTTAAGAGAATACTAAAAGGCGATCTGCCGGGGGAGTAATATTCCTTACATCACTTCCAGCATCGCTTTCACAATGTTGTCGGCACCGGTGGCAATATCGGCAACCGAAGCATCAAGCATATAGCAGGGTGTAGTGAATACCTTGTGCTTGGGGTCAATAACCACTTGTCCGTGAGTGGTTTGCCTGTGACGGGCGCCCATTTTCTCAACATCATTAGCCGTTTTGCCATCATGGCCGATGGTGAGTTCCACATCGCCAAGCACCTTCGCCAGCATCACCGGTGAAATGCACAAAGCGCCAATGGGTTTGCGCATGGTGGCCGCTTCGCGTATCACTTCCGAAACTTCGGGAATTACCTGACAGTCAGCGCCGTCGAAAGCATAAGAACAGAGGTTTTTGGCCACCCCGAAACCTCCGGGGAAAATCACCGCATCAAAATCGCGGATATTGAGTTCGCCGAGCGGCTTTATTTTTCCGCGGGCAATACGGGCGCTCTCCACCAGCACATTGCGCGATCCGGGCATCTCTTTTCCCGTAAGGTGATTCACCACATGATACTGGTTGATATCAGGGGCAAAGCACTGGCAGGCAGCGCCATTCTTTGCAATGGCATACAATGTCATCACGGCTTCGTGTATCTCGGCGCCATCATAAACGCCACAACCGGCAAGTATTATGGCAAACTTTTTCATATCCGGGCTTTCGTTGGTTTCTTTTCACAAAGATAATGAACAGGCCGGTGAAAATTAAGCGTAAATTTATCATTCAAACAACACTGCGATGTGCGGACGTTTTTCACTCACCGTAAATGAAGCCGAGCTCAACGAATTCTTTGAGACTGCAGGCGGCGACGCGCCATATGAAGCGCGCTACAACTGCGCTCCCACGCAGATGCTTGCCGTTATAACCAATGAAAAACCGCGGCAGCTAAGCTATTTCCGGTGGGGACTTATTCCAGGCTGGGCCAAAGACCCTTCGATTGGCAATAAAATGATCAATGCCAGGGCTGAAACCATCACCGAAAAACCTTCGTATAAAACGGCGCTGCGTACGCGCCGGTGCCTTGTTCCAGCCGATGCCTTTTACGAATGGCGGCAAAACGGCGACAAAATTCCTTACAGGATTTACCTTAAGAACAGCCGGCTCTTTGCTTTTGCAGGCTTGTGGGACCGCTGGCGCACCCCCGACGGCAACGAGATATCATCCTTCACCATCATCACTACCGGCGCCAACCGGTTTATGCAGCCCATTCACAACCGTATGCCGGTGATCCTCAGGCGCGAAGACGAACGATTATGGCTTGGCAGCGATAATGCCGCTGAGTTGCTCGAACTTCTCAAACCTTACGCTGACGAAGAGATGGAGGCTTACCCGATTTCGAAACTCATCAATTCTGCGGCAAACGATTTCCCTGAAGTAATTGCTCCGGCGAGGTAATCAGTAGTATTTAAATACAATCATTTATTTATAATTTTCAATTTTCAATTTTCAATTGTCAACTGACTATTGTCCATTAACCATCAAACCGCTAATAGCGAGCATCCCCTCACATCGCTGCTATCGAAACGGCCGAGCACTTCAAACTGCCCGTAGTCGTTCATTCTTCCGAGGTCCTGTGTGGCGATGAACGAGCAACTGTGAATGTTGGCAAGATCAATCACATTGATGCCGCCGGTACGTTCTGCCGGCAATAACGAAAGCGGGTCGTTGGTGTCGCTGATGAGCACTTTCATCCAGGGAGGGCAGGAGAACAGCCCGCTGCCTTGCGACCAAGCCTGCGAAAGCAGCTCTGTCATGCCATATTCCGAATGAATAGAGACTGTCGAAAAGGCTTTCGTAAGTGTTTCGTGCAATTCGCTGCGGGTGATCTCCTCGCGGCGACCTTTCATGCCACCGGTTTCCACCACAATGGCATTGGTGAGCGGCATGGGAAATTTCTCTGCCAGGTCGAGCAAAGCATAAGTCACGCCAAGCAGCATCACTTTTTTGTTTCCCGAAAGGGCTTCACGGATATCTGCTGCCAGCTTTTCTAAGTCTTGAAGATAAAAGCCGCCGTAAGTACGGTTGCTTTTCCACATCAGCCGGTCAACCATATAAACCAGCGAAGAGTTTTTCCTTTCGAGATAGGAAGGCAGCAGGGCGAAAATGTTGTATTGAGAAATATCGCCATAGAACAGTCTCCAGGTGCGTGTGAAACTTTCTTCGTAAAGCGAAAAATCGGCTACATAATGCCTGCTCGTCGTAGTTCCGGTGGTTCCGCTGCTTTCAAAAACGGCTTCTTCATGGAATGAGCCTGCGGCAACCTTATGCGTTTTGAAAAAACTGACAGGCAGAAATGGAATTTGTCTGTAGCTGCCGATCTGTGCTGCATCTATCCCCAGGCTATCAACAAAAAGGCGGTATATGCTGTTCTGTTCGTACTGATAACGAAATATTTCCAGCGCAACATCGTTAAATTGCTGTTCGTTGCTGATGGCAAATATCCGTCTGCGGAGTTCGTGAATGTCCATAATATAATTTTGTACCTTTATTCCGCCATTTCAAAGTTCATGAAAGCAAAACCAAAGATACACCTTATTGCTCTTTTGCTGCTGTTCGCAGCAGTGACAGGGTGCATCAAAAAGGAAGAATACCCCATTGAGCCGGAGATAAGCTTCGGCAGTTACGGGGTGTTGCCCGACGTAAACGGCAATGATTCCATCGGGGTGCTTACCATCAGCTACACCGACGGCGACGGCGATATAGGCCTTTACAGCTATGATTCGGTAGAGCCATACAAGTACAACTATTTCCTGAAATTTCTCGAATGGCGGAACGGCGCTTTCCAGGAAGTGCAACTGGCTGATACGTCGTTTACTTTCAATTCCCGGATTCCCATTCTTACTCCTGAAGGTAAAAACAAAAATATCCGTGGCGACATCAGCATGTTTCTGGAGATGTATTACGCCTATATGGCGCTCAAAAGTGATACTGTCGCCTTTGAGGTTTATATTCAGGACAGGGCTCTGCACAAGAGCAATGTACTGCAGACACCCACCTTTGTTGTTAACAGGCCTTAACCATTAACTGTAAGTTCGTTGGCCACTGCTACCAAAAAGCGAAAACCGGCAAAAGGCAACCGTTTGCTCAAATGGTTGCGTATCCTGCTGCTGTTGTCGGGAGGTGTTTTCATTGTTTCGCTGGTGCTTGCCTTTACCACGGCGCCGTATTATGCCATGTACAGGCTGGCTGTTGCCAAAGTGAAGCCGGTGAAAGATCCTGTGGCCATTGTGCTGCTTGGCGGCGCGGGGATGCCCAGCGAAAACGGGCTGATGCGGTGCTATTACACGGCAGAGTATGCCCGGAGATACCCTGAATCGCAGGTGGTGGTGGTGATCCCCGGTGATCTGTCCGACAGCACCGATTCACCGCTCATGTTTGCACGGGAGCTGAATGTGATGGGTGTGGCAGAAGAGAGGATATCGTTTGAAAACAAGGGCAGGAACACACGTCAGCAGGCACTGAATCTATTAAAACTGTGGCAGGCTAAAGGTACGGGCAGGACTTTGCTGCTGGTGACCGGGCCCGAACATATGTACCGTGCAATTGCCAGTTTCGAAAAGGCAGGCTTCACCAATGTGACGGGTGCACCCACCTTTGAGAGTTCTATCGGTGAAGATATGATGCAGTTTAACGACAGGGAGCTCAAAGGCAACCGCAACATTCCGGCCATCGGCCACCGTCCGCGGATGCGCTACCAGTTCTGGAACCACCTGAAGTATGAAGTAAATGTGGGGAGGGAAGTGTTTGCGATAGCG
>Ga0209099_1004668_pt1 | contig 10259 bp, 15 predicted proteins | sample AD_JPNHW2_MetaG_FD_184430 | JGI IMG/M metagenome (GOLD analysis project Ga0209099, IMG submission 184430) | Active sludge microbial communities of municipal wastewater-treating anaerobic digesters from Japan - AD_JPNHW2_MetaG (SPAdes) (version 2) | ecosystem: Engineered > Bioreactor > Anaerobic...
AATGTCAGCAAGTGCATATCGTAGAGCTAGAGAAATAGCTCTTAAGAAAGTTGAAGAAGATAGATTGGCTTCAGTTGCAACAGAAACTAAAAATAAGTTAGAAGTGCCTACAGTTGATATAACTTTAGAGACTCCAGTGGAAGAAGTAACTATCCAGTGTACTATTTCTAATGACGATCAAGTAGAAGTTAAATCAGAATTAGATAAAGGTAAGCGCAAAAGAAACAAATCTAGTAAGTAGGTTAAACAAAATGTTAGCAACCAAAGCAGAAGTCAAACTCATTGCACCTGAGCTCACATCAATTATTGATGGTAAAGCTCAAAAAACACGTGTATATATTCAATCATTAACTGACAACATAGTTGAAATAAATGATGTTGAATACCTGTATGATGTTCAGCCAGAGGACACAATTGAGGACGTAGCGTTAGGCCTTAAGGCTCTTATAGACGCAGACCCACTACCAGTTGTGACTGTTGTTAACACCCACTACGAAGAAGATGCTTCATATTTAGATTTCAGAGGTGTATATAATGATACATACGCTGTGACAAAGCCGGCAGTAACGCTATTATTAGAAGAAGCTGTGCCCACTCAACTTTGGGATCTTTTTGCAGCAGATATAGATGCACTTATTAATGATGACACCTACATATCTGAAATATCTAGAGCTCAGCGCTATCTTATGGCACACATGTTGACAATTAATAGTCTTAACTCAAATCAGCCAGCTCTTACATCTGAATCTACTGGTGACATTTCACTGTCTTATGCTGATCCATTAGCTGAAGACTTGCTAAGTACAACAAAATATGGTAGAATATATTTAGGTATATATTTCAAAAACCGCAGATTAAGGTACGTATAATGCGCAGTCTTATAACAGTGGGTATATTTGACCCAGAAGTAGTTGAATATGCACTAAAACTTGAGTTTGGTGACAAGGGTACTAGCTTTATGAGGTCTGCTTACGATTCTCAATCTAGTGCTATTGGTGACTATATAGTTGAGCAATATGACAAAGTGTTGAGTAAAAAGCTTTCAATAGAAAAAGCCAGAAAGAACGTTGGTGATTACATAGTAACTTTAATAAAGGACATGATAATTAAAAAGGGTCTCATTAAGACAGGAAGCATGTTAAACTCAGTAGAGGCAAAATATGATAATTAATAATGATTCTCTAACTATCGTTAGCCGTTCTGATGGTTCTTATATAAAAGGCATATATACGCAAGGCACTATTCAAGGTTTTATAATCATGAGATGTAGTGTTCAACCAACCACTGGCAACGACTTAGAGTTTCTACCTGAAGGTGAGCGCCTTAAAGTCAGGTTCACCGCTTATTTAAGTAATAACATAACATTATCACAACATGACACTGCGATATACGAAGACGTTGAGTATAAGATAATATTTAACCAGCAGTGGGTTACTAATATTGATCATAATAAACTGTTCCTAGCACTTATGTAGGGTAATATGAATAAAACGCATAGAGATGCCATTTACGACGCTGTAGCATACAAGACTGGACTAACAGGTGTATGGGCTGAAAAGAAAGGTGCACCCAGAATGACTGGTGATCACTTCATGCTAAAGCTCCTTTACCCTGGAACCACAATAGACCGCAAAGGAAATGTATACTATACAGGACCTGAAGTTAATGGCGTCATTCAAGGCATGGTTCAAACCAGGCTTATGTCAACGCTTCAAGTAACAGTCTTTGGTGACAACACTAACATGCTGAGAGCTGATAACTCACATAAGTTCCACTCTTATTTAAACGCAGGGGAAGTAGTCTGCAATGGGCTTATTAACTCTTATGACGTATCCAGCGTATGGACTGAGTATGAAACTGCTACGGCTTATGACTTCACAATAACTTGGTGCGAGCTGGATAGGGATAACGACCTTGTTGATACAGACGAGTTCATAGAAACAGTAGAGCTTACGCAGCAGGTGGAAGATTTTACCCAACTGGACATAATTCCCAACAGGGGTTTAGTGTTTGACATGGCCCATCAAGGTGACCAGTCGATGGACATTAAGTTAATATGCACCTATATAGATCTTATAGACACTCTTACTATAACAGATGGCACAGATACTGAGGAAATAGGTACTGATTTAGACCCAAGTGAGGTGTATCCCTATACAACCGAACTTATAGGCAACTGCACATTAGCGGCCACTGCTCATGGCTACACCTTTACTCATACCATGAACATAGGCGTAGGTGACTAATGTCACAGCAGCAACTACCACTAGCTGTAATCCATCGTTACTTATCTAAAGATAGACCTACATTAGGCGTACTTGCAATTGGAACTGAATCATTCTGTACGCTGGAGCTGCCATGGCTCAATAATGCAAAGCGCAAGTCATGCATACCGGCAGGGGTGTATCTTTGTGAGATAATAGTAACTGATAAGTTTGGTGAGTGTATACTTATAAACAACGTACCAGGTAGATCGGAAGTGCTACTACACGCTGGAAATACTAAAGATGACACTAAGGGGTGCATACTGGTTGGCATAACTTGCGACCCGGAGGTTCCTTGCGTAAATAGATCTAAAGAGGCACTTAAGCTGCTAATAGGTACAATTAGATCACTGAATAAGGAAGGTAAATTTAAATTGGAGATAATAGATGGCTAGTTCAGCTATATGGTTATTCGTTGTTAAGAATTGGAAGACTATATTGGTGGTCTTAACTGTAGTAGCTATAGCCCTTACTCTATGGGGTATGTCTAAGAGGATAGAGTCGCAGAGTGAGACAATAGACTCGTTGAATACTAGTGTAGAAGCATTTGAAGCCAGCCTTCAGCAAATAGAAGCTGATATAGTAACTATAAAAGAGGCTAATGAGGCACTAACATTTGTAGACAGCTGGATGTCAACTGAAATGATAAGTAACAAAGAGGTAATAGATGAAGTTATTAAGACTGGTGATGATTGGGCTGTTTTTGAGCGCATTAATAAGCTGTTCGGCTACTGCGAAGATGAAGGGTGTAAAGACTGAACTATGCCCCATCCCTGAAGAGCCAGCATATCAGCGCGTACTTATAACTGATTCAGTTACTGATAGGTACCTTAAGATATTAGACAATATAACACTGAATGAGGCATACATAAAGAAGCTTATTATAAGTATAAGGTGCCTTAAAGGAGAGCCGCAAGAGGTTGTAGAAGATAAGAAGTAATTAACCCTTGTCATTCATAGCATCTATTCTAGCATCCAGCCGGTCAATATGCTTTCTGATGGCTATTACGTTGTGATCCCTATCCTCTTCCAGGTTACGTATTCTAATGAACATAAGAACAATAAGTACAACAAGAACTAAATCGAACATGAGTATCTCCATAATTGGTCAGCCTATTAATATTATAGCAAAGTCAAAATATATTATACTATTCATATTTAATAAACCAAACTATCTTTAATAAGTACTTAATATTATTAATATAATGTTATAGTAGTAAAATAATATAAAATAATTACGGAAATATTATTGATTTTTTATACTTTAGTGGTATAATATAACGTGGTGCTTAAGTTAAGCACTTGTTGTTTTTTAATTATTTAGTAGAGGTTGACTATGAATTACAAATTAAAGCTTATGGATCTTAAGTTTGGTAAAAACACAAAACTTGGTGCTAGATGGGTAAACGTTGGTATTAAGAACGTTAATGTATGTCAGGGTTGCTATTTCTTTAATTCATATTTAGAGAGATACATGCTTAATTTACATAGTGTTAGATCAACTGATAGCCACAAACATGAATTCGCTGATGACTTTCATATTATTAGTTACCTTAAAAATAAGGCTTATGATTATATAACTAAGAAGATTTCCATATCTTATAATAATGGCAGTAGAATAGCTACAAAAGAGGTATTTGACCTACCAGAACTTAAGAGGGATAAGCTCAGCAAAGTTGTAACACTGATCTTCACTGGTTTGTTAGGCCAAAATAAGGAATATGATATAACAGATAAGGGACTAGATATTGATTGCTTGAACATACCACTAACTCATTATGTCAATCTAGCCATGAAATGCTCGGTGCCAACATACGTTGAATTAAAAAAGGGAGTTAATCCATTTATGATGTACAATACAGAGTGGTTTGAACTTATGAATGCTATGTTCGATGAATTGTATGGGACACCAGAACTACCAGTTAAAATGAGTGACTACACCCATCTGTTATTTGACTGCAACACCAAATTCACTTGTGATGAATACAAAATTATAGATATAGATGCAAAAGTAGCTGAAGTAAGATATAAAGAAACCCATTATAGTATGGAAAAAGAAGATCATGATAAGTACAACGAGTACGACCGCTGGCACAATAAGGCTTTAGATGTATCACAGTATAGAGCCAAGAACATACCATTGATGAATTATGATCTTGCAATGGGGTATGCGTTCTCAATTATTAATGAAGAAGGTATTGAAAGCGAGCACCCTATATTTGAAGCCCTGCCCTTCTTTAAATCAGCTCTACTTATTCCTAAGTCGGACCCAACAGCTGAAATACTTGCAATTAATTATGAGGATGTATGCAAGAAGTTTGACCTTTATAACTGGGGAATACAAAGTGTATGGGAGTTAGTTAAAATAGAGGACAGATATGAGTTATTAAATAGCTCCTACGAACCAGAATATACCTTAGTTAAGGATAAATGGTTATATAATTATGAATCAGAATTAGAGAAGAGTTTAATAGAACACAAGAACCGTGATATAAAACTTAGATTATTTGGTCCTAAATAGTCAAGTAAATCTGAAATGCCAGTTCTGATGGGACTGGCATTATTTTATTTAATTTTATAACATAATATGGTATAATATATAGTAATTATTAATTGTATATGGTGGTATTTAAATGATTGATCATGAATACAAGGACACTAAGGCTGATCCAATCTATGAAATGGATGGAATAACAATAATAAACGGAGATTCACTAGAAATAATTCCTAAACTATGTAAGTTTAATGCCATAATAACTGATCCACCATATGGCATAACCGACATAAGCTGGGATAAGCAACCCATATTAATTGAAATGTGGAATAAATTAAAGGATCGAGTTATAGATGATAACAGTGGAATAATAATGACAGCGGCTGAGCCATTCAGGACTGATCTTATAATCAGCAACAGGCAATGGTTTAGGTATGACATGGTTTGGATTAAAAATGCTGCTTCCAATTTCTTATTAGCTAAAAAAATGCCACTAAAAAGGCACGAACACGTATTGGTATTCAGTAAGAAGCACGCTAATTATTATCCAGTTATGAAAACAGGTTACAAGCCAATAAAATCAGCTGCCCCTGGAACACCAGAACACTATAAAATTAAGAGTGGTAGAACAGCTTACGTAAACACCGAAGGTACTAGGTATCCAACCAGTGTTTTGGAATATTCACTAGATACTAGAAAAGGAAAAAGTTGGCATCCCACACAGAAACCTCTAGCTTTAATGGAATATTTAATACAATTATACACAAAACCTGGTGATATAATACTAGACCCCTACATGGGATCTGGAACAACACTTATAGCAGCTTATAACACGGGTAGGCGTTGTATAGGGATAGAAATAAGCCCAGAGTATTGTAACAGAGCTATAGAGAGGTTATCAATTGCTAAAAGTCTAAAAGAATCTACTCTAATTAATAACTAAATCTTTAATAAACACTACCGATTGATTATGGCCTTAGACGCCATAAGCACCCTATCCACAACAGCCGCCATACCAAGCCTCTTAATCTGATTAGCCGTAAGTGGGACCACCTTCATGAGAGTATCCACAGCTTCAGATGGTAGATCTAGTGACATATTTGTTGGTTTAAAGTTGGGTATAGTGAAAGTTGTGAATGCGGAACCAGACTTAATAGCTTCTTCAGTACCACCAACAGGAGTATTAGGATTAAAACCTATAATCAAGACATTAAGGAGTTGTGCCAGTCTTGCATAGTAGTAATATATAGTTACATATCTAGCCACATAGGGGTTGATACCACTAGAAACAAGCTGTTGTTCGTTAATTGGAACAATTGAATCCCCAGAAGCATATATCTTAGAAGCAGCAGCATTTAATATTTTATCACTATTTGGGTTAAACACTAGCCTCTCTAAAAAACCACTACCAAAATAGCCAGTATAGGCTTCGTAATCGCAAGGATCGTTTTCATCATACCCAGCATCTCCTGGTCTTCTCCTTGAACTAAATTTGGGTGGGTAGTAAACTGGTAATTTACTATTATCTATTAATGGTGTGTTTAGATTATAGCTACGCTCTATATCACTCCTTAGCTTTTTAATTTTCTCGATATCTTGATACAGGGTTCTATGTAGTAATATATTTAAATCTATTAACCACCTAGTTATATCATATCTTTTAGTAACATCAAGACCTAAAACACCTTTACCTATATTAGGATCAGGTAACCAACGCCCACCACCAAATCTAACGCTACCTCTTCTAACACCATAAGTAGCCTGCAACTTTATTTCTGGTAGTACTAATTTAAATGGCTTATTTGTTTGTTCCATTAAGAGCAGCCTCCAGTTCACCATTCAGACTTGAGTTGATGCTGTCAAGGTCACGCATGCCGCCAAAGAAAATGAACTGTGCAAGGGTTAAAACAAGAAGGCGCTTGCTTCTATCATCAGCATACACTGTAGAGTCACCAGCCTGGCGTATGTACTTATATACCAGTTGAGTGTTGCACAGGTTGTATTCCTTCCAGCGGGTTATAAATATTCGAGGCACGTCAGCAAGTATCCAGTCCTGTTCTATGTCATGCATGCACACAACGAAGCTAGCTGTTACATCCTCAGAAACCCAAGGCCCATCACAAGCAACTGAGTCCTTAAGCCAAGCTTTGAAGTGGTCAGCATATATTGCAACACACTTCTTTATAAGTTGTGACTTAAGAGATCCATTACCAGTCCATATACCAAGAGAATTATTAACGAAGTCACTAATGTAACCAAACACAACATGCTGGGTTAGTGGTTTTGGCAAAGAAGCCTTATAGTTGATCCAGAACTTCCATCCAGCAAAGCCAGCTCCTATAAGCATAACTATTAAGCCTGGTATAACATACCCCTTTTCAATAAGTGAACTACCAGTTGAGAACAGCTGATCCATAATAAGCTCCAAATAGTGTTATCTTTAATATTATACCAAAGCAAATAACTTATTTAAGGTATACCTGCAAAAAAATAGCACTTTATGGTATAATATATAGGTATAAGAAAGGGGTTACGATGCAATCCATTAAAATTGATGCCAATACACTAGATATTTCAACTACAGGATCTAACGTTGACATAGTATCAGGAGCACAAGCCTGGAAGCAATACTTAGAGCAGCGCCTTAGATTATGGAAAGGGGAGTACTTCCTTGACACAACTAGGGGGGTTGACTATGCTAATATACTTGGCAGCAAGAAGCTCCCATCAGAAGATATTTTTATTGACGTAATAGAATCATCAGGCTATAATACTAAGGTGACATCATTCAACATGTCATTAGGAACTGATCGTAAGTTATCAGTAGTGTTTTCATGCACTTGCGATATAGGAACAATTGAAAATATAGAGGTTATTATATGACTATAACTGCATTAGGTTATGAACTTCCACTTATTAATGATATAAGAACAAGTATAGCTGATGAAATACGCATAACATACCCAGACTTGTTGCTTAAGCCTGAAACAGTTGAGGGTCACATAGTTGATCTGGTTGCCAATAGAGTATACCAACTTGAGCTTAAGATGCAGGCACTTTATAATGACCTGCCTGGCAACGCAATAGGCTTAGCCCTTGACAGTTGGTGCAAACTAAAGGGTATTTCTAGGTATGCAGCCACCCCAGCTGTAACAGAACTAACCTTCGTGGGTAATAATGGCACCACAATACCAGCAGGAACAATAGTAGTTGATAACTCTGATCTTAATTATGCAACTCAAGCTGATATAAATCTAACCAATGTATGTAGTAATATAATTCAGATTAACTTTACTTCAGTTCCGACTTCAGGAACTTGGACTCTTACTATAAATGGTGTAAGTTATGTTTTCAATTACAATGTTGTTAACATGTTACTTCATAGTAAGGTTAGTTCCTACACAGGTAATTATGAAGATGGCTTTACTTGCACACTAACAGAACAGCCAAGTACAGTAGCTGTTGTTAGATCAGGTGCATTTAATGCAGTACCAAGCGCATTGATATTAGAAAGTAGTGACTTATTTAAGAACACAGTAACAGCTGTAGCTACACGCCCAGGTCTGTTTACCTCTCCAGCTTGGGCGGTAGCCCAGTTGTCGGTAAGCATAGCTGGTGTTAACTATATATATAACGTATTAGCAAGTAATGAAGGAAGGAATGAGGAGACAGACTCCGAACTCTATGAAAGGTTCACAACGTTGAATGGATCAATAAGCGGATCTATAGAAGGTCTTAAGGAGTCCTTACCTAGGTTCGTTAACGAAGAAATAGACGACGACCCTGTAACCAAGGTACTGGTAAAAACACACTATGGAGCTGGACCAACTGGAGCCCCTAATCCTATAGAGATATATGTATCAGGTGGAGTTAGTAAGGGTCAGGAAATAGCAGACGCACTAAGGCTGCATTTAGTAGCCCCAGGTATAACGCTCTATGGTGACGAGACTTACACCTGCTACGATTCAGATTATTTTGATCATGAATGCAAGTTCTCAAGGATATCTAAGCAGCCTATTTATGTAACAATACAGGTTCAGGTTGATTCATCACTGTTCCCAGGTGCAGACGCTGTAAAAGAAGCACTTGTTGAATGGGGAAACTCACTTGGAGCTGGTGCCAAAGTAATAAGAATACCAGGAGTTACATCTGCACTGTCGGCAATACCAGGTATACTTGATATACCCATACTTACATTAAGTGAAGATGGCATTACATATGTTGCTGCCAACATAGACATAGACCCATATGAAGAATCAGAATGGACATTAACAAATATTGATGTGGATGTTATATAATGGGACTAATATTTACACCATCGAGTCTTACATTTAGATCATTGGTTGGTAATAGCAGCACTAAGAGCGTAGAATTAAGCTCAGAAGGGTTTTTATTCAATGGGTTAACAGCTACCCCAGGTAGACCATTTACTGTTACAGACGCAGTAATTAAGCATCTTCACAATGGTGTTGTATTCACTGAAGGTGTAAGTTACTATGTACAGCCTAATGGTAGCATATCAGAAACACTTTCAACGTGCTTAATAGGTATAGGTAACAGTACTGGTGGTCTTAATCTTACATTTAAGAGGCTTCTGATAGACTCCCTCAACGACGGCAACCCTTTCTACTTCCTTGGTGAATTCACAGAAGGTGTTCATTACTTCTTCAGCTCCGCTGGCGATAAAATAGTCCCAGCATCTGACCCTGACATTACACCTTGGTATGCCGGAATAGGCAACGCTGATGGTGATATTGATGAGGACATTAGGCAGTTGAAAATCTATGATGTTGACAGCCCTGCTAATGTTCAACTTGATGTTGAGTTCAATGTAACTGGAAACTATGTACTGTTGAGTGGTAAAATTGTTGTAAGAGCCTACAACGGAGTTTCATGGATTAAAGTAAGCACTGGTGATTATGTCCAGTGTGCTGATGGAACATTCACAATACCAGTTACTTTACCTTCAGCGAGTTTTGCTGTGAATACTAATGTTACTATTGGCTGTTTCGATTATGAGACTTATGATTTGAATGGCACTGATACAAGTGATATTATTGCCACAGTAACAATGGATATTCCCGAACTTACTGCTGGAACTGAAGGAACTATTACTGGAACTTCAAACGGCTCAGTTGTTGATGTCTATTCAAGGGTTTCCAGTCCGGAAGGTGAATGGGCACTTTTTGATGGTACTGTTGCTGTAGACGAAACAGGCAACTGGACGGCAACTGGAACTATTGCTACAGCAGAAACATATGACTTCAGGGCAGTTGATACAACTGATCCTGATGGATTTGTGCAGGTGGAAGATGTTGTTGTGGCAAGTGCATCAACTGCAAAATTAACAATGAATTGCACTTGCACGGCATCCACACCAACGAGTATATAAGGAGGAACATAATGAAAGACAAAAATAAATCACACAATTTAAAGTGTAGAATAGCTGATTTTGAATATAAATCAGGGTCAAAATCAGGGTCAAAGCTCACCGTTAAAAA
>Ga0209099_1004669_pt1 | contig 10255 bp, 6 predicted proteins | sample AD_JPNHW2_MetaG_FD_184430 | JGI IMG/M metagenome (GOLD analysis project Ga0209099, IMG submission 184430) | Active sludge microbial communities of municipal wastewater-treating anaerobic digesters from Japan - AD_JPNHW2_MetaG (SPAdes) (version 2) | ecosystem: Engineered > Bioreactor > Anaerobic >...
GGCGAGACGGCCCGGTTCCTCATGGACATGGTCCGGGTGCCGTCCTTCAGCATGACCGAGGGCGACGTCATCCAGGTCATCAAGAAGGAGATGGAGGCCCAGGGCTTCGACGAGGTCAAGGTGGACGGCCTGGGCAATGTGATCGGGCGCATCGGCAACGGTCCCCGCATCATCGCCTTCGATGCCCACATCGATACGGTCTATCCCGGCGACATGAGCCTCTGGAACTTCGACCCCTTCACGCCCAGGATCGAGGACGGCCAGGTCTGGGGCCGCGGCACCGTGGACCAGGAGGGCGGCATGGCCGCCATGGTCACCGCCGGCAAGCTCGTCAAGGAGATGGGCCTGAACAAGGGCTTCACCCTCTACTTCACGGGCACCGTCATGGAGGAGGACTGCGACGGCCTCTGCTGGAAGTACATCCTGAACGAGGACAAGATCCGTCCCGAGATGGTGGTCATCACCGAGCCCACGAACATGAACATCTACCGCGGGCACCGCGGCCGCATGGAGATGCAGGTGCGCGTCAAGGGCCTGAGCTGCCACGGCAGCGCCCCCGAACGCGGCGACAACGCCATCTACAAGATCAGCCGGGTCGCCCTGGAGATCGAGAAGCTCCACGACCGCCTCGCCAACGACCCGTTCCTGGGCAAGGGCAGCATCTGCGTGTCCCAGGTCTTCTTCACCGGCCCCAGCCAGTGCGCCGTGCCCGACAGCGCCTGGATCAACCTGGACCGCCGCCTGACCTTCGGCGAGACCAAGGAGATCGCCGTGGCCGAGGTGAAGGACGCCGCCGCCCGGGCCGGCTATCCGGACGCCGAGGTCACCGTGCTCGAATACGCCGAGAAGGCCTACACCGGCCTCGTCTATCCCATGGAGAAGTACTACCCCACCTGGGCGATCCCCGAGACCAGCCCCTGGGTCGTCTCGGCCGTGGACGCCTACGAGAAGACCCTGGGCCGGAAGCCCTTCGTGGACAAGTGGACCTTCAGCACCAACGGCGTCTCCATCGCCGGCATGGAAGGCATCCCCTGCATCGGCCTCGGCCCCGGCAACGAGGTGCTGGCCCACTTCCCCAACGAGCACTGCCCCCTGGAGCACCTCTCCGGCGCCTCCGCGTTCTACGCGGGCCTGGTGGCCCAGCTGAACGGCAAGGCCTGAGGGAGGGCACGCTCCGATGACCCCCTTCACCTACCGATGCACCGACTGCGGACGCGAGTATCCGCGGGACCAGGTCCGCTATCTCTGCCCCGAGTGCGGGAAGAGCTACCGGCCGGGCATCCCCCTCGCGGGCGTGCTGGAAGCGGTCTTCGATTATCCGCGCATCCACGATTCCTTCAGGCCTGAAGCCCCAGACTGGAATCTGTTCTGCGCCGTCGAGGCCGAGTTCCATCCCCCCATGGCCGTGGGCAACACCCCCCTTGTGAAGGTGCGCCGGCTGGGCGAGAGCCTGGACCTCCCCGGGCTCTGGGTCAAGAACGACGGACTCAACCCCAGCGGCAGCCTCAAGGACCGGGCCTCCTTCCTCGTGGCCGCCGAGGCGCGGCGCCTGGGCGAGCGGCGGGTCGTGGCGGCCTCCACCGGCAACGCCGCCTCCGCCCTGGCGGTCGTCTGCGCCTCCGCCGGCCTCGAGGCGCTGATCTTCGTCCCCGAGAAGGCCCCCAGGGGCAAGCTCGTGCAGATGGTCGTGGCGGGGGCCACGGTGGTCCCCGTGAAGGGCACCTACGACGACGCCTTCCGGCTGAGCCTCGAATACACGGCCCAGCGGGGAGGCCTCAACCGCAACACGGCCTACCATCCCCTCACCCTCGAAGGGAAGAAGACCGCCGGGCTCGAGATCTGGGCCCAGCTCGGCTTCCAGGTCCCGGACGCCGTGGTCGTCTCCGTGGGGGACGGCGTGATCCTGGGCGGCGTGCACAAGGCCTTCGTGGACCTGCGTCGCGCCGGACTCATCGACAGACTCCCCCGCTTGATCGGGGTGCAGGCAGAGAAGTCCGACGCCATCCACCGCTATGTCCAGACGGGCGTCTACCGCGACGCGGCGGATCCTTCCACCCGGGCCGACTCGATCTCGGTGGTCTGCCCCAGCAACGCCCACGGCGCGCGGAAGGCGGTGCTGGAAAGCATGGGCCTGACGCTCACGGTGACCGACGACGAGATCCTCGACGCCCAGGGACTCCTGGCCCGGGGCACGGGCATCTTCACGGAGCCTGCCGGCGCTGCAGCCATGGCCGGCCTGGTGAAGCTCCAGAAGGGCGAAGGCCGCCTGTCTCCCGACGCCCGCGTGGTGGTCCTCGCCACCGGCCACGGGCTGAAGGACATCGAGTCGCCCCTCACCCGCATCTCCATCCCCGCCGCCGTGGAGCCGCGCATGGAGGCGGTGAACGTATGAACGGGATCGCCGCGGGGATTTCGGAGAACAACCAAACGGCAATCTTGGCCGAAAGCCATGTTCATCCGAATGCCATCCCTTTCATCTCTTCTATCCTTGTCATAAAAGCATTAAAAGATGGATTAACAAGGATGAAAGGGATGAAAGGGATAATAGAAAATAAACAGATGCTGGGTCCTGCACATGCTCACTGATCCTGGTCGCACCCTCATCCGCAACGGCCGTCTGGTCCTGGAGTCGGGAATCGAGACGGCGGACCTCCTGGTGGAGGGCGAGCGCATCGCCGCCATCGGGCACGGCCTGGAGACGGGCGACGCCCGGGTGATCGATGCCGCGGGCTGCTACGTGCTCCCCGGCTTCATGGACTTCCACACCCATGTCGACGACCGCATCGGGCGCTTCCAGCTGGCCGACGACTACGAGAGCGGCACCCGCGCGGCCGCCCTCAATGGCATCACGACCCTCTGCACCTTCGTCACCCAGGATCCGGCTGTTTCCCTGCGCCAGGGGCTCCGGACCGCCCGGGGGAAGGCGGAAGGCCGTTCCCACGTCGACGTGGCCTGGCACCTCACACCCACCACCTTCGGCGAGGAGGACTGGCGCGAGATGGCGCTCCTGGCGGAAGCGGGCTACCGCACCTTCAAGTTCTACACGACCTACAAGAGCGCGGGCATCTACGCGGACGAGGCCCGGCTGGAGGAGGTCTTCCGGCGCCTGGGGCCCCTGGGCGTCCGCTTCCTGGTCCACTGCGAAGATGACGCGGTCATCGCCGCCGTGGACCCGGTCCGCATGGAGCTGGCCCGCGGATCGGCCCACGCGCGGCTCCGCCCCGAGCAGGCCGAGACCACCTCGGTGGAGAAGCTCCTCGCCCTGGCCGAGCGCTGCGGCGTGCCCGTCCACATCGTCCACGTCTCGACCGTCGGCGCGGCCGAGCGCATCCTGGCCGCCCGGACCCGGCAGGACGCTACCTGCGAAACCTGCCCCCAGTATCTCTGGCTGGACGAGAGCTGGCTGGACCGGCCGGACGGCCACCGCTGGATCTGCTCCCCTCCCCTGCGGAACGATCGCGCGCGGTTCCGGGAACTCGCCCACGACGGCGCCTTCGATGTCGTCGCCACCGACCACTGCGCCTTCACGCGCAGGGACAAGGACGACCGCGACAAGTGGGACGTGCGGACCGTCGCCAACGGCCTCCCCGGCATCGGGGCCCTGCCCCACCTGGCCTGGAAGGTCTGGGAACACGACCCCCACCGCGCCGCCAGGGAACTGGCGCGGCGCCTCTCCTCCGGGCCGGCCACCCTCCTGGGCGTGGGGAACCGGAAGGGTTCGCTGCGCGAAGGGCTGGACGCGGACCTCGTGGTCCTGGACCCCCGGGGTCCCCTGCGTCCCATCCGTTCCACCTTCGCCGACGCCTTCGAGACCTACCCTGAATTCAACACCACCCTCTCCTTCCGCCACGTCCTCCTGCGAGGCAAGTCCCTCGTGGAGAAGGACGAGCTGGCTGAACCCGGCACCCGCCGCGGACAGGCCCTGCAGGGCCGGGCCTGAGTCGTACCTCCGCCCACCCCCTTTCCCGTTCCATGGAGATTCCCATGCCCACTTCCGCCATCCGCGCCCTGCTCGCCGAATTCCAGGGGCTCAGGACCGACCTCTTCCACAAGGACTTCCTGCTGACCTGGGAGCATTCCGAGGAGGAGCTCAAGGCCATCCTGACCCTGGCCGAGACCCTCAAGCAGCTCCACCAGGCCGGCTGCTCCTACCGCAGCTTCGACAGCGGCCTCGCCATCTCCATCTTCCGCGACAACTCCACCCGCACCCGGTTCAGCTTCGCCTCCGCCGCCAGCGCCCTGGGCTTCACGCTCTCCGAGTTGGACGAGCAGAAGAGCCAGGTGGCCCACGGGGAGACCGTGCGCGAGACGGCCAACATGATCAGCTTCCTGGCCGAAGTCATCGGCATCCGGGACGACATGTTCCTGGGCGAAGGCAACAAGTACATGCGCGAAGTGGGCGACGCCCTCACGGACGGGAACCAGCAGGGCGTGCTCCACCGCCGCCCCAGCCTCATCAACCTGCAGTGCGACATCGATCACCCCACGCAGGTCCTGGCCGACCTGGCCTGGCTGAAGAAGCACTTCGGCGGCCTCCAGAACCTCAAGGGCAAGAAGATCGCCATGACCTGGGCCTACAGCCCCAGCTACGGCAAGCCCCTTTCCGTGCCCCAGGGCGTCATCGGCCTCATGACCCGGTTCGGCATGGACGTGAGCCTCGCCTATCCCGAAGGCTACGGCCTCATCCCCGATGTGGTGGAGCTGGCGAAGAAGCAGGCGGCCCGGAGCGGCGGGAAGTTCGAGGTGGTCAACAGCATGGAGGAGGCCTTCCAGGGCGCCCACATCGTCTATCCCAAGTCCTGGGCTCCCTACCACGTCATGCAGCGCCGCACCGAACTCCTCCAGAAGTCGGACAAGGAGGGGCTCAAGGTCCTCGAGAAGGAATGCCTGGCCAACAACGCCAAGTTCCAGAACTGGGAGTGCGACCGCAGGAAGATGGACCTCACCGCCGACAAGAAGGCGCTCTACATGCACTGCCTGCCCGCCGACATCACCGACGTCAGCTGCAAGGCCGGCGAGGTGAGCGCCGAGGTCTTCGAGCAGTACCGCATCCCCACCTACCACGAGGCCAGCTACAAGCCCTTCGTCATCAGCGCCCTCATGTTCCTCACCCGCCTCCAGGATCCCGGCGGGAAGCTCCAGCAGATCGTCGACCGCGCCCGGACGCTGAGCATATAGGCTCTTCCCGGCCAGGCGGGCCAATCCCCCGGATCCCCGCGACCCGCGCGGATCCGGGGGATTGGCTGGACGACGGCCGGGAAGGCCGGCCCCGCGACCGGGGCTCCACTTCCGCCCCGCAACCCTGCATCCCACGCGTCACGCAGGGGGACGTCCGCCGGCATCGGCGAGGTCACGCCCCTCGCTCAGAGGCCGAAGATCTCCTTGATCGCCGCCACCAGCGCGTCCGAGTCCTCCCGGGTGTTGTAGCCCTGGAACGAGACCCGCACGAAGAGGCGACCCTTGTGCGAGGTCACGGGAACCTCGATGCGGTAGCGGTCGAAGAGCGTCTCCTTCAAGGTGTCCGCGTCCATGGACGGCACGGGGATCACGACCATCTGGCCGTAGTCCGCCTCTCCGCAGACCGGCTCCAGCCCCGTCATCCCGCAGACGCGGCGGAGCGTCTCGGCCGCGAGGGCGTGGCACTCTCTCCGGACCCTGTCCCAGTCGTGCCGCGTCTGGAATTCGATCGCGGCCGGAACGGCCAGGAAGGCGGCCAGGTCGCGGGTCCCCTGCCACTGGAGGCGCCGCTCCAGGAGGGTGCGGCCCGTGTAGGCGTCGAAGCCGGTATGGCCCTCGATGTCGCTGCTGTAGCCCCAGCTCACGACCGTGGCGTCCACCAGGCGGTGGTGCTCAGGCCTGACGTGCAGGAAGGCCGAGCCCTTGGGCGCGCAGAGCCACTTGTGGCAGTTCCCCGTGTAGAAATCGGCGCCCAGTCCATCCAGGTCCAGGGGAATGTGCCCGGGGGCGTGGGCCCCGTCGATGAGCGTGAGGATCCCCGCCTCCCGCGCGCGGCGGCACAACTCCGCGAGGGGGAAGATGAGCGCGGTCGTGGACGTGATGTGGCTGAGGTAGATCACCCGGGTACGGGAGGTCACTCCGGCCCAGACCCGCTCCGTGAATTCCTCCGCCCTGAAGGGCAGGGGGATCTCCACGGGCACGTAGCGCGCGCCGGTGTGCCGGCAGACGAAGTCCCAGGTGTTGTCGCAGGCGCCGTACTCGTGGTCCGTGGTCAGGATCTCGTCCCCCGCGAGCAGGGGGATGGAGCGCGCCACCGTGTTCACGCCGCAGGTGGCGTTGGTGACGAAGACCAGGTCATCCGGGTTCGCCCCGACGCAGCGCCCCAGGACCGTCCGCGACTGCGCCAGCAGATCGGCGGAACGCCGGCCGAGCAGCTCCACGGGATTCCTTTCCAGTTCCCGCTGCCACCCCTGGTAGCTTTCCAGCACCTTCGCAGGGCAGGCCCCGAAGGAGCCATGATTCAGGAAGACGATCGATGGGTCGAGCAGGAACAGGTTCTTCATGAGCAACTCGCGGGAGGTCCGTCGGAGATCCGCCGAGTGCTTGACGCGGTGACCGGCACGACTCAAATAACGTAGCACCAGGGAACCGCAACGGATCAGCAAAATTCGGGCCGATTTTCTTCAAGCCCGGGCCAGCGCGTCCAGGAGCGGCCGGATGTCCTTGAGGGAGTATGGCTTCGCCAGGATCCATACCCGGCGGCTCTCCTTCAGGGTCTCCTGGAGGGATTCGTCCATGAGCCCGGTGCAGAACACGATGGGGAGTTCGGGCCGCAGGACCCGGATGCGGGCCAGCGTCTCCAGTCCGCTCAGCCCTGGCATGTTGTGGTCCAGGAAGACCACGTCCACGTCCAGGCCTTCCGCGAGCAGCCGGAGACCCGCATTCCCGTCGGCGGCGGTCTCCACCACCTGGTGCCCCAGGATCGTCATGAGATCCGGGAAGGAGTCGCGGATCAGGTCGTCGTCGTCGACGAGGAGCATCTTCAGCGGCCTCGCCGTCCTCCGGTCGGGGGTGGCCTGGGGACGCCGGTCCTGGACCTCGGCCGGCTCGTCCAGGGCGTTGAAGCGCAGGATCACCCGCGTCCCCCTGCCCTCCTCGCTCTCGAGTTCCATGGTCCCGCCGTGGGCCTTCATGGTCCCGTAGACGCCGGACAATCCCAGCCCCGTGCCCTTCCCCACGGGCTTGGTCGTGAAGAACGGCTCCATGGCTCGCTGCCTGATCTCCGCCGGCATGCCGTGCCCCGTGTCTTCCACCACGAGCTCGACGCCGTTCTCCTCCACCCGCCGGGTCCGGAAGCGCAGCCGTCCCTTCCCGGGCATCGCGTCGAGCGCGTTGATGCAGAGGTTCATCAGCGCGTTCCCGATGGCGGATGGATCTCCGAGGATCCTCGGCAGCCCTTCCTCCAGGTCCGCCTGCAGTTCGATCCGCTGCAGGGTGGTGTGCCGGAGCATGTCGACTTCCTTGCGCACGATCTGGTTCAGGTCCAGGGGGCCGGGTTCCTGGAGGCCTTTCCGCGCGAAGTCCGTCAGGTTCTTCACCAGGTTCCGCCCCCGGTCCGTGGCGTTCAGGATGATGTCCAGTCCTGGTCCGAGCCCGGGGTTCTGGGCGCACTTCACCTTGAGGACCGACGCCATGCCCTGGATGGCCTGCAGGAGGTTGTTCATGTCGTGGGCAACCCCTCCCGCCAGGCTTCCGAGGCTGTCCAGCTGCTGGGCGTGCTGGATCTCGGCCTCGAGCCGGCGCCGCTCCTCCTCGTTCCGCTTCCGTTCCGAGATGTCCTCGAAGATCGCCGCGATCGCCCCCTGCCCCTGCTGGATCGGGAACAGGTGGAGGTGCAACTGCTTTCCCAGGATCCGCGAATAGCCTTCGAAGACGTACGGCCGGCCGGTCTCCGCGACCTGGCGGAACTCCTCCAGCAGCGGCGGCTCCTGAGTGCCGAAGAACTCGCTCGCCAGCCTGCCCAGGCACGCCCCGCGGCTGATCCCCGTCTGGCTCTCGTAGGCCGGATTGGCGTCCACGAACCGGTAGTCGATCACCTTCCCCCGGTCGTCGCAGATCATCTCGTGGATGCCCACCCCTTCGACCATGGCCTCGAAGAGCGAGCGGAACTTGCTCTCGCCCCGAACGAGCGCCGCCTCGGCCATCCTGCGTTCGGTGATGTCGAGGGTGATGCCGGCCAGGAACGTGGGCCTTCCTGCCCGCACTACCGGGAACTTGAGGGTGGTGAAGAACCTGCCGCCCAGTTCCTCGTCCACGGTCACGAGGGCGTTCTCCTGGATGATCCGGCGGTCGTCCTCGCTCATGGCCTTGGCGAGTTCCGGGGGGAACAGCTCTTCCATGGTCTTCCCCAGGATCTGGTCCAGGGGCCTGCCCAGCAATTTTTCGTAGTTGCGGCTCAGGCGGATGGGCCTGAGATCCGCGTCCTTGAAGAAGACGTAGGCGGTGCTGAATTCCATGAAGAGATCGAAGAGCTCCTCCATGTCCCGCCTGGAACGCTCGACCCGCAGACGTTCAGTGATGTCCTTGCAGAGCGCCAGGATGCGGACGCCCTCCCCCGGAGGCAGGACCTTGGCGTCGATCGCCACGGGCGTCGCGCGGCCCGAGGGGTCCACGTAGTCGACCTCGAAGTCCCGCGCGCTTCCCTCCTCGAGGCACTTCCGCAGCCAGGCCTCGCTCCGGGGCAGGTCGTAGGCGGCGGTCCATTCCGAGACGCCCGCCCCGACGATGTCCGACAGGACCGCCCGCCCCGTGAGGCGGAGGTAGCCGGCATCGGCCTCCACCACCCTGCCCTCGGCGTCCAGGCTCACCCAGCCGAGGCCCCCTTCGAGGTTCCGGCGCGGCGATGGCTCCCCAGTGAATGAATCCTGCATGATCGTATCCATCCTTGATGCGCGCAGCCAGGTCAGGCCTCGGGACCGATGCGCGTCCCGGCCGGGAGCATCGCCCGGTTGGGGATCACGACGATCCCGTCCTGTACCACCCAGTTCCCCCGGTTGAGGTCCACGCCGCAGGGGAAGGCCCGGATCTGAACCCCGTCGCCGATCCGGACGTTCTTGTCCACGATCGCTCCCTGGATGCAGCAGTCCCGGCCGATGCCCAGGGGGGGCCTCCCCTCCTGGCTCCCGTGATCGTAGTAGTCGGCGCCCATGATGATGCTGTCCTGGATGCGCGTTCCTGCCCCGATGCAGCTCCGCAGGCCGATGATGGCGTGGGTGATCTCCGCCCGGTCGATGATGCAGCCCTCGCTCATCATCACGTCCTTCATGCGGCTGTCGGTGATGCTGGAGCTCGGAAGGAACCGCGAGTGGGTGTAGATGGGGCTCTTGGCGTCGTAGAAGCTGAACGGCGCGCTGGGTCCCGTCAGGGCGAGGCTGGTGTCGAAGAAGGAGCGGACGGTCCCGATGTCCTTCCAGTAGCCGTCGAAATCGAATCCCACGATGGACAGCTTCCCGATGGCGTAGGGGATGACGTCGCTCCCGAAATCGTCGAAATCGGGGTTGTCGAGGAGCATGTTCACGAGGGTCCGGATCTTGAACGCGTAGATCCCCATGGAGCCGAGGTAGGGCCGGGCGGGATCTTCCCGGCAGACCATCCGCGCCAGCGTCCCGGGATCACTGGGCTTCTCGACGAAGTCCACGATGTGGCCGTTCACGTGGCGCTTCAGGATCCCGCAGCGGGGAGCCTCCTCCCGGAGCAGGGGCTGGACTCCCACGGTCACATCCGCGTCCTTGGCCACGTGGTAGTCCAGCATGGCCGCGTAGTCCATGCGGTAGAGATGGTCTCCCGCCAGGATCAGGACGTGCCTGGCGCCCGTGGCCTGGATCTCGTTGAGCTGCTTGCGGACCGCGTCCGCGGTGCCCTGGTACCAGTCGCTGGTCTTGAGCGTCTGCTCCGCCGCGAGGATCTCGACCCAGCCCGTGTGGAAGGCGTCGAACTTGTAGGTGTTGGTGATGTGGCGGTGCAGGGAGACGGAATTGAACTGGGTCAGGACGAAGACCCGGTAGACCCCCGAATTGATGCAGTTGCTGATCGGGATGTCGATGAGGCGGTACTTCCCGGCGATGGGCACCGCCGGCTTGGACCGATCCATCGTGAGGGGATACAGCCGCTGACCCCGTCCTCCTCCCAGAATCACCGCCAGGGTCTCGCCGACTGCGGACATCATGCCTCCCGGATCCTGTTTGCCATAGTTGTCGGTATGTCTGGCCCGCCAGGATTAATCCTGTACATCGTCCGG
>Ga0209099_1004670_pt1 | contig 10252 bp, 9 predicted proteins | sample AD_JPNHW2_MetaG_FD_184430 | JGI IMG/M metagenome (GOLD analysis project Ga0209099, IMG submission 184430) | Active sludge microbial communities of municipal wastewater-treating anaerobic digesters from Japan - AD_JPNHW2_MetaG (SPAdes) (version 2) | ecosystem: Engineered > Bioreactor > Anaerobic >...
AACCTACTGACTTCTTCAAATTTGCCAATGATGCCTGTGAGGCATATATGCGTGCTGGTAAGGTTGGGACCCATGATCGAAGCAAATCTATTATTGAGAAAATCAGACAATTTGTCGATAGCCAGCCACTTAACTTCCAGGATATTGATGTCGATTTTCTTAACCGTTATGAGCGTTATTGCCAGACAGAGTTTAAAAACAAGATGAATACTATACACATGAACATGAAGTTTATCCGTAAGTTGTTCAATGATGCTTATCGTTTGGAGTTGATCGATCATAAAGACATCCCTTTCAACAAGTATAAGATGAAGACTGAAAAAACACAGCGCGTCTATCTTACAGAGGATGAATTATCAGCTTTCGAAAACGCTAAAGTGACGCCTGGTACACGAATGGACTTACATAAAGATATGTTCATTTTTGCCTCTTATGCTGGCGGTCTCCGGGTTTCAGATGTTTTGCAACTTACCTGGGAAAACTTTGATGGCGAGATCATTCATGTTTCAGTCAAAAAGACCAAATCTCAGCTATCCTTTCTCTTGCCTGATCGGGCCAGGGAAATCATTGAAAAGTACAGGCCCGAAAAGTATGAACCAACTGATTTTATTTTCCCAATGCTCACCAACGACCTGAATCGTGATGACCTCATCCTGATGGATAATGAGATATCAAAAGCAACTGCTTACATAAATAAGAATCTTGGTCTGATTGCTAAAAAAGCTAAACTATCGAAACATATCAGCTTTCATATAAGTCGTCACACCTGGGCTACCAGGGCTCTATCCAAAGGCATCAGTATCGATAAAGTTTCTAAAATACTTGGCCATGCTGATATTTCTGAAACGCAAATCTATGCTAAGATCATAAACGAAGAACTCAACAAAGCCATGCAGGTATTCAACAAGAGGGAAACTCCGATTCCAGAAACCGTCCAAATCCAGGCAGTTTCAGTAGATCAGGCTGATTATTGACTCTATTGACCTCATTATGCTTTTTTTACATAGCTTATTAACATACCCGACCTTCACTCATGTAGGGGCTTTGTTAATATCTTTTTCCCCATGTCACTGGAATTCACTTCATGGCTTCTGTTTACCTTTACGCCCCTTGTAATTGACTGGTAATGGATTTGTAAGAGCTTGTCTGACAACTATTTTACATATCTACTATGTCTCATCATCGACTATTTTAACTCTTTACGACTCATGACCTTTATCAAGCAACTATTGATTAAGATTCTGGCATATCTAAATGATCATCAATTTCAATTCTGTAACAACTGTCCTATTTCAGGATTTCAATTTTGTCCAGTCAGGTCAATCACATACACTTGATTTTGATATTGTCATTGATGGGGAAGTCTCTTCAGATTATTATTGTTTGGCTCTTTTCAAAAAGATAATATCAATAGGCCTTTCTGAAATAGTTGATTTTCTGGATTACCAATGTGATAACCTGAAAAGTCCGATCTCCTGGCTTAACTCAATGGAGAAGTTGATAAGATTAAACCAGGCATGGTTTAATGATGATGATCAGAAATATAGACAAATAAAGTGGGGGTCGGAGATCATTGCTAAACGTCATCAATTAAAGGTTGCTTCAATTCAACATGCTCGTGAGCAAAAAGTGCGTCATTCAATGAATGGATATTCAGGTGACAAAATCTATTGTTTTGAAGAAGTACTGGGGAAAATAGGCACTATGTCTGTTGCTGAAGAAAAGATACTTTACTTAAAGGCCCAGATAAAAGAGTACCATCAAAATCCTCCGGAGTTTGAATCTACATTAAAGCCTAAATTCGATAAGCAATGCCAGCTCGAAATTGACAGCATTTTTGAAGAAGAAGAGCTGCTCAGAAAATTCAATGAAAAAAAGTCCAGGTCGAAGCGATCCAATGACTTTACTCCTAAAGGACAATTCCATTGTAATACAAATGCTTTTATAGATATCATGTATCAGTTGACCAATGAAATTAAAGTGGAAGGAAGACCCTTGTTGGAAATTTCGACATCAGATCTGGCGGATATCATCTGTCAGCATTTTAGGGATAAAGAGGGTAATCCTGTTCCCAGGTCAACTGTGCTTACGGTTCTCGACCCTAACAGGCCGGAGAAAAGACCTAAAGGAAACAAGAGATATAAAATAAATAATTACTTTGAGTAAAGTCAATTAAACATAAATAATTATTGGCTCATCAGACTGTTTCATTGATATTCTTCTTGCATTTCTAGCCCTTAGCATGTGGTCTTGTATATCATTCTGCTGATAACAAGGAATTTAACTTCATATTCATCTTGGTTGGATGTTTTCTGATATCCAATCCTCACTCTTAATGATTCTGAATGCTGCTCAATCCGAATAACTGATCATATTTATTATTCAATCATTCCTGTCCTTCTGGTTGATAATCTGTCAATCAGGAATAGATATGGTCTGACTAGACCTTATTAAGACCATCTGCCCGATTTTTCTCAGATTCTTTTGCCTCCTAATCTTATTAATCACAAAAGCAATGGAAGCAATTTTCATGACACCCGAACAGTACCAGAAACTCCTGGACAAGATCGAAGAATTAAATCTTCGTTTGCAACCCTCCTCCAAAAGCATTAGGGACATCGTAATAGATAATGATGATTTCCTGGCATTGATGAAAATAGCTGCTCGTACAGCCCAGCGTTGGCGCGATAGCGGTAAAATAGCATTCTCCCAGGTAGGCGCAAAAATCTATTACACCCAGGCTGATATCGAAATGTTTCTCAAAAGCCATTATAACGATGCATTTGCCAACAAAGCCGCAGCCAGGCTAATATCCAGGCCAAAGAGAAAGGCATAGTTAGAGTGATTACAAAAATGCTGCTGTAAGAACTTATGTCGCCCGGCTTAAGTTCTTCTTCATTTTCTGAATGAATCACTATTAAAGTCCTCTTAATCATTGCTAATATTTCAAAATAGAATCCTTCTTAACTGAAATCCTTTCCCATGAACCTCTCCATATTCCAAAACTTCACAGTCATTCTTGATAACAAACCCTTGGCCAATATCCTCACTGATATCAAATCCGGCAAATACCGTGGGCCTGTCGGATACATTCGTAAATGCCTGCAGGAAAATAAACTCGAATCATACGAGAAAGCCAAGAAAGGACTGCTTGCTTTCACACCCTCGGGACAGTTCCACGGTGGCCGTAACCAGGATACGCTCAAAAAGTATTCCGGTATCATTGTCCTGGACTTCGACAAACTCACTCCCGATCAGCTCAAGTCCTGCCGTGAATCGGTCGTGGACGATCCACATACTCTTGCTGCTTTCATCAGTCCTTCAGGCAATGGCCTGAAAGCTTTTGTTCAAACCAATGCCACTCCTGAATCACACAAAGATCAGTTCCTGAAGGTTCAGGCCTATTATGAAAAGCTGACAGGTTTGCAAATCGACAAATCGGGCAAAGACTACACTCGCCTTTGCTTCATGTCCTTCGATCCCGATACTTACCACAATCCCAATGCTCAAGTGTTCGGCAACACTCAAATTGACGTCAATCCTGCACAACAAGCTCCCCTTCGCGAAAAGAGTCAAGAATACCTATTTCCTTCTCCTAAAGGAGAAGGTGCCCGAAGGGCGGATGAGGTTAAGAGTGGGGCAGATGGTGAGGTCAACTACCTCGCCATCTACCACGACACCGTCAAATTTACCTCCCAAAAGGTATCCTATGTTACTGGCAACCGTAACAACTTTGTCTATCAGTTGGCTTGTAATCTCAATAGGAGGGGAGTGCCATTATCAGCAGCAATGGGCTACATCCTTGCCGATTATAACTTCGACGACAAAGAAGTCATGGCTTCAGTCCAAAGCGCTTACAAAAGCACTTCTGAGCATGGCATCACCCCGATGACTGAGCGCGGTTTGACAAGTAATGTCGAATCGGTTCGAAGCCCAGGCTCCTTGCATCTCGAAGAAGACGACCTGGCACTGAACGAAGACGAACTACCTCGGAAGCGCATTCCCGCCATTGACAAAGTCGAAAACTTCCTGCTCAGCAAGTATCGTTTCCGGCACAACACCATCACCGGTTGCCTCGAATTTCGTCACATGCAGCAAATTTCCTCTCCCCTTCAGGGGAGAGGTCAGGAGAGGGGCTGGGGCAAAATGAACGACTATATCGAAAACTCAATGCTCCGGGAGCTTTTAAAAAACAAGATCAAGACCAACCTCTCCAGCCTTCGCAACCTGCTTTACTCTGACTTCTGCGAGCTTTACAATCCATTCCAATCATATTTTGACAGTCTCCCGGATTGGGACCAGCAATCCGATCACATTGCCCGGCTTGCCGACACAATCACAACCACGCAACAAGATCTCTGGCACGTCTGCTTCAGGAAATGGGTTGTAGCCATGGTCGGGTGTGCTCTGGACGAGAACACCATCAATCAGACTGTCATCGTCTTTACCGGCAAGCAGGGGATCGGCAAGACCACCTGGATGGAGAAGCTTGTTCCCAGGGAATTGAAGCAATATTTGTTCTCTGGCACGATCAATCCCAATAATAAGGACACGCTCATTCACTTGGCAGAGTGCATTCTCATCAACCTGGATGAGTTGGAGAACCTGAACAGGACCGAGATCGGCACATTGAAGGAACTTATTACCAAAACCCATATCAGGATTCGCCGTGCCTATGGCCACAACAACGAGACACTCCCGCGCACAGCAAGCTTTGCCGGCAGCGTAAACACAGCACAATTCCTGAACGATACAACCGGTTCCCGACGCTTTCTCAGCTTTGAGGTAACCGAGATTAAATACGAACACGATGTCGTGCTGGCGGATGTCTATGCACAGGCTTTGCATCTCTTCAAAACCGGTTTCAGATTCTGGTTCGACAGCGAAGAGATAGCGAAGATCAATGCCAACAACGAACAGTATCAACTCCGCTCCCCTGAAGAAGAGCTGTTGCTTACATGGTTTGAAAAATGTGAAAAAGAAGATGCCAACGCATTCTTGACTGCCTCTCAGATTCTCGCAAAGCTTTCCGAAAAAACCAAGATCAGCATTACGGATAGCTCTGTGAATAAACTTGGTAGAGCTCTTATCAAGAACAAGTACTATCGTTATAAATCAAATGGTAAAATGATCTATGCTGTGCGCGAATTACAATGGGATCAGGTAGACGCTAACAACAGGTCCTTTACTGATGATGCTGAGCTTGAGAAAAAAGAGGATTCTGTTTCAAACCCTGCTCATCTTGTTGAAATACAAAACGATCTGCCATTTTAAAAAGTTTTTATACAAGTGATTTTACGCCATTTGAGGGAACAGGGTGGGCAGGGTAGGATAATTCAGGCAGAACTTTTTTCATTTTTTCACTTTTCACTTCTGAACGCCTTATCCATCTAGCAATAGCTGAGAAAAAAATATTGTGCAATTAGCAGCTAATTATTTTCTTCTCTATCCTTACGCTATCAAGCTTTTCAGAAGCTTTTTCAAAAAAAGCAAGAATTCTTTTCTCAAAAAGTGCCTGCCCACCCTTAAGAATTTTTCCGAGAATTCGGATTTTTAATATAGACAGGACACCAGTGTTCAAATACGCGTATTACTACGAAAAAAGTAGTTTTTCGCAAACTTGCACACTTACAGTCTTATTCAGAACGATCTCTTATGATATCTTTCAAATTTTCGGCAAAATATTACATTTTTGCCGTTTTATAGATTACATTTGTTCTGTTCTTAAATTATTACTACGGCAAAAAATCAATCCATCGAACAACTGATCCTCTACTTCAGGGATAAACAGATTCTTGAAACTTCGGACTTTGCGACCTACTACAGGCAAAAGGACCCATTGGTAAAGGACACCACCATCAATTGGCGCATCTATCATCTTGTTCAGTCAGGAGTGATTGAGCGGATAAGCAAAGGAAAATATAGATTTGGTACTGCTAAAGTCTGGATTCCGGAACTCTCAGCACAGCTTACTTCCTTGCATAAGAAATTGAAAAGACAATTCCCTTTCTTGGAAATCTGTGTGTGGAGCAATTCTGTGTTTAACGAGTTCATGGTTCACCAGCTTTTTAAATACTTCACTATCGTTGAAGTGGATAAAGATTCCTCGGAAGCAGTTTTCTTCTGGTTGAAAGATTCTAAATTCAATGTAGCCCTCGATCCTTCTGACGATTTCATCAATAAGTACCTTGCTGGTAATGAAGAAAATATCATTATCAAGCCACTGATTTCCGAAGCCCCGCTGCAAAAGGTGAATGGCATTATATTGCCTTCTCTCGAAAAGGTGTTAGTCGATATTACTTGCGACAAATCTCTGTTCAACGCAGTACAGGGTTCTGAAATGAGGAACATTTTTACTGGAGCATTCCGGAAATACACAATTATTACAGATCGTTTGCTCCGCTATGCAGCCCGTAGGAGTAAACGCGAAGAAATAATAAACTATCTGAAAAGAAATCAAATTTACGGCAATAACGATAATTTATTGCCGGAATATAGTTTATGATAGACCAGGAGAAAATTACACAGGAGTGGATTGGGGAAGTGTCTTCAGCCCATCGTAATGCGGACAAAATCCTTGTGGAGAAAGCGATTTGGGCGTTTCTCCTGCTTGAAGGCCTTGTTAAAGAAGGCATCCATTTTATTTTCAAAGGGGGTACATCCCTGATGCTTCATTTCCAGGATGCCAAAAGGTTGTCAATTGATATAGATATTATCATCTCACAAGCAGTGAGCAATCTTGAGGAGCGATTGGATGCAGTTATTATATCACAGGGATTCCTCAGGCGGGAGAAACAACCAAGGAATGTAACTTCCAATATCATAAAAGAACATCATAAGTACTTTTTTAAGCCGTTATACCGAACAAGGAACGATGAAGATTATGTCCTGCTCGATATCCTGTTCGAGGAAGTCAACTATGGCCGGATTATCCAATTGCCAATTCGGTCCACCTTTCTGCCTCCCGACGATAATCCCTTACTCGTCAGCTTACCTGGCCTTGAAGATTTGCTTGGTGATAAGTTAACCGCTTTCGCGCCCAATACTACCGGTGTTCCTTACTTCAAAAGGGAGGATCACATGAGCATGGAAATCATCAAACAGCTTTTCGATATCGGAACATTGGCTGATGCGGTGAATGATATAAACTTGATCCGATCAACTTTTTTAAGGATTGCAGCAACCGAACTTGCATATCGCAACCTGCCTGACCTCACCTCTGATGATGTCTTGGAAGATACCTATCAAACAGCATTGTGCATTGTCTCCCGTGGCGCCGATGGCAAGGGCAACTTCGCTGAATTGCAGGATGGTATTCAACGCATCCGGGGTTTCATCTTTTCTGAGAGTTACCACCTCGAAAAAGCGATAGTTCATGCCTCTAAAGCTGCGTGGCTTGCTACTTTGATAAGGTACAACAGCAGCAAAATGGAAAGATTCTCTTCAACGGCACAAGTTCTCGACTTCACCATCACTGGCAGGGTAAACACCAAACTCAATCGTTTGAAGAAATCCAGCCCCGAAGCTTTTTTTTATTGGTTTAAAATCGCGGATATATTAAATAATAATACATGATTTAATGTCTTGTTATATGGTCGATCCTAAAAATATTGCCCGTCTAGTTATCAGCAAACAAAATTTGTATCATAAAATACCTGAAAATCAAATAAAAACACTTTTTTTGTTTGGAGCAGGTGCCAGTAAAGGTTGTGGCGAAATATACCCATATTCACCCCCTGTCGGCAATGAACTTTATCTAAGTCTATGTAATGAGTACCCTGAATCCTGGGGAAGAATTCCTTCAGAATTAGATACTATATTTTTAGAAAGTTTCGAAATGGGGATGAATGCTCTATGGATAAACAATACAGATTTATGCTATCAGCTCCTCAAAGAACTAGGTATCTTTTTTTCTCAATTCATGCCTGTAAGAAATTCAGTAAATGCTTATCGCAAGATTGTGCAGAAACTCATTTCGCGCAATGTTGCCGATGTTAATTTGTCAACCTTAAATTATGATTGTCTGCTAGATGGCGAAATGACAAATGCTGGTCTTCAAATAAATTACTTGTTTTCTCCTGCTGGTCAATGCCCACTCATGAAATTACATGGTTCTTGTAATTGGTTCCTTGATATACCAGGTATCAACAGCCATGTTTCAATCGGTTCTAATGTTTGGTTCGATGCCTCTATAATATCTTTAAATACAGCAGAAAAAGTACTTGACCGTCTAAGAGGTGATTCGCCTTTTTACCCTGTTTTCAGTCTGTTTACTTATGGAAAGCCAAATCCACTAGGTAATACATTTTTAACTTTTTTACAGGAAGAATGGAGAAAAATGGTTGCTTCAGCAAAACAGATTGCTATCATCGGTGTTCGTCCGTATCCTTTAGATACTCATATATGGCAACCATTATCTTCAACGCCAGCTAATATCTATTGCATTGGAGATAATGAAGCATACGAGAAGTGGCATCGCGAAAGCAACAGGGTATATGAAACTAAGTTTGTCGGCAATCGCTTTAATGAGAGTATAGATGATCTACTGAATATATTATTTCCATAAATTTTTTGTGTCCTCCAATGGCGCGATTCCTGTCGCGAGCCTCTTAACTTCACACTCAGACCACCAATATGCAATCCCCCCTTGAAAAAGCCATCTCCATCGCTCTCAAAGCTCATGCTGGCCAGATTGATAAAGCAGGAGCGCCGTATATCCTGCATCCGCTCCGCCTCATGATGCAGATGAAAACAGAAAATGAAAAGCTCGTTGCCGTCCTCCACGATGTAGTCGAAGACAGCAATACAACCCTCGGAGATCTTAAGCTTGCCGGCTTCCCCGATGAGGTGCTGCAGGCAGTGGACATCCTCACACACCGGGAAACAGATTCCTATGAGCAATACCTGGCCGGCATAAAACCCAACCCTCTGGCACTTGCTGTCAAGCTTGCCGACCTGCATGATAATTCACAGCTCAGCCGTATCAAAACACCTTTGGCTAAAGACTTTCAGCGAATAGAAAAGTATCAGAAAGCCATCTCTTTTCTCAACTCATAAATCAGGATTATTTCATGAAGAAGATACTATACATCGATATGGACAATGTCCTGGTCGACTTCCCTTCAGCGCTTGCTCGTGTCAATCCTGAAATTCTTGAAAAATATGAAAACAACCTGGATGACATTCCTGGCATTTTTTCGCTCATGGATCCTGTCGAAGGAGCCCTTGAATCATTCAAAGTTTTGTCAGAAAAATTCGATGTTTACATTCTCACTACTGCTCCTTGGAACAATCCTTCAGCTTGGTCCGACAAATTACTGTGGGTAAAAAAATACCTTGGTGAATCAGCCTACAAACGGCTCATCATCACCCACCACAAAAATCTCAATAAAGGCCACTACCTCGTAGATGACCGCGATAGGAATGGTGCCTATGCCTTCGAAGGCACCTTGATCCGGTTTGATTCAACAAGGTTCCCTAACTGGAAGGCTGTAACTTCGTATCTTCTTAATGGCCTCGAATCTCCTGAATCAAAACTTTTGTTTTAATTATCTGGATACTCTTAAACTATTTAATAATGAAACTAATCTTCATACCCATTTTACTTCTCGCTCTCCAGCTCGCAGTCTTCAAAGCTAAAGTTATCGGTGTCCATGATGGCGACAGCATCACAGTACTCACATCCGATAACAAACAAATCAAAGTCCGCCTCGAAGGCATCGATTGCCCGGAACTAAAACAGGATTTCGGGCAAAAAGCAAAGCAGGCGACCTCCGCCCTGTGCTTCGGCAAAGATGTCCGTGTACAGCAAACCGGCAAGGATCGCTATGGCCGCACCCTGGCTTATGTATATGTAGATAATATATGCGTAAATAAAGAACTGCTAAAACAGGGTATGGCCTGGCACTTCAAAAAGTACAATTCAGATCCCGAATTGGCCAAGTTAGAAGCTAAAGCCCGCTCTCAAAAAATTGGTCTTTGGTCACAGCCAAACCCTGTTGCTCCTTGGGAATTTCGAAGATAATTTGTCTTTCTTAGCTCTACTTTATCAAAATTTTAATTTGTTCAATAATTACACATGTACAAGTTCTTTTTATTTTTATTACTCGAAATTTACCATTAATATTTTTATTCATCAAATTGATGAATGCAATTTCATTCAATATAATTTATATTTGTGTTTTCTTGAAAAGAAAAAGGATTAACATTCCAACCATTTCTATGAATATCACAAGAAGTATTCAGCAAGATG
>Ga0209099_1004671_pt1 | contig 10252 bp, 11 predicted proteins | sample AD_JPNHW2_MetaG_FD_184430 | JGI IMG/M metagenome (GOLD analysis project Ga0209099, IMG submission 184430) | Active sludge microbial communities of municipal wastewater-treating anaerobic digesters from Japan - AD_JPNHW2_MetaG (SPAdes) (version 2) | ecosystem: Engineered > Bioreactor > Anaerobic...
CTGAGCTACAGAAGGGGCAACATTTTACCAGTACCTTTTTTATGTCCGCATCGCGCATGTTATTTGTTTTTGTTAATTCTCTCAACACTTTCTTCTGTGCTTTGTTATCTAGCGTTGCAAATAATGTCCTTATCTTTTCCTGTATCTGCATATCCTATTATTTCTGGCAAAGATAACATATTTCATACTTATTTTAGAATAGAGCCAAAATTACTAATATTAGGCCTGCAAGAGGGTTTTATTCAACTTTTTTTGATAATAGAAAATCCTCTTTATTTAGTATAATAATTGATAATTTGAAAAGGGATTCTTTGATTTCTCGTAATTATATTGGAATAGGGTCTGGCTTTTACGAATCTGAGTGTAACAACTCTGGTATTCCAACAGTGATTCGAAGGATTAATGATGATCTTACAAAAAATGCGCTACTAACAAAGTCGGCTATCAAAGATGTTTTTATTAACCAAAATGCTTGCCAGGTAATTGCCAATTCATCAATTGAATCTATGCGAAATTTCGGATGGACATTGCGTGAGGCAGGTATACCTGATTATTATAAAAACCACAAAAGATCATTGCACGCTAAATTTATAATCAGTTACAATTTCAGAGAAAGTAATAATACTGCTAACAGTATATGGGTATATCTAGGTTCAGGAAATCTCACCAAGCCTGGTTTTATAAATAACGCATCAACATCGGCAGGGAACTTGGAAGCTGGCGTTTTTCTTTATGCAGACAAACTATATAGGATACCTGAAAGAAACATTGACGATGATAATGTTATTAGAAACTTGTTACCAGTTCAATGGGATACACAAATTGTAGATCTCGCTGAAGTATCTGCTGGCTCGAAAGAAGAAACAGAAATTACTTTTATAGCCCCCCCCATACCTTTTTTTAATTGGCATGAAAATAATGGGCTTTGTTATCTTATAACCAATGAGCAATCTAGTGTGCCTTATGATATTTTAGATTTATCGGGGAATCCTTGTGCGCGCAAAACAGACCAAACATTTATATGGGTAGGTATACAACCTCATCAGGTAAAAATCAGATGGGTCTTCGACCACATAGAATACATTGCGTTTGTGCCTATAATAGACAACTTTGGTAGAATTTCGACAGCGCCATTGAAACCAATAAAATTTAACGATGCCTGGAACCAACTTGACAACTTCCCATTGCCTCCAGAGCCAGAAGATATAGACGATTTTGAAACATTTCCAGATTTTGACCCCCATAATCAAACAGAACTAACAGTCGCTGCAAAACAATATTTACAAACAAGCCAGTCAAACTATCCAATCAGAAGAATGATGGAATTAATTGAAAACATTGCATCAAAACAAACTCATGTTATAAAACTTGACTGGAATATATGGTGCATTCGATTAGAACAGTGCCTTTCACAAATTAAAGATGATTTAGTTGTCAAAGAGTTTATCAGCCTTGGAATTAATCCTATCAGTCCATTATGGGAGAAACCATTCAGACCTGATTTTGCAGAAACAAATGAGACGGATGAAGGAAGAAAATACGAAGCCACATTAAAAAGAATCGAGATTAACTGGGGTGTTGAAAAAAATGAAAAAATAGGAAAATAATGAGCAGGAATTTTAAAGGTTGGGCAGAAGTGTCAAAGAACCTTCTATCAGTAGCTTCTCAATACAAAAAAGAAAGCTGGCTCAATGAAGGTCAACTGAAGAGCATTGATAAAATATCAAACTATGTTCAGAATAATGGAATAATCATTGCCGATGAGGTTGGCATGGGCAAAACAAGAATCGCTGTTGCTGTTATCAAGAGTGTAGTAAATAGTGGCGGAAGGGTTGTTATTCTAATACCACCGGGGCTGGGCTATCAATGGAATGATGAACTCCGGGATGGTGGAATAAAAGAACCTCCGGTAATTTTAAGAAGTTTAAGGGCATATCTTAATGCTTGGGACGTTGATGAAATTAAAGATCGAAAGCCTTGGTTTAAAGAAAATATTGTTTTAATATCACATTCTTTCACCAATTGGAGGTTGAGTAAAGATTCAGAATACTGGAGGTGGGGATTATTACCTGAAGTATATGCACAAATTCGAAAGAAATATGAAGACAGATTTCCGAATAAATACAATGATTTATGTAATGGTAATAAGTTTGTCAATTATGCCGCAAAAAGTATAGTTTATGATGCTAATTTACCCAAGTCATTTTTTAAAGAAATCAGCAACAACTTTTGTTGGGGTGAAATGGCATTCAGAGGAAAAAACTTTGAACGAGGAAAAAACTATAGAGAATTATTAGAGAGAGCAGTTGGACTCGGATTTGGTCAATTTGATCTGGTTGTTATCGACGAAGCTCATAAAAGTCGAGGGGACAGCAGTGGATTGTCACGGTTATTAGAAAAGGTCATAATTCAATCGTCAAATTCTCGAAGATTAGCAATGACTGCGACACCAATTGATTTGCATAGCAGTAGTGATTGGGAAAGTATTTTAGAAAGGATTGAAGTTGATAAATCCGTTATTTCACATATCATAACGAAAATTGACAACTATAATGAGACTGCTCGCAGATTAAAACAGTGCTGGCAAACAAATTCTGATGTTAGAGAAGATTTCAGAAAATCCTCAGTACAATTTCAGGCGGCACTAAGTCCATACTTGATAAGGCGGGACAAACGTGAAGACAAGTCAATCCAGACGTTTCAGAAAATAACCGGGAAATCATATAGCGAATATAGGAAAGAATCTGAACTAGCAATTAATTTATGCAATTTGTCTAAAGCATGGAAACACGCGATTTGCAGTACTGAAGCGCTTTCCTTTATCACTAGTTTTAAAGACGACCCGAAAACTAAAAGAATGCGGCTGACAATTGGCAATGGACATGGGCTTGCAGCATTAATGGACCAAGAAATAAGGTCTGATGATGACAAGAAGCAGGAAGAATTTGATAAAGAACAGGGAAACAATGGACTGAATCTTATTTCAAATACTTTACCATATGATCAGAAAAAAAAATCCGAACGTACTGAATGGTGGCTTAACAATATAAAAAAAGCGTTTAAGAAAGACGCCCTGGTCCTATATGAACACCCGGGTATATTAGAAGCCGTTGATTTTATTGAAAAACAAGCTGGAAATGAAGAAAAGGTGTTGGTTTTTGGACGCTATACAGAACCAATGCGTGCGTTATTTGTATTGTTGAACATGAGAGATCTTATTCGGAAATTACAAAGTGGAGAATTAATATACCAAACAAATTTGAACAAAGAAGATTGGCCAGTTTTTGAAATAGCTCAAAAACAATTAAAAATAAACATTTGCAATGATTATGAAACTGCAAAAGAAATTATTAAAAAAAGAAATAACCAATTAGAATACAAAAGAAGAAACTTTAGGGAAGACTTAATTCTAAACATAAAAAAGGGTCTAACAAAAGGAAATGGGGAATTCCCGGATTCATATGAATACATATTAGACGTAATTTCTAATGAAGACCACGAGCATGTAAATTTATTGGCCCGGGTACTTTTTGAATTAACATTCGTATCAAAGCAAAAAGAACCTGATAACTTTTATCTAGCCTCGTCTTTTCATGATTTATTACAAGCTATTCAAGACAAAGATGATCCTGACATTGATTCAAATGGCGATAGTGAGATTGATGCTGGTGTAGCGAAATTTTACTGGAATAAATTATACGAAAGGCTGGAAGATGAATATGCTCGTAATTACAGCAGTTTTTCAAGATTTATGTATGGTGATACAAAACAGCATTCCCGAAGGATGATTCAAATGGCATTTAACAGAGTCAATTGTAATCCACAAGTATTAATTGCTCAATCTATGGTTGGTCGCGAAGGTTTGAATTTGCATGAAGCTTGTCGCATTGTTGTTTTACTACATCCTGAATGGAACCCGGGCGTGGTGGAACAACAAATAGGGCGAGTGGACCGTGTCGGAAGCCATTGGTGTAAAGAACTAGAAGAAGCTGAAAAGCGCAAAATACTTCCCCCATTTATTGAAATTCATTCAATAATTTTTAAAGGCACTTATGATGAACACAACTGGAAAGTATTAAAAGAAAGATGGGATGAGTTACGTGCCCAATTACACGGTTTAGTAATCCCCAGACAATATGCCCAAGAAAGTGATGAATACAAAAAAATAATTGATGAATTAGAGGGATTTGCGCCAAACTTCGGCCATTATAGAAAAATATTTAATACTATTCCAACCACCACTAAAACAAACAAATCATGAAAAAATGGAATTATAACGAAGACCTCGAAAAAACACTCACAGCAATTTTTGGATTTGTTAGTATAACTGCCATAATTGTTAATCTTACGATTAAAGGTTATACATGTGAAAACATTTTAAATATGTATTGTAGGATTCATCGTGGCAAAAACGAATATGGACTTTTATAAGATCGGAGTTAAATTACCGGTGATAAAAGAAGAACTAAGAACATAAAAAAATAAGTATGAAACTAAAATCTGAAATTCACAATGCTTTAAAGTATGGCTTGAATAATACATATTCAGGTAATTCAAAACAAATAATGCATAGAAACAGGTCGCGAGACTTTGTCGAAAAATTAGCCGAATCATTCAGGCACGAATACTCTGGTGATAAATTCCGAACATTTTCGAAACACTATGCGGGAAACAAAACAGAGTTTGGACTTAATGAGTTGCTTTATGACATAGCTGTTTGCGAAACAAAAATAATGCCCTCTACAAGAAATAAAAAAACGCTTAGGTATGTTACAAAAAATATCTGGTCTGTGGAATCTGAATTAGCAAGAGACAGCCACGAATCCATTAAAGATTTTAACAAATTGGTGATGAGCAATAGCGAGAATAAATTATTTATTGCTCCGGAAGTTAATAAAATAGATGATTTCTTGAACACACTAAAAACTCCGGCAAAATGTTGTTCAGGAAATGTTTTTCTGGCTATAGTACCCCATCCTGAAAAGTGGGATGTAAATATTTCTGTTTCTGTTTATCAGCTCAAAAAGGATGAATGGGTAATAATTTAGATTTCATTTTCGATCAGAATTTTATCTCCATTGAAAACAGTTACCAGGGCCACCCCATTATAAAACGGTTCAATAGCTTAGTAATGTTTTCAAGCAATTATATTATCAATATAATGATAATAGTTGAAGTTTTCGGTGAACAGATTTTAATATGATTTTAGATTATCTTCACCTTTTCTTTCCATTTCCTGCCATAATCATTAAAATACTCATCTAACAAAGAGGTTAGGAGGGTAAATGATCATTTATTGCCATAAAAAAACGTTTTAAAACATTTTAACTCGTATAATATTCGCATGTTAATCGGATAAAAACTTTTTTAAATATTTTATATCGTTTTAAAACGTTTTAAATCGCCAAAAAATCATATTAGTTAAACCTTAATTGCAATAATTTCCCGATTTACCTGAACCTATTGTGATGTGGGTTCAAAGAACCTAATGGCCATTAATAAAAAAAATCCGCCTCCATAATGATGCGGATTTTTTACTTGGGAAAAAAACAGATAAGGATAAACCCAGATTTGTCTTTAGGAATATAATGAACTAATGACAAGTGCGAAAGGATGCGGGCAGAATCTGGGTAATCCCGACATAGAAAATCTTACATTTTAAACTATATAAAATGTTAGATTTTCTTAGTCGATTCGTCATTACAATATGCTGGTTTACTTATCGTCAATTTCATCTTTATTTTTATTGTTGAAATTAGTAGTTGTAAAAATTATGCTTTTTTGCTTGCTAGCAAAAACGCTAAGCACTGTAATGGTTGCAATAACTATTCCGGCTATTAACCAGTTTATAATGATTTTCTTTTTTTCAACTTCCTTTTGCAGGCACTGGTTTTCAAAATAAAGATTATCATTTTTATTGTCTAATAGGTCGAATATGCTACTCATAATTTTTACTTCTTTTTATTATTAATTTGTCATTCGCTTTAGAAATCTCGAACTCAAAAATATTGATTATTTGATTTTCCCGGTCCCATTGCGTAAAAAACTTAAGATATACTCCTGTACCTCGCAAAAACTCTTGGCTGACGGATATTTCAATATTTTTTCCAAGTAATTTGTCCAGTATCTTTCGGTTGGTCAGTAGTGCTTTTTGAACAGTCGAAATTTTATTTCGTTCCTTTCTTGCATTTTCATTATGATATGCATTTTTATTTTTTGTATTAGCAAAGCGTTGGTTTGCACGCCGCTTTTCAAATTCTTGCCCGGTATAGGGGTCAATACTGCTGTTTTTTTTCATTTTATTTTTATTAAGTTAGTTGATAGATATCGTTATATATTTAAAAAACTGACAACATTCTGTTATTGTGTCTGTGGAATATTCCACACACTTTTTTTTATTAAGCCTTCCAGCTCTTACTTTCGCTGAAGAATCATATTTTTCAAATTCTGCTAACATCACTTCCTCTTTTTATTGACATATTCCTTGGCTTCCTGATTAATTTCATAAACAGTTTTTCTTCGCCCCATTTTAAGATACTCATCAATTTCTGATTTAAGAAACTTGAGTTTTTCATGGGGCTTTTTGTAGTGTGGAATGGTTTTATTATGAACCCATTCGTAAACGGTGGAAGGGGCAGGCTTGTCGGGATGATATTCGCATAATTGCTTGAGATTAAACCATTGGTCGGTATTGGATGGTATCTCAATGTCTTTTTTAAGAAGAAGTTGCTCAATATTATTAACCTTTTCAAAAAGTTGCGGAAACGCTTGAAGGAATTCTTCGAATGAGTATGCTGACATAAAATATAGAATTTATTTTCGCCAGCAATTTAAATCGTAAAACTAAATTTTAAAAATAATATTTAGAAGCTTAAATACTTATATATTAATTTATTACGCTATTATTAATAGGGTACAATACCCGTACGATCGTACTACCTTGGTACTGGATTTAGTATTTGCCGCATTCTTTTATATTTTTTTCAATCGTCGAGGGAGCGATTGACCGCCCGACGTCACCATGTTTATTATTTTGTTGTAATATATAAGTGAGGACTTGCCCTATTCCAGCGTATTTAATATTTAGTTCTTTATGAAGCTTAAATAAAGGTGTATAGAATTCTTTATTTGTTCCATGAAACTTAAATCTATCTGCCTTGTTGGGGGTAATACATCTGTCAATCCAATTTACATATGTAGATACAAGTATTTCAAAACTATCTTTGTCTAATATCACAGTGCCGTGTGACCCTATTTCTTTTAAAGGGTTCAGTATTCTTTTTATCATAAATTCAGTATTTTCTTCTTGTTGCTCAGAGCCATCCATTTTGACTTCTGGAATAAATGATATGTTATTATGGTTTATCAATAAACCTTCAAGCAATTCCTGAAATTCATAGCAACCGGAAAACTCATTAGGGAATAGATGCCCGTTATCATCAACAAGATTTTTATCATCCGATTCGGTTATCAGGCTGAGTTTATCTTCATTTAAATACCTTTTAAATGGAATATTTTCTTTATTTTCAAATAATGCATATTCCGTTAATCTTGACTCTTGGAGTAAAGAAAAGAAATGATAAAATTCTTCATTTAATGCCTTGAGTTTTTTGCTTGAATAATTATCAGTAATGTTTTTGATATAGTTATTGACTTCTAAGGATGTAATTTTACCTTCTTTAATTTTATTGAAAAAGCCATACAAGTCATCATCGGCATTTGATTGTTGCCACTTAATTTCAATCTCATTATATAAATCTGTAATTTTTGCTCTTAATAAATCTCTTACAGTTTCAATACTTCGTATAGTTTTTGTTATCTCACAACCGCAGACAGGATGGGCTTCCATTGCTTTTAAAAATGCGATGTCTGTTTTTCCAAAAGTTTCAATGATTGGAATGAATCGTTCAATCAATTTTAGTTTATGTTTATAAGAATATTGAATGGTAGCAGACGACTGATGTTTTGTTAATTCAAATGTCAGATAATAATTAATTGATTCGAATATTTTCTTACTTAGTACTTCAGGATTGATTTCATTTTTATAATTTTCATCCTCGCAGCAAGCCTTAGCGTATGCAGGATCATAATTCAAAAGTCCCTGCATATCAATAATGTTAAGGTCCATTAACCCGTTAATCAGAAAATCCTGAATTGGTTTTGATGATTTCATAGAATTATTTTTTTTGCAATTAATTCATATCAAGTTGTATTTTATCGGCTGCTATGCGTTTAAGTTTGTCGCTTATTTGGGCATAAACCTGAGTTTGCGACGGCTGCGTATGATTCATTTGTTTCTGGACTGTATATATATCAGTGCCCAGATCAATCTGAAGTGTTCCATAGGTGTGTCTCAAACAATGGTAAGTGATTTTTTTTGTAATGCCGGCACTTGCAATCCATTGGGGGAAGTAATAATACCGGTCTTTATCGTTTATTCCATCAAAGACTTTGTCATCAGGTTTTTTGCGTGCTCCCAACAATTGGTATGCTTGTTCAGAAATATAAAGATAATTTATTCTTTTTGTTTTTTGCCTGCGTTGAGCGATGCGAATACCAGAGACTTCTGAAACATCAATAATTCCCCAGGTCAGGTTTTGGACTTCTTTGAATGCTAATCCAGTCAGGGCCGAAAACAGAGCCGCATTTTTCAATAATTGACTTGGGCAATGTGTATTAACAAGTAAATTGAGTTCTTCTATGGTAAGAGTGTTTTTTATGGTCTCTTCCAAAGGTATCGATTTTACCTTCGCATTAAGATCGGTTTGCAACATGTCATAGCTGTAGGCACTTTTTAATGCCTCTTTGAATTTGTTGAAAAAGGATGCTGCTGTATTTTGGCTTAGTTTGCTATTGTTACTCTTTCTGCTTCTGACATGTAAAAGGTAATATTTAAAATCGTCGCAGAATTTCTTATCGAGGTCCGCAAATTTCAAAGAGCCTCCGCTGAATTCAAAAAGATAATAGTATGTAGAAATCCAGTTAGCATGGTTCGATGTTTTTCGCTCGTCTGTTAGTTGTTTAAAATAATTCAAAAAATCCTTTTCGCCCTGTTCTTTGATTTTTAAACGTTCTTTTTCGAAATCAGTATAAATTTCTGGTTTGTTGATTTTATTATCGGTTATTTGCCTTATTTGTTCTGCGCGTTGAAGGGTTTCCTTATTATGCACTTCATAAATATCGTTTATGGCAGGATCAGGATCAAAAATCTGGATTTCTTTTACACTACCATCTTTTTGTTTTCTTTTCCTGGTCTCAACAGGTGCATAAATGAACATCTTTAAAAAATCTCTTCGGGTGGGCTTGCCGGTTTTTGGATGGGGGATGGCGGGATAAAAATCCAGGTAGAGACTTAATTTATTGTCCTGTATAGGCTTTTGACGCAATCTGACTTTTATATTCATGGGTGCATTATTTTATCAATTAATATTTTAGGGACAAAAACATTCCGGCTGTTTTTGATTTTCGGTATGCTGTTTCTCTTGATCAACTCATATAGTGCCTTTTCAGAGATACCGTACTTGGTTTCGACTTCTTTCATACTGTAAAAATCCGAAAGATTATACTGAATCATATCCTGCACGGTTTCTGAGGCTGGCTGTTCGAAAAGTTTATCAATCTCGGAGCGCTTTACACGCGTTAGTCTTTGGGAAAGGTTAACGGCGTTGATCTTTCCGCTTCCAATATAATAGTATACGGTTCGGATCGAACATCCTAGCAATGTCGCCACCTCCCTGACGTTTAAAAACTCCTTTGCCTGCAGATGTTTTAATGGGCTGATTTTGGTGTTGAAAGTTTCCTCGTTGCTGTGCTCGATTTTGAGTGTTCTCCCCCTGAGCTTATAGGCCTGCTTTGCGCATCTGTCGCCGCAATACTGAGTAACGGTCGTTTTACCGGTGAATTCACTGCCGCAATGCTTGCAAATTCTTTGAATTCTTATGTTTGAGCTCATTATTTTTTGTTCTTATGGCTTTTAAGACTATTAAGTAAAAATAAGTGCAATTAAGCGCAACAAAATTAATAAAAAAAAATTGATTTAGAAATTTTTTTTAAAAGGTACAAATAAGGTACAAATGAGCCCCAAAAAACGATAATATGATGCTAAATGAACAGAATTTTGAATAGCTTGAAAAACGTGCAAAACAGGATGTTTTGTCCGTCCATTAAGGGTTTGTATGGTGTTCTTTAAGGTAAAATCACTTGCCGATACAAAACTTCCCGAAAATCTCTCCCAGAATTTCTTCCGTGCTAA
>Ga0209099_1004673_pt1 | contig 10248 bp, 7 predicted proteins | sample AD_JPNHW2_MetaG_FD_184430 | JGI IMG/M metagenome (GOLD analysis project Ga0209099, IMG submission 184430) | Active sludge microbial communities of municipal wastewater-treating anaerobic digesters from Japan - AD_JPNHW2_MetaG (SPAdes) (version 2) | ecosystem: Engineered > Bioreactor > Anaerobic >...
CTCTTTGCGAAAAAATCGCATAATATTATTAATATTATTTCGGCCATTTCTGTCGGAGGAATTACGATTGGCACTGCGGCATTGATTATTGTCCTTTCTGTGTTCAATGGCTTCGAACACATGGTTGTTGGCATGTTCAATTCGTTCAATCCCGACTTGAAAGTATCAGCTGTTGCCGGAAAAACATTCAACGAAGACAGCATCATGCTGAAAAACATATCGGCAATAAATGGTATTGGCAATATTACGCTTGTAGTTGAAGAAAACGCCCTTATAAAATATCTCGACAAGCAATATATATGCACAATAAAAGGCGTCAGTAGCGGGTTTTACCAAACAAGCCAGATCGATTCGATGGTAATAACAGGCGATGCCTTGCTGGAAAAAGGCGAGCAGAATTTTGCGCTTGTGGGGCAAGGGGTATCGTACAATCTGGGCTTAAACCTCAACGATTACGAAAATCCTTTATCCGTCTATGTTCCGCGACGGTTCAAAGGCTCAAGCTTAAACCCAATAGAGGCTTTTAACAGTTTGCTGATTCAGCCATCGGGAGTTTTTTCCGTTCAACAGGAAGTGGATCAGAAATATATGATCGTCCCGTTACGTTTTATCCGGCACCTTCTGGACTACGATAAACAGCTTACTGCATTGGAAATAAAAATTGATAAAACCGCTGATTCTGAAAGCGTGCAAAAAAAATTACATTTACTACTCGGAGATAAATACACTGTTAAAAACAAATACCAGCAGGAAGAACTACTTTTCAAGATCATGAAATCGGAAAAGCTTGCTGTGTTTATGATCCTGTCGTTTATTCTGCTTATTGCAACGTTCAATGTTATCGGCTCACTGAGCATGCTTATTATCGACAAAAGAAAAGATATTGCGGTGCTGAAAAGTCTGGGGGCAAGCAATCATAGCGTCCGTAATATTTTCTTTACTGAAGGAATGATGATTTCTTTATTCGGAGCGCTGCTTGGCTTGCTCATCGGCGGGATCGTTTGCTGGTTGCAGCAGACATTCGGTATTATCAAAATCAATTCGGGCTCTACTTTTGTTATGGAAGCCTACCCGGTAAAAATTATTTTTACTGATTTTGTTTATGTGCTGCTTATTGTCGGATTCATCGGTTTTATTGCAGCTTGGTATCCCGTCAAATATATTTCAAAGAAGCATCTGGAAGAAAGACTGGCGTGATTTCAGGTATCAATTATCAATGGCCAGTAATCAATACTAGTTTGGAGACGTTAAATTTTGCCCATGAGATTAACCCTTTTAAAGTTGTATTAATTTGCAACTCTGAATTAATTTCCAGTTCTTATCGCTTCCACCGGATCAAGTTTTGAAGCCATATGTGCCGGGATATATCCAGAAACAAGGCCGATGACCGCTGATACCGTAATTCCCAAAACAACATTTCCTGTAGTCAATACCAGATCCATATCGAAACCAGCTGAAACAACCAGAGTGCCAATGTAAACAAGTAACAAGCCAAACAGCCCGCCAACAAGGCAAAGTATGATAGCTTCAAATAAAAATTCGAAGAGTATAAAATATCTTTTTGCCCCCAGCGATTTCTGTATTCCTATTATATGTGTACGCTCCCTCACCGAAACAAACATAATATTTGCAATTCCGAATCCGCCAACCAGCAGCGAAAATCCACCGATGATCCATCCGGCAATAGAAAGTATACTGAAAATACTTTCAAATCCTTTGGTAAGTATATCCGTTTCGTTTATTGAAAAATTGTCCTCGCTACCGGGTTTCAGTTTGCGTATAGAACGCATTACACCGGTTAGTTCGTCTTTTACCTCTGCATTGGAATAATTTGGTTTTCCTTTTACAATAAGCGTCGGCTCATAATATTCATTTCTGATGTCAATTACATTGCGGGCAAAATTCACCGGTAAAAGTGCCTGATCATCGGCAGTATTACCGAACATGTCCTTTCCTTCTTTTTCAAAAACGCCGATAACTTCAACCTTTCTGCCAAAAATTTTAATATCCTTGCCTATCGGATCAATATTATCGAAAAGATTTTCTGCTATATTGCTTCCGATAATGGCAACATTTCTTCCTCCTGCAGATTCCTGAGGAGTAAAATACCTCCCGGCGCTTAATTTTACAGTAAATACTTTTTCATAATCGTGCGATACACAGGACACATAAACATTATCAAGACTCCGGTCGAGATGCTTTATTGCTTTATTTGCTGATATCATGAATGTTGCCGCATCTATTGTATTGGTGCGTTTTACCAGCTCAGTCATCTCTGAATAACTGGTTTCCGGACGATTAAAATATTTCCACCAGGGATAATCGCTGCCAAAAGCCCAGGGCCACTTCTGGATAAACAATACGTTATCCCCGAGAGTTTCGATATTTTTGCGGATAGTGTTCTCCATGGAATCAACAATAGTAAAAACGGAAATCACAGCAAAAATGCCGATGGTAATGCCTAAAAGAGAAAGAAACGTGCGAAGTTTATTAACAATAATCGATTGAAATGCAGACAAAAAACTTTCACGCAGAAGTTTTATAAAAAGTATCATTTAATTTTATTAAAATAGTAACATTGTTGGTGTTCTATCGTTTAAGGTTTAGTTTCTAACAAGCAAAGCAATAATTAAGAAGGCATAAAAATACAAAATTGTATTATTAAACTTGCTAAAAAAGAAATACAAATTGTTTTTTCATAAACACCGAATAATGAAAAACTGTTTAATTTTTAATATAAAAAAATTCTGTTCTTTAACAGAAAATCCCGACCTTTGCGGGAATTTTTAACACTATTATGAAAAAGATCAGCAGTGCATTGATTTCTGTTTATCATAAAACTAAACTTGATGAGATCCTGGAAATACTGAAAAGTATGGACGTTCAGATATATTCTACCGGAGGAACCCTTGATTATATTAAAAAATTCTGTCCCACTGTTACTGCCGTTGAAACGCTGACCGAATATCCATCACTTTTTGGCGGACGGGTAAAGACACTGCATCCTAAAGTTATGGGCGGCATACTTTACCAACGTGAAAATGAAAAAGATGAGCAGCAGGCAAAAGAATTTAATATTCCATCTATCGACCTGGTGATCGTTGACCTGTATCCGTTTGAAGAAACCCTGGCTTCCGGTGCAAACGAGGAAGAGATTATCGAAAAAATAGACATAGGCGGAATTTCGTTGATACGTGCAGCAGCCAAGAATTACAACGATGTGGTGATCGTGCCTTCAGCCGAACATTACGACAAACTTGCTGTATTGCTTAAAGAAAAACAGGGGTTTACTTCCCTAGAGGACCGCAAGCATTTTGCCGCTCAAGCCTTTAACGTTTCATCCCATTACGACACGGCAATCTTCAATCATTTTAATTCAACAGAAAAAATTCCTGCTTTCAAACAAAGTTTTATCCGCGCACAGGAACTTCGTTACGGCGAAAATCCTCATCAAAAGGGCATTTTTTATGGCGACATTCAGGATGTTTTTGAACAGCTGCATGGCAAAAGCCTTTCGTACAACAACCTTGTGGACATAGAGGCCGCCGTGAACCTGATTGCCGATTTTCAGGAAACGACTTTTGCTATTTTAAAACATACCAATGCATGTGGCGTTGCCAGTCGCGATAAACTTATCGATGCCTGGAACGATGCACTCGCTGGAGATCCGGTTTCTGCGTATGGTGGTGTATTGGTTACCAACCGTGAAATTGATACGGAAACCGCGCTGTCCATAAATAATTTATTTTTTGAAGTACTGATCGCACCAGCATACCAGCAAGGCACACTTGAAATTTTATTTCAGAAAAAGAACCGTATCGTCTTAAAACAAAAGAAATTTAAATTTCCCGACACGCAATATAAATCACTGCTCAATGGTGTGATTGTTCAGGACAAAGACCTTAAAACCGAAACTTCAAACGACATGAAAGTCGTAACAAACACAACTCCGACACCACAGGAAACTGAAGACCTTTTGTTTGCCAACAAAATAGTGAAACATACAAAATCCAACACCATCATTCTGGCAAAAAACCGCCAGCTTCTTGGCAACGGGACAGGACAAACTTCGCGAGTAGATGCACTCCGGCAAGCAATCAGCAAGGCAACGGAATTCGAAAAAGATTTGAACAAAGCGGTAATGGCTTCCGATGCTTTTTTCCCATTTGCCGATTGTGTGGAAATAGCTTCACAAGCCGGAATTACTGCCGTCATTCAACCTGGCGGATCCGTAAGGGATAGCGATTCCATCGACTATTGCAATAAAAACTCGGTATCGATGGTATTTACAGGAATAAGACATTTTAAACATTAATAAAATAAAAAAAACTGAAAATGGGATTATTGTCACTCTTTACAAAAGAAATAGCAATGGACCTTGGAACGGCCAACACGATTATTATTCACAATGATAAAATCGTTGTAGAAGAACCTTCCATCATCGCCATAAATCTGATAACGGGAAAAACTGAAGCTGTTGGTAAAAAAGCAATGATGATGCACGGAAAATGCCATCAGAACATACGAACCATCAGGCCAATGCATGACGGCGTCATCGCCGACTTTCACTCAGCCGAAATCATGATCAAGGAATTTATTAAAATGATTAGTAACAAACGCTCGTTGTTTCCGCCTGCATTAAAAGCTGTTATCAGTATTCCATCAGGTATTACGGAGGTGGAGGAACGCGCAGTCCGCGATTCTGCGGAACAAGCCGGAGCAAAAGAAGTACGAATGATACACGAGCCCATGGCTGCCGCTATTGGTATTGGGATCGATGTTCTGGAACCTAACGGCAATATGATCATTGACATCGGTGGTGGAACCAGCGAGATCGCAGTTATCGCTCTGGGAGGTATCGTAAACAATAAATCCATACGTATTGCCGGTGATGATTTTACTGCTGATATTGAAGAATACCTTCGCAAACAGCACAACTTAAACGTTGGAGAACGTACTGCTGAAAGAGTAAAAATTGAAGTCGGGGCTGCTTTGCCAGATATTGACAATCCCCCGCCCGATTTTGCCGTACATGGGCGCGATATGCTTACAGGAATCCCAAAAGAAATTATGGTAAATTATGCGGAAATAGCGCACGCTCTCGACAAATCAATAACAAAAATAGAAACAGCAGTCTTAAATGCTCTTGATATGACACCGCCCGAACTGGCTGCCGATATTTTCCGTACCGGTATTTATCTTGCAGGCGGTGGTGCTTTGTTGCGCGGACTCGACAAACGACTCCACCTGAAAACAAAACTGACGGTTCATGTTGCTGAAGACCCGTTGAAGGCTGTTGCGCGAGGCTCGGCTATCGCTCTGAAAAATTTTGATAAATATCCGTTCCTTATTAAATAGAATTTTTGTTATTTCGCTTTTCAAATTTCAGCCGGTAAGACCGGGATGTATATTATTTTATGCGCCCATTACTCCAGTTTCTGATCAAGTATTATAATTTTTTCCTGTTTTTGTTACTGGAATTCTTTGCCTTTTTTTTTATTGTAAAAAGTAATTATTACCAACAGTCTGTGATAATCAATTCTGCCAACAGTATTAGCGGCGGGATATACAAAACCTATGATAATATCACTGATTACTTTTCACTGAAAATTACAAACGGGATGCTTGCCGAAGAAAATGCAAAAATGCGAAACCTTCAGAAAAGCTCTTTTATCCGCACCAACAACTCTGTTTTTTCAGTTGATGACACTCTTTACCGGCAGCAATATGAATATACCAGCGCCAATATTATCTCAAATACTTTCAACCGCGTAAATAATTATATTACGCTGAACAAAGGTTATAATCATGGAATACGAAAAGAAATGGGTGTGATCAGCTCACAGGGTGTGGTTGGCATTGTTAAAGATGTTTCTGCTAATTTTTGTACCGTCACCTCAGTACTACATTCAAAATCGAAAATTTCAGCCAAAATCAAGAAAAATAATTACATCGGAACGTTAGTTTGGGAGGGTGGTAATTATCGTATAGCAACGCTGAAGGATATTCCTTCACATGTAAAAATTTCTTTCGGAGACACAATCGTTACCAGTGGATATTCCCTGATCTTTCCCGGCGGCATTTCTATCGGCACGATTTATTATTATGATGTCAATAAAGGGAACAACTTTTATGATATTAAAGTTAAGCTAAGCACCGATTTCAATAAGATTTCATATGTTTATGTCATCAAATCGTTGTTAAAAGACGAACTGGAGGCACTCCAAAATAAATCACAAAATGACTAACCTTATATTCAGAAATATTCTCCGGTTCATTGTTCTGATGTTGCTTCAGGTGTTGGTTTTTAATAATATCCACGTTTTTTCTTATATCACACCCTTTATTTACATCCTATTCATCCTGTTGCTGCCTTTTGAAACACCTCGCTGGCTGATGCTTTTACTAGGTTTTATTCTCGGAATTATCATGGATGTTTTTTCAAACACAGGCGGAATACACACGTCGGCAACGGTTCTGATTGCGTATATCAGACCCTGGGCTCAAAATACTATTTCATCAAAGCAGGAATACGAGCCGGGAATACAACCGGGAATAAAAAATATGGGATTCAGGTGGTTCTTTTTGTATTCGTTAATATTAACCACCATACACCATATTGTTCTTTTTTATCTTGAGGTTTTCAGATTTTCAGATTTTTTCCAGACCATGTACCATGCTTTATTGAACATGGTTTATACCATGGTGTTCATACTGGTAATTCAATACGTTTTTTACAGAAAATAGAGAACCGGATTATTTTTAATTTTTCAGCTTCAATTCAATATCATCTTCCAGTTTCTCATCAAGCTTCAGGTTTTGTATTTGCCAGGTCTGGTTTGGTTTGTAAAGAACAAAAGTAAACTTTATTGGCTGCCTGTCGTATCTGAGCATATAATTTAAACATCATATAATTTTCAGTATATACAATTTTTTCTATCAGTTCGTATCCATAATACTGACCAAGCATTGCTATACCTTTTTTAAGTTGTAATTTTATATTATCCTGTGAGGTTTTATCATTATTCAGCCACTTGTTAGTAGAGAAAAAATAATCAACGGCGGCATCGGAACTTTGTTCCTGGAATAACTGAAAAAAATGAGCGGTAATATCTTCTGGCTTTTCCTGAGCCGAAGTTAAATTGTATTTTGCTGATAAACAAGTTAGTGCAAAAACACACAAAAGAATTTTTATTTTCATAAAATTAATTTTATTAGTTATAAATGGCCTCTGATGAAATTTAATGTAAAATTATGCGATTTTTTTAGATTTTTTATTAAATCATTTGAATTTATTTTCATAAATTTGTTTGCTGTTAAATATCCAGAACCAAAACCAACCCTAAATAAATGAAAATAAAAATTCTGACTTTTATTTTTTGCATTGTTTCTTTTAGTTGCTTTTCACAATCTTTAGAAACCAAAAACAAATTCTTCAAAGCGACTTTCAATAAAATCACTATTGATGTCCCTGAGGGTTTTGAAGCAGTTACGAATCAAAATGGCTTTTTGCACAAGGGGAGTGCCAGTACGCTTATGGTAAGCGAGATCTCAAATTCGCCTTTCAACTTCACTGTGTCACATTTCAATTCAGAAAACCTTGAAAAAGACGGCGCAAAACTGACTGAAAAAACAGAAATTAAAACAAACTCTGGGCAGGATGCCGTGCTTTATACATTGAGTTTTGCTGTTAAAAGTAAAGATAATTCTTCTTCTGTCGATTTTGAGCGTCTGATTTTAATTACAGGAAATGAAACTACAACCGTTGTTATTGTAGCAAACTATCCGGTGATGATAAGAAAACTTATTCAGGAGCCTCTCAAAACATCACTTTTATCAGTAATTATTAATTAAAAAGTGTTTCCGATGAAAAAAATATACGTTTTACTTATTTTATTTTTACTATTTCTCCCCTGGCAACTGTTTTCGCAAACAGAAACCCAGACATATCATGTTACCTGGACAACATCACAACAGGACATGTGGGGACCAGATGGCTCGGCTTTCACTATGGACACATCGATTAACCTGTTTAATGTGGACGAAGCTGATGTGGTTACTGCCGGGAGCATCGAAGATATCTTTGGTGGCGATTTTGGTGTTATGCTAACCATTGATTACTGGCTAAAACTGGGATCAAATTTTAATATAGAGGGTTTTACAACAGGCTGGGTTGATGTTAATTATCCTGCAATTATTAATCTCACTTATCCTGATAGTATGATGTTCAATCCGGGACAAACAATAACCATTGCCTCGGATTATCAGGTTGACACCGGCTGGTACCTCACTTCCCAATTCCCAACATCAGGCCATGTATCTTTCGACTTTTATTTTGGCTTTAATATTGATGTCGATGCTGAAGTTTGTATTTGGAGCTGTACTTCTTTCAACGTATTTGAAGTTGGTGTTCCGCTCGACACAACATTACTTTTTGATATTTCTGACAGTAACGGTGTTGCCTCAATTACTTACCCATGGTACGACCCTGCTATTGGATTTTATATGGCGCATGATACTATCTTGCCATTGGTCTTCAATGATCTTGGCGGAATCGGATTGAGCGGAGTTATTACCCTGCCTTATGTTGAAACCGAAGATTATATGCTGGCCAACGATAAATGCCTGTATGCCAAAGGCGACAGTGCGTTTATGTGGTTCGACCTTGACATTCTTACTTTTCTCGGAGCTTTTGATCCGAGCCTTGATTCAATATTTGACATGCTCAACGGTACTATCGACCTCGGCGGCGGAATTACGATCGATTACAGTTTGCTGACCATGGACTTATTGGTTACAAGTTATATGGTGCAGGATTTGTCTTTTTGTCCAACAATTTGGGCAAATCTCACATTCCCGACCAACTATGCTTATACAGAAACGGATCCGTCAACCGGAAATGTTGTGAACTCAGGAAATGGAAACAGTATCACTTTTCAGGTTGACCACAATCTTAACCTTGATCTCCCCTGTACCATGCCCACTTCCATGCCTGCTTATGTGAAGTTTTCAATGGATAATGATTTCAGAAATCACACTTGGGACAGTATAACATTCACCTTTGTACTTACCGCTTTCACTTTTACACTTAACCTGCCTTCGTTTCCTATAATGCCCGATTTCTGTATCCCGCAATATTGTATCAATATGCCGGTTCCCTGTGCTGAAAAATCATTGGACAACGATACATGCTGGCAACAACTTTGCTTTTCCGAGGTCTGCACTCCTTCGACTACACCTCAACCCGACCTCAGCTTCACCATTGGGCCACTTATCAATCTAAGCATCCCACTGGGTTATATCCCGATAACATGGTTCGACGACACATGGGAATTAGCTGAATTTCAGCCCGACAATAGTGGCATTGGCTTGTTCGATACTGTGATGCCCGATCAAATTATTATGTACCCCAATGACCCATTCACTACAGAAATTGACGGTCCTAACGTGATCTGTTTCGGAGACACCGATGCCGTTATTACTGTTTATGCAATAAATGGAACACCGCCCTATACCTATGTATGGAATACCGGGCAGACTATTACAACTAATGCAACGTCTGATAGTATTACTGTAGGTGTTGGCAACTACATGGTCACCGTTACAGATGTTAACGGCTGTTCTTCAACCGAACAACTTATTATTTACTATGTCAACCCTGAAATCTTTATTAGCCTGGCCGGAACCGATATTAACTGTGCCGGTGACAGTACAGGAATGATCGTCGCAGATGTATGGGGTGGAACACCCGGCTATACTTACGACTGGGTTCCGTTTGGCGGAAACAGCGATACAGCTGCAAACCTCCCCCATGGAACATATATTCTCAACATCGTCGACTCTGTAAATTGTGATAAATCTGATACCATAACGCTGATTGAACTGCATCCCCTGCCACCTGTTAATTTTACAGCAGATGTTACTGAAGGCTGCCAACCTCTTGTTGTGAATTTCACTGAATGGAGCCCGAATGAAAACCAAACTTATGAATGGAACTATTATGATGGAACCTTACATGATACTACAAAAACAACAACGCATGTTTATCAGACTTATGGCGTCTTTGATGTTTCGTGTACTGTAGTTTCTATATGGGGCTGCGACAGCACTATGTATAAACCTGCCTATATCACCGTGCACCCAAAACCCATAGCAGCTTTTACAGTAAACCCAAGCGTGGTAAAGAAAACAGATAATCCGACCTGGACCGTATTTTTCGATGATGAATCTACTTTTGCTTATTCATGG
>Ga0209099_1004674_pt1 | contig 10246 bp, 5 predicted proteins | sample AD_JPNHW2_MetaG_FD_184430 | JGI IMG/M metagenome (GOLD analysis project Ga0209099, IMG submission 184430) | Active sludge microbial communities of municipal wastewater-treating anaerobic digesters from Japan - AD_JPNHW2_MetaG (SPAdes) (version 2) | ecosystem: Engineered > Bioreactor > Anaerobic >...
TAATTATCCCGTAATCGGGTTTTGCTATCGTGCATAAATCCCTGATCTCCTCGCAATGACTTGCACCCATTTCAATTATCATCATCTCTGTATCAGCGGATGCTGCGAGTATCGTGAGGGGTACTCCAATATGATTATTAAGGTTCCCATGTGTATAATGCACTTTAAACCTCTTTGACAGAACAGAAGCGATCAGCTCTTTGGTAGTAGTTTTACCATTGGTGCCGGTTATTGCAAGCACCGGGACATTCAAAATTTTTCTGTGATATGATGCAAGCGACTGAAGTTCGTCAAGGCAGTTGTCAACAAGGATTGTCTTTTCTGTTTCATAAAGGGGGTCATCAATTACAGCCCATGAAGCTCCGTTCTGTAATGCAACAGAAGCATATTTATTCCCGTTGAAATTATTACCCCGAAGTGCGAAGAATAACTCTCCCCCGCTGACAAGTCTCGAATCAGTAACAACTCCGGTTGATTCTTTATATATTTTATATAATTGTTCCGTTTTCATCCGCAAATAATTTAAACATAAAGTCAGATGGAATCCCCATGTTTTGGAAAAGAATTTTCATTCCTGTTTGTACTTTGGTAAATATGAAGGTCCATATTTTTAAAAAAATGCCTCATTATGAATTCATAATGAGGCTTATATTATTGGCAACGCTGTTTTTAGAATCCTGAAGGACTTCCTACTCTGATCATTGCACACCTGAACCCTATATCATCACGTGAACTTTCCTGATCGAGGAATCTTCTTGTAGAAGGATTAAGCCAGTAAGCTCTGTCTTTCCATGATCCGCCCTTGTATACCCTTGCATTATCATTTATTAGTGTAACGAAATCATTACTTCCTGAGGTCTGGTCCTGAGCATACATTCTTACAGAAGCTTTTTTATTATCATCAGTTTTCCAGTCGTTTGATTCGGAAATTGCTGACTGAAGGTCGCCATCCCTGTAGTTTCTGTAGTCACCTTTTCTGTAATTATATCTGTTGGCAACATCAACATCTTTCACGGTATCAACAATAAGACGTCCAAGTTTATCCTTTGCTACAACAGTGCCATTAGCATCGCGTCTCAGATCGGTATAAACGTTACCTCTGAAAGGATTGAACCCGTCAACATCTTCAGTTGAGAGAGGACGGTATACATCCTGAACCCATTCATTAACATTACCGGCCATACAATAAAGTCCATAGTCGTTTGGCCAATATGACTTAACATCAACTGTGATACTTCCATTATCGTTAAGGCTTCCGGCTACTCCCATAAGGTCACCTCTTCCCCTAACGAAGTTTGCATTCATCTCTCCACGCGATTTATTACCCGAGTTTCTTACGTTATGTCCATCCCATGGATAGATCCTTCTTTCATATATTCTTTCTTCAAAAGTGTTGCCCCTGAGAGCATAAGCAGCAAATTCCCATTCAGCTTCAGTCGGAAGTCTGTAGCTCGGAAGCAGGACTCCATCTTCGAAGTTGGTTCTGCGCTCGGTCTGTTCGGGATTGAGGCTTTCGCGTAACTGATTTACAACACCTTCATACTGACCTGCCAGATATGCTTCAGTATTAAAATTCTTTTCATTTACCTGGTTTGGGTCGGGATTAAGTTCTCCTTCATCAATAAGCAATTGTTCATTAACCCGGTCAGTTCTCCATGTACAGAAATCATTTGCCTTAACCCAGCTTACTCCTACAACCGGATAATTATTATATGCCGGATGTCTGAAATAATACTGAACATAAGGATCATTGAACCCCATCGGGCTTCTCCATACCAAAGTATCAGGAAGTGCCCTTCTGAAAACTTCAGGATAATCTTTATATACCCTGCGCAGCCAGAAAAGATACTCGCGGTAATCTATATTTTTAACCTCTGTTTCATCCATATAAAACGATGATACAGTTACAGTTCTTGGCTTGTTGTTCCAGTCAAACATAACATCCTGCTGAACCTGTCCCATTGTAAAACGGCCTCCTTCAATGAGTACAAGACCAGGTCCCGTCTTTTGTTCAGCACCAAGTGTAACCTCAAATCCGCCATTATCAGGATTATTATACTCCCAACCAGTCGAAGTGGATACATTCTCGTTACCCCCTTTTTTCTTAAAAATACAGGATGAGAATAATAAAACAGAAATAAGAACTATTGGCAAGGCCTTGAATTTATACATAACTCCTTTAGTTTTATGGCTTTTAAGAATATTCAAATATAATAATTTTTACTAATACTAATATTTTTTACATCTCAAATATAACTACAAATCGGGGAAATTTATTGTTTTAGTAACTTTTCTTTTATCAACAGTATTTAAACTAAACGCCAGCCCGGTCTGATGAAGAATCGATATGGGCATTGAATTAATATCCGATAAAATATTAAACTGATAATTATAATAAAGACTTACTCTGCTTATTTTGATTGTAACTCCTGTTTGCACATCAAGGTTCTTTGAGTTGTTTCCAAGCAATAACGCATTGAATGAAAGATATTTGCTTTCAATAACAGCTCCTCCTCCTGAGGAAAGACATTCGCCTTGTATTTCCATGAACACCAAAGGCCTGAGTTTAAGATTGCGTGCTTCGTTAATATCAACATCTCCTGAAAGGTGCATGAAATATTTTCTTTTCAGTCTTTCAACTGATGAACCTGTTTCTGACAAATCAGGCTCTGCCAGATGACTGATGGAGAAACCTCCTGATATTCTGCCAGCAATAAAAACAGCGCCGGCTGCCACATCAAAGACAGTCTTTCCTTCCGATGCCAGTATCTCGGCCGATGTTTGCGACACTCCTCCAAGAGGATCGATCTGATCGGGCAATACCGCTTTGTCAAAATTATATCCCCGGTGATAAAAAGAAGCTGATAATCCGGCATTAATAAAAAGATCTCTTCCCGCCTGCAGGAAGTACGCATATGACAAGCCGCCTTTAAGATCATTTATTATACCTCCCAGATAATCATCCGAAATATATCCACCTGCCCCTCCATGCAGGTGAGGAAAATATGAATCGTACGAAAGGTAAACAGAGTGAAAATTGTAATTATTCCCTGGATAAAAATCCAGATATGAGAGCCTTAAACTGCCATCACCTTCGCTGCCAGAAAGTGCCGGATTATTCATCAGCACAGTTTGATAACCCGGACCTGGATCAATTCCCTGCCCAAAGCAACCGGCTGAGATGAAAACAACAAGCAGAAATATCTGAAAAAGTCGTTTTGGCATATTATTAATACTGCAATATCAACGTAATGACTTCGTTATTATTATTAAATTAATAGCTTACAAAAAAACAAAATAACTTAGCAAACAAAAAGCACATTTCTATCTTTGTCCGGAATAATGGAAAGAATTTTAAGGATATTACCTCTGTTGCTGTTACTGTTGTGGTTCTCGTTTGATCTGCCCGGTCAGGATTCCGGTAATAAATCGGTTCTCTCTTCAGGTAAATGGTTCCGGGCCGCAATTACAAAAGACGGAATTTACAGGATTGACTATTCCACATTAAAACAGCTTGGGCTGGATGATCCGTCCAATCCAAGAATCTTTTGTAACAACAATGGTCAGCTGTCATATTACAATGAGGCTGATTCTCATGATGACCTTAAGGAGTTACCACTATTTATTTCAGGAAATGACAATATCCTGAACGACAATGAATATATCCTTTTCTTTGGGAAAGGAACCGGAAGATGGATATACTCAGAAGATTCAGAGGACTATAATTACCTGCATCATAATTATTCCGATACTGCATTTTATTTTATCACATCAGGTACTTCTGCCGGTAAACGGATAACTACCGCAACAACTTCATCACTGGCAACTAACTATTATTCATCCGTCTCTGATGCCCTGTATATACATGAGCGCGATAATGTAAACCTTAAAAAATCAGGAAGGGAATGGTTTCAGCAAATCTCATCCTCTTCAGGAATTACTATCGATCCGCAATTTACAGACATCCTGACTTCAGAAACCATAAAATATAATATCAGGGTAGCGGCAAGAGCCTCCGTGAATACGCAGTTCAGCCTTTATGAAGGAGGAACCTTGAAAAGAACAATTCAGGTACAGGGTATTAATCTCTACAACTATACAGGCATGTATGCACAGATTGCTTCTGATTCAGGAGTAATGACTGCAGGATCAGCATCGCCTGTTTATACTGTCAGATTCAATAATAATGGTGAAAACAGTGCTGATGCATGGATCGATTACGTTCAGCTTCAGGGAAGAAGGTCGAACGCATTTACCGGTTCAATAATGCAGTACAGCGATTCAAAAACCGTTTCGCCTGGCAGGATAACTGGTTTTTCTATAAGAAGTACAAACAACGATGTGGTTGTCTGGGATATATCAGATCCACTGCATGTCCAAAACATACAGTATACAAAATATGCCGACAGCATAACCTTCAGGACTGCAACAGATTCACTCAGGACATTTATAGCTTTTACCACATCAGGCGCAATGGTGCCATCAATTGAAACGTCTCCTGTACCAAATCAGGATCTGCATTCCTCTTTACCGGTTGACATGATAATAGTTACTCACCCGCTATTCAAATCATACGCAGAAAAACTGGCTAAGATACACCAGAAGAACGATGGACTTATGACCCAGGTTGTCACATTAAAACAAATTTACAATGAATTTTCCGGAGGCACACCCGACATCACAGCCATAAGAAATTTCGTCAGGATGAAATATCAGAAACAGAAGGGAAGTGATCATCCGCTTAAATATCTTCTTCTTTTTGGGGACGGTTCATATGAAAACAGGACACCCCCTCCCGGTAATCCAAATTTCATTCCCACATATCAGTCACAAAATTCGAATGTGGTTGTTTCTTCCTTTACCTCTGACGATTTCTACGGTTTGCTCGATGATAATGAAGGAGAAGCTGAAGGGGACCTTGATGTTGGAATAGGAAGGCTGCCTGTATCCGATACAGTCGAGGCTGGAATTATGTTGTCGAAAATAGAAAAATACACAGAGGCTTCAAATCTGGGTGACTGGAAGAATGTTATCTGCCTTACTGCAGATGACGAAGATGATAACACCCACATAACTGATGCCGAAGGACTTGCAACACTTCTCGAAGACAGTGTCCCTTCCTTCAATATAGAAAAAATCTATCTGGATGCCTATCCTCAGACGACCTCCTCAAACGGGAATAGCTATCCTGAAGTGGAAGAAGCAATAAACAAGCGAATCAACGCCGGGTGTCTTATTTTCAACTACGTAGGACATGGTAGTGAGATAGGACTAGCGGAAGAAAGGGTTGTTAAAAATGAAGACATTAACTCATGGACAAACGGGGCCAGGCTACCTCTTTTTATTACCGCAACATGCGAGTTTAGCCGCTTTGATGATGTAGAAATTAATCCTGCCACAAAAACCATTACGAAAAAGACTTCGTCGGGAGAATTGGTGCTTTTAAACAACAAGGGAGGTGCTATAGCACTTATGTCAACCACCAGGGTTGTATATTCTGCTCCCAATTTCCTCCTCAACAAGAATATTTACAAGGCTGCTTTCAGCAATGATTCATCAGGGAATCCACCGAGACTGGGAGACATTATCAGACAGGCCAAGAACAATTCGGGTAGCGGTATAAATAAAAGGAATTTTTCACTCCTGGGAGATCCGGCTCTGAGACTTGCTTATCCATGGCATGGCAGAATAATTACCGATTCTATTAACGATATTGCAGTTACCGAGGGGATCGACAGCCTCAAAGCGCTCTCTCTGGTCACTGTCAAGGGACATATTGAAGATAAGAGTGGTAAACCGGTCACCTCATTTAACGGAATGGTTTCACCGGTCGTTTATGACAAGGCAAGTAAGGTTGTCACCCTGGCTAACGACGGCGGACCGACAATGGAATTCAAACTCCTGAGTAACGTGCTTTTCAGCGGTAAAACTATGGCAAATAATGGTATATTCAAATTCACTTTCATAGTTCCAAGAGATATCGATTATTCATTCGGGAAAGGGAAGATTATATATTATGCCAGCAATGATAATGAGGATATGAACGGCAGTTTTTCAGATATTATTGTAGGAGGTTTTTCCAGTGTAGCTCTCACCGATACATCGGGACCTAAAATCAGACTTTTCATGAATGATACCCTCTTCAGAAACGGTGGCCTGACTGATAATAATCCTATATTGCTGGCAATTGTAGAAGACAAAAGCGGGATAAACACTTCTGGATCAGGCATTGGGCATGATTTGACCGGATTTCTTGACAATGACCGTAATAATTCTTTTGTCCTTAATAATTACTTTGAAAACGATTTTGACAATTATATGAAGGGAAAGATTACTTATAATCTTTCCGGACTGACGAAGGGTTCACATAATCTTACAGTCAAGGCCTGGGATAATTACAACAATTCTTCCGAAGCGACTCTTTTGTTTCTTGTCGAAACGGGTGGAAAATTCGCTCTCAGAAACCTGATAAACTATCCGAATCCTTTCCTGAACGAAACAACCATCAAGGCAGAGCACAACAGGCCTGATGACGAACTTGATATCACGATAAACATTTACAGCCTGAATGGCAGGTTAATGAAGACAATTAAAACAGCAGCTTCCCCCACAGGTTATACCCTTCCTCCAGTTACCTGGGATGGAAACGATGACGGAGGAAAAAGAGTTGGCAGAGGTATTTATCCATATTCTGTTATTGTGGCTACAAAAAACGGTGAAATTGCAAGAGTTTCAGGACGTATGATCATTTTATGATACCCACACAATAATATGGGACAATTTTTGTTTTATATTTGCAAAATATTATGAAAGGGGTATATTACAAATGAACAAGATCACAATTACAGTACTTTTATTTTTCACAACGTTTCTGGGCAATGCGGTAGTTTTTGGACAAAATTCTGAACTCAGATCAATACAAACAGTTGTTCCTTTCCTCACAATAGCTCCCGATTCAAGGGCTGGAGGAATGGGAGATGCAGGTGTTGCAACATCACCTGATGTATACAGCATGCACTGGAATCCGGCCAAATTTGCTTTTATTGACGGAAAAGGAGGAGTGGGATTATCATATTCACCATGGTTGAGAAATCTTGTGCCCGATATCAACATTGCATATCTTGCCGGATATAAAAGACTCGACAGTAAACAGGTCTTAGCTACCAGCCTTCTCTATTCTTCACTCGGAGATGTTTCATTCACTGACGACTACGGAAACCTGGAGCGTGTTTTTAATCCAAATGAATTTGCCTTGGATGCTGCTTATTCAAGACTTTTTAACGAAAACCTTTCGGGAGGAATTGCTTTCAGGTTTATCTATTCAAATCTTACAGGAGGAGTTTATTCAGGTGGTACTGCCACAAAAGCAGGAACCTCATTTGCAGCTGATATTTCAGCATATTACAAAAAAGACATTGCTGTTTTCAGCAAAGATGCGTTGCTGAGTTTCGGACTCAACTTTTCGAATATAGGATCAAAAATGAGTTATTCCGATTCCCAGAAATCAGATTTTATTCCTATGAATATGCGCCTTGGTACAGCTGAAACAATTCACCTCGACTCATATAACTCACTTACACTCACCGTTGATCTTAATAAACTTCTTGTCCCTACACCACCCGTTTATGATAGTGATTCAACAGGGTTGATAATTTCCGGAAAAAATCCTGATGTCGGCGTTCCGGTTGCTATATTCCAATCGTTTGGTGACGCCCCTGACGGGTTCTCGGAAGAGCTTCACGAAATAACATACTCATTCGGAGCAGAATACTGGTATAATAATCAATTTGCCATCAGAGGCGGATATTTCCATGAAAATGAAACCAAAGGCAATCGTAAATATTTTACTGCCGGCGCCGGTTTCAGGCTGAAAGTCTTTACATTCGATTTTTCATACCTGATGCCCACTGTACAGAATCATCCGCTTGCCAGGACATTACGTTTCTCTCTTTCATTCGATTTCAACTCATTGAGAAACGCAGGCAAATCGTAAATATGAATATAAGAATAGGTCAGGGGATTGACTTTCACCGACTTGAAAAAGGGCTGGACTTATGGCTCGGAGGAGTAAAGATCCCCTCTGAGAGAGGTTGTGTGGCTCACTCCGACGGTGATGTTCTCCTGCATGCAATATGCGACTCTCTTCTTGGAGCCGCCGGATTAAGGGATATTGGCTATTATTTCCCCGATACAAGTATCGAATTCAAAAACATCGACAGCAAAATACTTCTCCAGAGGACATTTAACCTGATAAAAGAAAATGGTTTCAGTGTAGTAAATATTGATAGTACTGTTTGCCTTGAAAAACCCAAAATAGCTCCATACATCCATGAGATGAGATCGGTCATCGCATCTGTTCTTGAAACTACACCCGAAAACATCTCAGTAAAAGCTACAACAACAGAAAAACTGGGTTTTACGGGCCGGGAAGAGGGTGCTGTGGCAATAGCGGTCGTACTTCTTTCAAAATAAATGATAAGCTACAGGCAATTATCAATCACTTCATCATCAGCAATATAAGGAATAGTAACTTTTAAGCCGGGAGTACGTTGCATTTCACGCTTCAATGTAAACAATGCCCCTTCATTCCGTGCCCAGCTACGCCTTGCTATTCCGTTATTGACATCCCAATGGAGCATTTTGTTAATTTTCTCACCGGTTTCAGGTGTGCCATCAAGAACCATTCCAAAACCACCATTAATTACTTCGCCCCATCCCACACCACCACCGTTGTGTAACGACACCCAGGTAGCTCCGCGGAACGAGTCCCCTATAACATTCTGAACAGCCATATCGGCTGTAAATCTGGATCCGTCGTATATATTGGAGGTCTCGCGGAACGGAGAATCGGTACCTGACACATCATGATGATCGCGTCCTATGACCACTGGAGCAGAAATGACACCAGCCCCGACTGCCTTATTAAAGGCTCCGGCTATTGCCATTCTACCTTCAGCGTCAGCGTACAAAATTCTTGCCTGCGAACCGACAACAAGCTTATTTTTTCCTGCCTCTTTTATCCAGTGAATGTTATCAGACAATTGCTGTTTAATCTGATCCGGAGATTTTTTTATCAGCTCACTGAGAATTTCAGCAGCTATTCTGTCTGTTATTTCAAGGTCAGAAGGATCATTTGAGCAGCACACCCACCTGAAAGGGCCAAATCCGTAATCGAAACATAACGGTCCCATAATATCCTGTACATAAGAAGGATATCTGAACTCTCCATCGGCCTTCAACACATCAGCCCCTGCCCTGGAGGCTTCCAGCAGAAATGCGTTACCGTAATCGAAGAAATAAGTTCCCCTGGCTGTATGCCTGTTTATGGCGGCGACCTGCCGTCTGAGAGACTCCTGTACAGCTTCCCTGAACTTTTCAGGATCTTCTGCCATCATCCGGTTTGATTCCTCAAAGCTCAAACCTGCAGGATAATACCCTCCGGCCCATGGATTATGCAACGAAGTCTGGTCAGAGCCCATATCGACCATTATGTTTTCATCAGCAAGTTTTTCCCAAAGGTCAACTATATTACCAGCATAGGCTATTGATAATATTTCCTTATCATGCCTGGCCTTATGGACTCTCAAAATAAGCTTGTCGATATCAGAAAAGACCTCATCTACCCATCCCTGCAAATATCTTGTTTGTATGGCCTTGGGGTTCACTTCTGCTATTACAGAGATGACTCCTGCTATCCGTGCTGCTTTTGGCTGAGCTCCTGACATGCCTCCCAGTCCGGATGAGATAAACAGTTTGCCATCAGCCCCTTCTCCTGATTTGCTTATCATCCTGCCGGCATTAAGAATGGTGATGGTGGTACCATGAACAATACCCTGGGGACCGATGTACATATAAGAACCCGCCGTCATCTGTCCGTATTGTGAAACACCAAGTGCATTGAATTTTTCCCAATGGTCTTTTGAAGAATAGTTGGGAATCACCATGCCGTTGGTCACTACAAGCCTCGGTGCATTTTTATCAGACGGAAAGAGGCCCAGGGGATGTCCGGAATACACAACAAGAGTCTGGTTTTCTGTCATTTCAGACAGATATTTCATGGTAAGCCGGTACTGTGCCCAGTTTTGAAAAACAGCTCCATTTCCACCGTAAGTAATTAACTCGTGAGGATGCTGCGCAACAGAATTATCGAGATTGTTCGATATCATCAGCATAATAGCTGCAGCACTGCGGGTTTCATAAGGAAAATCGTCAATCTTACGTGCCCTGATCTCATACTCCGGTCTGA
>Ga0209099_1004680_pt1 | contig 10241 bp, 5 predicted proteins | sample AD_JPNHW2_MetaG_FD_184430 | JGI IMG/M metagenome (GOLD analysis project Ga0209099, IMG submission 184430) | Active sludge microbial communities of municipal wastewater-treating anaerobic digesters from Japan - AD_JPNHW2_MetaG (SPAdes) (version 2) | ecosystem: Engineered > Bioreactor > Anaerobic >...
GAGCCTTGGACTGAATGCAGATTACAAAATTGCTAAATCACTGAAAGTTGGTCTGGGCTATGAATTCATGAATGTACTGGACGAAAAATACCTTAATTACCAGTTTCGTAACCGCTTCACTGCTGATATCACCGGCAAGCAGAAACTGGGTAACATATCTTTTTCCCTGCGAGAACGTATTCAACTCACAAAGAAAAACGACAGCAAAAGAATAGATATGGACGGACTTATTGACAGTTATAATATTGATCCTGCATGGGTGTGGCGTAATAAATTGGATGCTGACTATAACATACCCAAATGCAGGTTTACACCCGGAATATCTATTGAAACTTTTTATTCTCTCAACGATCCCGATGGTAATAAACTGGACAAACTAAGATATATTCTGTACACGGACTATAAGATTAATAAACACAATAAAATCAAAGTATTTGGAGTTTTAAATTCAGAAAAAGGCACCGATGAAGCTGACTATTCGGGCAAATACAACCTCGGTCTGAGCTTTACACACGAGTTAAAATAACCATAGTGCAATTAAATACTCCCGCATAACTCTGATTTATTTTTCTATAATCATGAAACTAAAATTCTCATACTTCCTGTTAGCTTTCACGGCATTTTTATTGAGTTCCTGTGACCCCGAAAATGTAATGAAACCTATAGAGAAAGACACAAAACTACTGTTTGAATGGGATGATGCTAAAACTCAAACCATTACATTCAGCACTGCATCCATCAGTTCTTCATCTGCAAAGGTAATCATTACGGGCTCTACAGCTACAATTACCGGTGGCGGTTACTATTCCGTAAGCGGACAAATGACTAACGGACAACTGGTAGTAGATGCCAAAGATCAGGTGGTAAAAATACAGTTCAATGGAATTACCATGAATAACGACACTACCTCCCCATTATTCATACGGGATGCAAAAAAAACAATTATTTTTCTGAAAACCGGAACTACTAACACATTTACAGACGGCGCTGCCTACACACACGTTGGTGATCCTAACGCAGCAATTTTCAGCAAAGATTATCTCGGATTTACGGGCGATGGGAACCTGGTGGTAAACGGAAATTACAATGACGCAATTTCGAGCGACGATATGCTTTACATTGACAATGGCAACTTTTCGGTAAAATCTATTGATGACGGAATACGGGGTAAAGACTCGCTGATTGTAAACAACGGCAATATCAATGTGATATGCTCTACCGGTCATGCACTGAAATCGGACAATGTACTGAAACCGGGTAAAGGATATCTGAAAATTGCTGGAGGAACATTAAGCCTCACATCATCCGATGGCGATGGCATCCATACCTCCAAAAGACTGATCATTGAAGGAGGGAATATTACCGCCAGGTCACTCAACAGCCAGGCGCTTCGCTCCGACTCACTGGTACATATATCAGGCGGAACAGTTCAGATCAACGCTTCGAAAAAAGGGATCGAAAGTCCATTTATTACTATATCAGGTGGCACAACATCGATAATTTCAACTAAAGCCGGAGTGAATGCCACCTACGGCTTTGGTGGAATAACAACCGATGGAAGCATCCTGTCAATATCGAACGGAAATTTGTACATCAACTCAGATGATGGAACAGGCATTGACAGCAGTGGCGACATCACCATGTCAGGCGGAACGGTAGTGGTGCAGGGTCCATCCGACAAGGACAAGGAAGGCATCAATTATAATGGAAAATTTACCATATCGGGTGGATTTCTGATTGCCTCAGGACCTCAGTCAATTCTATCGGTTAAAACACCCGGAACAGAATCAAGTCAGAATTCCGTTAAGCTCACATCCTCCACTATGGCCACAAATCTCATCAATATACAGGATGCTTCAGGCAAATCGATCGTGACTTTCAAACCCATTCGAAGTGCTTATGGTTTACTTCTCTCCTCTCCCGATCTAAAAACTGGTGACTACAACGTATTTAAGGGTGGAACTTACAATGGAGGAACTACAGTAAACGGATATTCGAAAGATGGAACATACAGCAATGGAACGCTTGTAAAAACTTTTACGGTGACAGATAAAGTTGCAACTGTATCATTCTGAGAAAATTAAAAAATATATTTTTATTAAAAAAAATTGCCTGGTGAATGCTGAGGCAATTTTTTTTGTATATATTTACAAATTAAAATAAACAGGCATCTTGTTGAACAGTTTTCGGTACGGTATTTGTTTTAACTTAAGTAAATTATCTTAAACTTTATAAAACATTAAAATCATGAAAAAACTTATCTCATTTATGGTTCTTGCTGTTACTGTTTTAGTTGCTGTATCGCTCTTTTCCGGTTGTAACACCTACAACTACGGAACTACCAACGAACAAACCTATTACGAAAATCCGGAATGGGCACCTGAATACTACCCTGGAACCCGTTATTATTATTTTCCGGATATCGAATGTTATTACGACCTGGCAACACGTGAATATATATTTCTAAATCGCGGACAGTGGTTTTTCACTCCTACTCTTTTGGGATTTTACAACGATTTTGATCCGATGTACGGCTTCGTAATCATAGTCAACACCAGAATTTATCAGCCCTGGATGCATCACCAGTACTATATTTCACATTATCCGAGGTATTATTACCGCGATTATTACGATTACAGCAATATTCCGTATGTTCGTGGATTCAACGAAAATGCAAAGAGCGCCGTTTACTGGCCCGAAAACCAGCGCGAACGGGCACGGGACTGGAATGACAACAACATCCGCGAAAACCGCAGGTTCAAATACTCACCCAGCGACCGCCAGATGCAGGTTAACACCACCAATCGAATTAACAACCAACGTACAGCCGGCGTAACAAGTTCGAGGACCTCGGGCACTTCGGGCAGGATCAATGATGAGATAAACACGCAGCCCCGAAACACAAATACCACAGTACCGAGAGGCACAACAACCCGAACAGCCACTACGGAAAATACCAATACCAGAAATGCAACTACTGATAATGTAACAAACCAAACCGTAAACAGAAGTACAACCACTACAACCTCACGTACTGCTAATACTCAAACCGATACTCCCGTTCGTCAGTCGGGTACGGTTACACGGTCGGGGGGGCGCACTGCCAATACAAATTATTACGGCAAACCCATCGGTCAGCCGGTAAGAGTAGAACGCCAGATGCGGAGCACTACACCCGAAACCAAAACAGAAGAAGGCACTACTACAGGTACCCCTGCTACTACCCGCAGCAGCGAAACGCCAACCAGATCGTCCAGATAATTTGATTTTGCAAAAAAATAATGAAAAAAAAAGCGGGATTTTCAACTTCCCGCTTTTTTTGTTTTATCAAACATTCTAACCGATAGAATGACAGGGAAAGCCTCTTTTTAAGGTTTTTTCAACTAACAACTGAAGTCAACAAACTGAATATCAAAATATAATTTGTACCTTTGCCGTCAAATAAAAAAGTATAAAAACAATAAACTGTAATTTTTATGAATGTAGTTACAAAGACCATTACACTCGGTGATGGTAGAGAAATTACCATCGAAACCGGCAAACTGGCCAAACAAGCCGATGGTTCTGTGGTAGTACGCATGGGTAACACCATGCTCCTGGCTACCGTATGTGCAGCACAGGATGCTGTTCCCGGTACCGATTTTATGCCCCTTTCGGTAGAATACAAAGAAAAATACGGAGCCGCCGGACGTTTCCCCGGTGGATTTACCCGTCGTGAAGGCCGTGCCGGAGATTATGAAATCCTGGTTTCACGCCTCGTTGACCGTGCACTGCGTCCCCTGTTCCCCGATGATTTTCATGCTGAAGTTTATGTGAATGTAATGCTCATTTCAGCCGACGGTGTGGATATGCCCGATGCATTAGCCGGTCTGGCTGCTTCAGCTGCCCTCGCAGTTTCCGATGTTCCTTTCCATGGCCCGATTTCCGAAGTTCGTATCGGTCGTATAAATGGTGAATATATCGTTAATCCTACTTTCGAACAGCTTGCCAGTGCAGACATCGATATTATCGTGGCTGCAACGCTTGAAAACATCATGATGGTAGAAGGCGAAATGAGTGAAGTAAGCGAAGATGAACTGCTTACTGCGATGAAAGTAGCTCACGAAGCTATCAAAATTCAGTGTCAGGCACAAATTGAACTGATGGAAGCTGCCGGTAAAACCGAAAAAAGAACTTACTGTCATGAAGAGAATGATGAAGAACTGAAAAAAGATATTTGGGAAAAAACCTACGATAAGGTCTATGCCGAAGCCTCTTCGTGCAACACCGACAAACACCTGCGTGCCAAAAACTTCAAATCAATAGTTGAAGAATATGTAGCCGGAATTGACCCTGAAGTAGCAGCAGCCAAAAAAGAACTGATAGGCCGTTACTACCACTCGGTAGAAAAAGAAGCGATGCGTCGTTCAATTCTGGATGAAGGCAAACGCCTGGATGGCCGTAAAACCAATGAAATCCGTCCAATCTGGTCGGAAGTGGATTATCTGCCCGGAGCTCACGGTTCTGCTGTTTTCACCCGCGGTGAAACTCAGTCGCTTACCACAGTGACCCTCGGAACAAAAATGGATGAAAAGTTGATTGATGAAGTGCTGACACAAGGCAAAGACCGTTTCCTGTTACACTATAATTTTCCCCCCTTCTCTACCGGTGAAGCAAGAGCATCGCGTGGTGTTGGTCGCCGCGAAGTTGGTCACGGTAACCTGGCCTGTCGTGCACTGAAATCGATGATACCCGACGGTTATCCGTATGTAATCCGTATTGTTTCGGATATTTTGGAATCCAACGGTTCATCTTCCATGGCTACTGTTTGCGCTGGTACGCTATCGCTGATGGATGCCGGAGTTCAAATGAAAAAACCGGTATCAGGTATTGCCATGGGATTGATTTCCGAAAAAAATGCAACCAATTACGCCATACTTTCCGACATTCTGGGCGATGAGGATCACCTGGGAGATATGGACTTCAAGGTAACCGGAACCCGCGATGGTATCACAGCTACTCAAATGGATATCAAATGTGATGGTCTCTCCTTCGAAATTCTGGAAAAAGCATTGAACCAGGCCAAAGAAGGTCGTCTGCACATTCTGGACAAAATCCAGGAAACGCTGGCTGAACCGCGTCCGGATTTCAAGCCAAATGCACCCCGCATCGTGGTGATGATGATACCGAAAGAATTGATTGGCGCAGTAATTGGCCCTGGTGGAAAAATCATCCAAAACATGCAGGCTGAAACCGGTGCCGTTATCTCCATCGAAGAAATCGGAGATCAGGGAAGAATAGAAATTGCAGCTACAAACAAAGCATCTATTGATGCAGCTGTTGCCAAAATCAAAGGCATCGTAGCTATTCCCGAAATCGGAGAAACTTATCCATCCAAGATTAAATCAATCATGCCTTATGGCGCATTCGTTGAATTTATGCCCGGAAAAGAAGGTTTGCTTCATATCTCCGAACTGGATTGGAAACGTATTGAGACTATGGACGAAGCCGGTCTGAAAGAAGGCGATATGATTGACGTGAAGTTGCTGGATATTGATCAGAAAACCGGAAAATTCAAACTTTCACGTAAAGCATTGCTTCCTCGTCCTCCACGCGAAGAAAAACCACACGACGACAAACCACGCGAACACAGAGGACCCCGTCCTGAAAGACGTGACTAAAAACGAACGATTGTAATCGTATAAAAAATCAGAGGCTGTCTCAAATTCAATTTTGGGACAGCCTCTTTTCTTTTTATTCGGCGTTGTCTAAACATTCGATCCTGCCATTACATCGGCTTCCCTTTTATTAAACTCAGAAATCATAGAATGTATGACTTCTTTCACTGTAGAAATACGTGCCGAAAGATAGGCATTGCTTCCGGCAAATGCATATCCTTTATCCATTTTACCCTTGTATGCATTGTAGAGTGCAAGAATAATGCAATAGGGAACTACCTTGTAATCGCAGGTATGAAGGCAATTGTAGGGACATGATTTGGGTCTTGTTAGTCCCAGTTTTGCATTTTCAAGAAATTTTCCTTCCAATGCCCGACCGGGCATTCCTACCGGGCTTTGTATGATTTCCACATCATTTTCGACTGCTTTGAGGTAAGTATTTTTGAACTTGACATCCGCATCGCACTCCTCGGTAGTTACAAACCGAATTGCCACCTGCACACCTTTAGCGCCCAGCTGCATAATATCATACATATTTTCTCCATAGTAAATACCACCGGCTCCTACCACAGGAATTTCCTGATTGTATTTTTCTTAAAATATGGCAACTTCACGAACCACGTCAGGGATCAGTTTTCCTATGGAGTACTCCGGATCAGTAATCTGATTTAATTTGAAACCCAGGTGACCGCCGGCTTTCGGACCTTCCACCACAATTAAATCAGGCAGATAATCGTAGAGTGTTTTCCACTTTTCGAGGATAATTTTTGCTGCACGAGCAGATGATACAACGGGTGCGAGTTTTGTGGTACAGTCAGCAGTGTGGTACTTTGGCAAGTCGAGCGGAAGTCCTGCCCCAGCAAAGATCACATCTGCCTTTTCAGCAATGGCCGTTTTAACCATATCGCTAAAGTTTGTGAGCGCCATCATAATATTCACTCCGATTATTCCGGGTGATTTTTCTTTCGCTTTTCGGATTTCTTCCCTCAATCCCACAATACACGATTCCATATAATCTCTCGCCTTTTCACGATAAATCAATCCAAGTCCGGCACTGGAAATTACACCAACACCACCTTCATTTGCTACTGCCGAAGCTAAGCCCGACAAAGAAATTCCAACACCCATACCACCCTGAACAATGGGTACACGCGCTGTCAGATTTCCAATTTTCAATCCATTCATACCTTATTATTTTATTAACAAAATGATTTATTATCGCCCCGTGATATTCAACTCTTTAATAAAAAAACAGAAGAAAGTGTTCGAAAAAAATTCGAAAACTTTCTCCTGTACATTATTTGCAGATCAATTTAGTTGATCTTTAAAGAATTATCCGTAGATAATTTTACCGTTTTCATCTTTAAATTCTTCAAAGCTCTTATTGTATTGTTCCATAGCTCTGTAACTCATTGCCATGCTCGAAAATCCGCCATCGTGATAGAGGTTTTGCATCGTCACCTTACGTGTAAGATCACTGAACATAACCATGCAATAGTCCGCACAATCGGCTGCAGTGGCATTTCCAAGCGGTGACATACGTTCGGAGAAATCCAGCAAACCATCCATACCTTTCACGCCACTACCGGCTGTTGTTACTGTTGGCGACTGAGATATTGTATTTACACGTACATTGTGTTCACGTCCGTATATATAACCAAAACTGCGCGCAATGGACTCAAGCATCGATTTTGCATCAGCCATATCGTTGTAACCGAATACAGTACGCTGTGCAGCCATATAAGTTAGTGCCACCACAGAACCATAATCGCTGATTGCATTCATTTTTTTGGCTACCTGCAGCATTTTATGGAATGAAATGGCCGAAATATCGAGTGTGGAACTCAACATATCGTAATCAAGATCATCATATGTACGTTTTTTTCTTACGTTTGGCGACATACCAATAGAATGCAGCACAAAGTCAATTTTCCCTCCAAGGGCTTCCATGGACTGTTTAAATACTTCTTCAAGATCTGATACGCTGGTGGCATCGGCAGGAATAAGTTTTGCATTCAGCTTTTCGGCCAACTCGTTAGTAGTGCCCATACGTACAGCAAGTGGTGTATTCGACAAGGTGATAATTGCACCTTCTTCTACAGCGCGTTCTGCTACTTTCCAGGCTATTGACATATCATTCAATGCTCCGAATACAATTCCTCTTTTACCTTTTAATAAATTGTTACTCATATATTTTTGTTTAATATCGGGATAAAATAATCTTATTTATAGATAACTATTTTATCCATTTCATTTTCAGCACAAAATTACTAAAATTGTGCAGTTTGACAAAATATAAAGACCATTATATGAAACGATGCTATGTTATATAATCCTAACAGACAAAAATTACCACCATTAAGTTGCGTACTGAATATTTCAGTTGGATATTAGTGTCTAAAAAACAGCAAAATAAAACGGCCGCCTGATAGTTCAGACAGCCGTTAAAGTGATTATTTGTAATCCGGAATTTATTCTTCTTCTTTCTTGGAAGCTTCGTATTCTTTGAGAAGTTTATCCTGGATATCCATCGGAACAAGTTCATAACTTGCAAACTTCATTGTAAAGGAAGCACGACCGCCGGTAAGCGAACTCAGCGTTGTGGAGTAACTTCCCAATTCTTTCAACGGCACTTTTGCTGAAAGCTTTTCGAAGCCCTTTTCGCTGTGCATACCCATGATAATGGCACGGCGACCTTGCAAATCGCTCATAACATCACCCAATCTGTCTGACGGCGCAAGCACTTCGACATCATAAATTGGTTCCAACAGTTTAGGACCGGCTTCCTTAAATGCCTGTGCAAACGCATTACGACCAGCAAGACGGAAAGAGATTTCATTTGAATCAACAGGGTGCATTTTTCCATCATAAACAATGACACGAACATCGCGGGCATAAGAACCTGTGAGCGGACCTTGTTCAATTCTGTCCATCAACCCCTTCATGATTGCAGGAATGAAACGGGCATCAATAGCACCGCCTACGATACTGTTAATAACCACCAGCTTACCTCCCCATTCCAGATCAACTGTCTGAGTATCCCGAACACTGATTTTATATTCCTGACCATTGAAACGGAACATATCCGGAGCAGGCATTCCTTCATAATAAGGCTCAACAATTAAATGCACTTCTCCAAATTGTCCGGCACCGCCTGATTGTTTTTTATGTCTGTAATCGGAACGGGCAACTTTGGTAATCGTTTCACGATAAGGAATCTTCGGTTCTTTGTATTCGATCAGAATCTTGTCATTATTTTCTACTCTCCATTTCAGGGTACGGAGGTGAAATTCTCCCTGTCCCGACAAAATGGTTTGTTTCAGTTCCTTCGATTGTTCGATAATCCAGGTCGGATCTTCTTCGTGCATACGGGTAAGTATTTCACTTAGCTTTTCTTCATCAGATTCGGATACAGCTCTGATAGCACGGCGGTATTTTGGTTCGGGATATTTAATCGCCTTGAAATCATTTTCACATCCTTTTTCGTTCAGGGTATTGCCGGTACGGGTATCTTTTAGTTTTACAGTAGCACCTATGTCGCCTGCAACCATTTCATCAACAGTAGTTCTTATCTGACCTGATACGGAATAAATCTGTGTAATACGTTCTTTTGAACCACGGCTTATGTTTATTAAATCATCGCCTGCTTTCACTTTTCCGCTCATCACTTTAAAGTAAGAAACTTCACCAATATGAGGTTCAACAGTAGTTTTAAAGAAGAACAGGCTGGTTGGTCCTTTTGCATCGGGTTTCACTTCTTTTCCGGCTCTATTAACCGGCGCGGGCATTTGATCGGGTGATGGAGCAACCATGCTCAGGAAATTCATAATACGATGAACTGCCATATTTTTTTCACCTGAAGCGCAGAAAACCGGGAACAGTGATCGGTCAATCATACCTTTCATGATACCTTCGCGCATTTCTTCTTCGGTAAGCGAGCCTTGTTCGAAGTATTTTTCCATCAGATTTTCATCGTTTTCAGCAGCTGCTTCCAACAAAACCTGATAAAATTCACCGGCTTTATCTTTTTCACTTTCAGGGATATCAAGAACTTCCGGCGCTGTTGCTCCGGGTTTCCATTTATACATTTTTTGTTTAAGGACATCCACGATGGCATCAAAAGATTGTCCGCTGCCTATAGTATATTGTATCGGAACGACTTTGCTTCCGTAGGTTTCTTTCAGGTTGGCAAGTGTATTATCATAATCAGCTTTTTCGTGATCCAGCTGGTTAATAAGAAATACAAGCGGTTTATGCAATTCTTCGGTATAACGGAATTGGTTCATGGTACCTACTTCCACTCCATTAGCCGCGTCAATCAGCATCAATGACATATCCGTCATGTTAAGAGCAGAAATGACTGAGCCCACAAAATCATCAGAACCGGGACAGTCAATGAAATTCATCATTTTATTCTTCCATTCATACGACAACACACTCGAAAAAACAGAATATCCGTATTCTTTTTCTACAGGAAAATAATCCGAAACTGTGTTTTGACCATTAATTGATCCTCTACGTTTTATAACTCCACTCTCATAAAGCATGGCTTCCACGAGAGTGGTTTTCCCGGCGCCAGAACTA
>Ga0209099_1004682_pt1 | contig 10236 bp, 14 predicted proteins | sample AD_JPNHW2_MetaG_FD_184430 | JGI IMG/M metagenome (GOLD analysis project Ga0209099, IMG submission 184430) | Active sludge microbial communities of municipal wastewater-treating anaerobic digesters from Japan - AD_JPNHW2_MetaG (SPAdes) (version 2) | ecosystem: Engineered > Bioreactor > Anaerobic...
AATGTAAACAACTTAACAAAGACATTTTCGACCGAGTAAAAAAGGTCATTGAAACAGGTGCAGACCTTGCAGTATGGCGAAAACTTGATGCTGACGAAAAGGACATTAAAAAGCGTAAAGTAGTTCTTGACAAATTTCTTACTGACTTACAAACAGAAAGACCAAAAGCAAAGTCGAGAAAAAAGAAAATAATTCGCCAACCAGTTTTTGAAAAAGGAGACTGTTTGACTTTTAAACTTGAAAACGGAAACTATGGTGGTGCAGTTGTTTTAGAAGCAATTAAGGACAGCGAATACGGGCATAATCTAATTGCTACAACACGAATAAACCAACCAACCAAACCGACAAAAAAGGATTTTGAAAATGCAGAAGTTCTTGTAATGAACTATGCGAGTTGGGACAATAAACCTGTTTTGCAATGGTATCTTCCAATTAGACATAAGCAGACCTCACATTTAATTGAAAAGATTGACAAAATTGACATTCAACTTGATTACGAGATAAAAAACTCTATGTATGGTTTTGTCGCAGACTTTGATATTTGGGTTATTGGGGTTGCAGACCTCCAATTCAAGTCCGAAGAAAACAAACCTCGTTCACCAACAAAGCAAACAATTAAAGAATTGACAATGATGAATGAGTGTAAACTCAGGTAACAACAGCGGACAGAAGAATTGCCTATAACCCGGACTAATCGTGATTGATTTGCCAACGCACAAGGCCCACCACAAACCAACCACACCTAACCCGGGAACGTTGGTTGCAATATTTTGTGAAACATTTGGGAAATTCCAATAAAGTATATACTTTTGTGGTATAAAATATAGATACCATGAAAACACTTTCTTTAAAATTAGATGAAACTGTGTTCAGCGATACTGAACAGGTTCTACAGCATGTGAAAAAATCCAGAAACCGGTATATCAATGAAGCTCTGGAATATTACAATAGAATCCAGAAGAGAAAATTACTTGCAACAAAACTGGAAAAAGAATCTAAACTTATTAAGGATGAATCCTTTATAGTTCTTCATGAATTTGAAACCCTCGATTATGAAAGTTAAACAATTTGAAATCTGGGTTGCAGATCTTAACCCAAAAATAGGAACTGAAACCGGTAAAATACGGCCGGTGCTTGTGGTTCAAACGGATCTCTTAAATAAATTTCATCCTTCTACCCTCATTTGTCCAATTACTTCTAAGGTCCAAAATGAATCAGAACTGTTGAGAGTTCACCTTAAAAAAGGAGTTGCTGGGGTCAATGAAAATTGTGACATCATGATTGATCAATTAAGAGCAATTGATAATTCAAGATTAAGAAATATAATTGGGGTACTCTCAAAGGATTCTATTGAAAAAGTAAAAGATAACCTTAAAATTATTTTAGATTTAGAATAACGTACTGCAACCAACGAACCGCTACCCGCAACAAAACTTGCGTATTGTTGCTTAACACAGGCGCTGCCTTTGCTGCGTTTAGCCGAACGTTAGCGGCAATTCCCCGGATAGACCGGATCGGAATCGTTTCTTTTATGGTACGATTTCTCTCAAGTCTATTGATTTCGAAAGCTAATGAATTTTGAATGGAGGGTAAAAAAGAGAGCAAAAATGAAAAAATAATGTGTATTGAATATCAATTATTTAACTGACATTAGTCAGAATTTAAAAAAGAGACTGAGCATGAAAAAAGAAACAATTATCGTTTTTCTGATACTATTTCAATGTTGTTTCATTTTGCATTCTTGTACAACTAAATTAGTTGTGACACAGGTACCCACTTGTAATATTGATCCTTCTAAATTATTTGCAATTATAACAACTGAATCCTCTGAAATAATCTCAGCAGGAATTTATCCAACCTATAAAACAATAGATCAATTTGTCATAAACAACAAGCCGATATCAAAAAGAATTTTGAAAATGCCGTGGTTTCCGCACTATCTGATAAAGGATATTCAGCTACACCCTCCTATAATACAATAACTGCAGATGATATTGCAAATACCGCGAGGATAGTTGCAAAGGCTGATAGCCTTGGGGTCGATGCGCTGCTTGTCTTTACTTTGATCAATATCGAATCATCTGTTATCAATACCCCTCAGGTTACAGCAAATGTAGGTATTCCCGTACAGATAGGGTTTTTCAGTGTCTTTCTTGGGAGCAGCATTCCTCTGGGCGGTGGGTCTACAGTAGAAAAAACCGTAAATGTCAAAGCAGGATTATATACGGACAGAAATTCAACGGAACCCTCCTGGTCGCTGGACCTGACTGGCAGTCTCGCCGATGGAAATGATGCCCTGATCTATAATTTTATCAGGAAAACAGTCAAAGCCCTGTTTAAACAGAAGATTCTCTAATGAATTATCAGGTACCTTAAAATCGAAAAGTATGAAACGGAGACAGTTTTTACAAAATCTGGCGGTGGGTGCCGGGGCCTGTGCACTATCACCTCATTTGCTGTTTGCAAAAGACCCATTACTGATTGATGGGAAGGCCGATTGGATTTACAAGGGGGGCCATATCTACACGGTTGATCCGGCCAATCCAACGGCTGAAGCGATTGCGGTGCGTGGAAATCAAATTGTCTTTGTTGGTCCGGTCAAAGATGTAGGGGCATGGCAAGGTGCGAACACGAAAGTCGTCAACCTCGATGGTGGCATACTGATGCCGGGTTTCGTGGATGCGCACGCCCATCCCGAACTCGCCGGTGTGGTCAAGGTGGGTTTGGATGTTACGGGTGTGAAAACCAAAGACGAGATCTTAAACCGGATTCGTGAGTATGTGGTTAAAAATCCGGGGAATGATATTTTAAGAGGTTTTGGTTGGAATCCATTCGACATGAAACCCACCCGTCATTGGCTGGATGATATCACAGGTAATCGCCCCATGTACCTTATCTCGTTCGATTCGCACGATGTCTGGTTCAATACGGCTGCCATGACCGCCGCCGGGATCAGTGCTGACACGCCGGATCCGGATCCCGGGTCACAGTACTTTTACCGGGATGCCGATGGCGTGCCAACGGGCTATGGAGTCGAAGCCAGCTCAGTGATGCGGGTTACCGTGCCATTAGGGTTATTCAGCCCCAAAACAATCGCTGATTCCCAGGCCAAAACACTCTGGCCGGCACCTTCGTGGGGAGTGACATCGCTCTTTAACGCAGGAATAATTGTTGGCACCCGAAGTGAGGATGGTCTGTGGGTATATGAAGATTTACTCGAGAAAGATAAGGCCGGGAAACTTCCCCTTCGCATCACAGGCTGTTTCTGGACACGCGAAGACTCCGACGATCCAAAAATGATCGTCGATAACCTGATCATGTGGAACAAAACACTGAAGTCGGAACACCTTAAGGTCGACATTTGTAAGATGTGGGCGGATGGAACAGTACTCTCCCGGGGCGCTTTGTTGTTGGAACCTTTTGCCGACAAACCGGACGACTATGGCCGGATGACGATCTCAAAGTCGACCATTATAGCCCAAACCCTGGCAGTACAGAAGGCAGGTTTCGACATGCACATTCATGTGGATGCCGACGGATCTGCACGTACCGTGCTGGATGCTTATGAGGAGGTACAGAAAAAACTGGGTCCGGGAGGCCGCAGGCACACCATTGCGCATAACTCAACCCTTCATCCATCGGATATTCCGAGGTACAAGAAGATGGGTATTATCGCAAATTGTTCACCGATGTGGGGAACCGATTACAATGGCACCTACATCGATTCATTCAACCGGCTTCTGGGTGAAAAACGGGTTGAAGAAGAGATTTTCCCTTACGGAGACCTGGTACGCTCGGGTGCAATCGTCACCTATGGAAATGATGCACCCGGGATTGAGATAGTTGATTCTCCTCCGTTGATTAACCTCGAAGCAGCTGTTACCCGCAAACGCCCCGGTTATCCTGATGACAGGGTGTTTGTCGCCCGCCAGAAGGTTACCCTGGCACAGGCGATCCAGTGCTACACTTATAACGGCGCTTATCAGTTACGTATGGAAGATCAGATTGGGTCGATAGCAGTTGGAAAGAAGGCTGATCTTGTATTTCTGGAAAAGGACCTGTTTAAAATTCCCGTTGACCAGATACACGCTACCAAAGTGATGCAGACCATGATGGACGGTAAGGTGACATACCAGGCCAAGTAAATCGGACTTCAAGGTGTGGAAGAAAATGGAAAGAGCCAGATACGAATAGTTGAAAACAGGATCGCGATTAAAAGTTAAACCTGGTCCAATAATTTATGGAGGGGGGATTCATGAAACTTTTACTGATATAAGAATCCACATCAGCCATGATTTTCGTTAATTTAGCAGGAAAATCACAGATCCAAAATGTTTTCAATATGAAAATTGCGTTTATTTTCTTGTGGTTGACGGTTTTCTCTTTGAATAGTGTATTGGGACAGGATAAATCCATACTGATTGCCAAAGATTCAACTTCTGTGGGCAAACCGGTAAAAAAGTCAGCTTCACATCCGTATCGCCGATGGGGTGACGGAGGCGCCGGGCTCGGTCTTGATTATGGCGGTTTGATCGGGGTAAAGGCCTCCTTTTATCCCATAAAGTATATGGCTGTGTTTGGGGCTGTCGGATGGGAAATCATCGGGATCGGTTGGAATGTGGGAATTTTAGGGCGTATTATCCCGGCCGACGGCAAACACGGAACCCGACCCTATCTGAAGGTTATGTATGGCGTGAACGGCGCTACACAAGTCAAGGGAAAGAACGGCTATGATGAAATGTTTTACGGTCTCACTGTCGGCGCGGGTCTGGAGCTGCGTTTCGGAAAGATCAAGAAGAACGGGATCAACATCGACCTGAATGTGCCTTTTCGTTCACCGGAATTTTTCGATATGGTCAGCCGGATTAAAAATGATCCGCAGATCGACCTGAAGAACGATCCCTGGCCGGTTACGATATCGGTGGGTTACATGGTGGAGTTTTAAGCTTTCTTTTCAGCTTTAAATAGTGACTCAGGATAAAGAGCCCTCCCGTTATCACAAAAGGCAGGGTAATGCTGGCAATGATTGCCAGGCTTATCCAAACGGAATGGTTATGGTGGTAGTTCCCGCTGAAGATATAGGGCGTGAATCCCAATCCCAGGATGGTCAGTATCGTTCCTCCGACCAATTCCCATTTCCAGGCAATAATCAGAATTATGATCAGGATAAATGATGGGATCAGGTGTATGAAAAACTCCTGCCATTGCCGCGAGGCAGTAAGTTTCGGGTCAAACGAATCGAGTGCAAACAGGCTGACAAACAGTATTGCCAGGATGCATAAAACGCGTGGAAGCCAGTGGATAATTTTCATGTGTTAAAGATTTTTTTTTCATGTTTTTTGTGTTGGATATCAGCGTCTGTTTAAATTTAGTAAATCATGTTCAATTGTAAATTTTAAACAGTCTCTTAATGTGTCAGAGGGGGCCGTTGATTCCTTCAATTTTTGCAGCATCTCACGGAAAACCCGTTCTGAAGTAAGTTGAAATTGCGCTTGAGCGACCCGTTGTTGGCGTCGAGGATATAATTCCAGGCGTTGACAGAAGCGGTATCGGTTGAAGTCCAGAACATGCCTACATTCCCGATGGAGTAAAAGGTTCCGTAATTAATGCGATAACCACCGGGAAGTCCGGTAAACCCGCTGGAGTTGTCGGCTTCGGTATTCGGGGCGTACCACAATCCGGTTCCCTGTTCGATGGTCCCGGTCGATTTCATTTTTCCGCCTGCACTGGCCAGACCGCCTAAAAATGCACCCATCGTTTTCATCTGTATATTTATAACGTTAGCTAATCCGAAAAACATAATGGTTAAGAGAGTAAAGTTTCATCTTCGTGCTTCCGAAGCGGATTACGGCTTCTTTGCGACAGCGGTTTGTGCTTAACCAGTTTTTGATGTCAATTTCCATTACGGGCTACCATTAAAGGTTTTCCAGTAAACGACTGACCTTTGGATTTTATGCTACATGTTTGATATCAATGTCATAACCAAGTTCCTTTAGCTTGGCAATATAATTCTTTATCTGCTTGCTCTTTCGTTTCGGATCATCATTAAGCAATGGTTCTTTATATTCTGTTTTGTCTTTTAAAACGAAGTATACTGATATGATGATTTTGTGCCCAATGGCCATAAGTGCTTTTTTCTTGCCTCTTCGAGTAACAAGGGATGCAAATTTTCTTTTTAAGTATCCATCTTTCTTACGGGTTGCTCCCCATCCACACTCCACCAGCGTCGTTTGAAGGTGCTTGTTACCATGTATTACTCGTGTACTTTTTTTTTACCAGCACTCTCATTTGAACCCGGACTCGTTCCGGCCCAACTACTAAGGTGATTCTCGTTAGGAAACCTGCTCATATCAATACCGATTTCACTGATGATTCTGATCGCACTTTCTTTTCCAACGCCAGGAATCGTTTGAAGGTTATCTATCTCAACAGCATACTTCTCAACAGTTTCTCCGATTTGCCGATCAAGCTCTCTTATAATCTTCTCTTTCCCTTCGATACTCATATTGACCAGTTTAAGCATACGCCGATGATGATCGGTGAGGGTCCCCTCCAATGCCTGACGAATCTCTGTTCGAGAAGCTTGTACCTTGCCATGGATATGCTTCATTAAGCCCTCAACATCATCATTGCCTTCAATGATGTCATTGATCATCTTTGAAGCACTGGCCCCGCTGACATCGCTAAATACGCTACTGAGCTTAAGGTTGCAATCTTCCAGAATTTTGATGACCCGATTCTTCTCCGAAGAGATCTCCGCTACGATTTTCTTTTTATATCGTACAAGATCTCTTAATTCCCTGATTTCTCGGGGTGGAATGAAACTCCCCTTTAGCAAACCGCTGAGCAACAACTTGCTTATCCATCGGCTATCCTTCTTGTCCGTTTTATGTCCCGGAACATTCTTGATGTGACGGGCATTGACCAGAATGACTTCGAAGTCCTCTTCCATGATATTATAAATTGGCCTCCAGTAGATCCCCGTACTTTCCATGGCAATGTGTGTAACCCCTTCAGATTTGCACCAATCTCTTAACAATTTCAAAGAACGTGTATACGTGTTAAATTCTCTTGTCTCAAAGTCAGTGTCATTTCTCCTTATTGTGGCAACCACTGTCTTTTGATGAACATCCATTCCACAACCGCAATGGATCACCTGATCAAATTTTACTTGCTGTTCCATAAATATTTTGTTTGCTGGAACAGCAAAAATAAATATTCATCCGCGGTTTGTATGTCTTGGCCTTATGGGTATTTCCATTGTCCATTTTCAATTCCTTTCATTGTCCATTGTCAATTGTCAATTGTCAATTTTTTTTGTCCACCAGTCCACTTGTCCACTGGTTCACCGGTCCACTGGTTCTCCTACCTGTTATGTCTTTTATTTACATCCTTCTTGAATTCAAGCACCTCCGGGGTCTGCCGTTTTGTGACATCGATCCGTTTTCCGGGGTCCATGGGTTCAACAAGTTCGTTCTTCCCGTAAATGAATCTGTCGCGTGAAAATTCCGACGCGACCAGTTCTTTTGTGAGGAATATCGCCTCTTTCGGACAGGCCTCTTCGCAATCGCCACAGAAGATACACCGGAGCATGTTGATTTCGTAAACAGCGGCATATTTTTCTTCGCGGTAAAGGTGTTCTTCGCCCGGTTTCCGTTCCGCTGCGATCATGGTAATCGCTTCGGCCGGGCAGGCCACGGCGCAAAGTCCACATGCTGTGCACCTTTCACGTCCTTTGTCATCACGTTTCAATACATGACGTCCACGATAGATTTCCGGGAATTCACGCTTTTTTTCGGGGTACTGTATCGTTGTTTTCCGGCGGAACAAATGCCCAAAGGTGATGCGCATACCCTTCAGGATTGCAGGCAGGTAGATGCGTTCCCAGAAGGTCATCTGCTTTTTCGATACTACTTTCGATCGGTCGGTCAGCGGAGTCATGAATCTTTGTTCGTGGGTTTCTTTGTTCCCGTTCGTTTATTGTTTCAAAAGGCTGAAATAGGACCAAGAGCCCTTTTCACTTCCGATCCCTAAAATATAATGACCCGAAGGAAAGGTCGTGAAATCAACCTGATAATGTTTCGTAGGTGGCAGTATCATGCGTTTCACCTCCTTACCGTCGCTCGTCAGGATCCTGATCATGTTGAAAATGGCTGATGACGATCCTCCTTCGATGGTCAATGATTCATTAACCGGATTGGGTGAAAGTTTGAACGCACCTTTTTCTGATTTGCCGATTCCGACGGGGTGTTGTTTCACAACGAAATAGAGGGAGTTGACGATGTTGATGTCGTTCCATTCACCGGCGATTCCCAGGGTTCCCGACCCCGATGGCCAGCCTCTCAGGGCGATGGCCGCGGCATCCTGAGAACCTCCAAAATCATCCGGTTCCTTGATAATCCCGGTAGAGGTTCCGCCCCAATTGTTGTAAAATCCGCCGACCGGAGCCCCGTTCCCCGCGCCGGCAGTGCCTTGCCCGGTCCAAAAGGTCCGGCCGGCTCCGCTGTTGGTTCCATCCCAGTTCCACGTTCCTTCCGTAACCTTATCGGTGGCTCCGATCCACACATAGGCAACCCCTCCGCCGTCGGAAACCGAAACATAGGTGACCGGCACCCCGGCCCCATTGATAATTGCATCATAGATGGCGGCCTGCTCCGATTCGGATTCGATTTCCACCAGCGAACCTCCGAGTTCAACCGCACACGCAGCTGCGGCTGTCCAGGTCTTCATCTCCTTGACCACATTGTAATTGACCCCGTTGTAGGTGAAGGTATAAATGTTTGCCGAACCGGCACACGGCTGACCCCAAACCCCGGTCGACGTAAATGCGAGCAGGGCCAAAGAAAAAAATGATACCAGTGTTTTCATGGCTTTAACAATTTAATGGATGAATAAGACACTTCGTTTTGATCCATCATCGGGTGAGCCAATCTTTAGTTTTATCTCAGAGACTGTATAAAATTTACGATTGAACATGATTTATGATTTACGATTTACGATTGTACATTCGATTTCGGTTTAACAGTTATCGATTTTACCTGCTTATTAAAATTACTATTCCCGTGATCAGCACATTAAAAATTGCCAGCGGGATCAGGCTTTTCCATCCCAGCTTCATGAGCTGATCATAGCGAAACCGGGGTAACGTCCACCGGATCCACATAAAGAGAAACCCGAAGATCGTGATTTTCGTGAAGAGTACCATAAAACTTACAAAAGCAAATACATTGGGCGAAAGGCCAAGCTGATCCAGCCCCGGGAAATGATAACCGCCTAAAAACAAGGTGGCCATGACCGCCCCGGAGATGAACATGTTGATGTATTCGGCAAACAGGTAAAATCCAAGTTTCATGCTGCTGTATTCGGTATGGTATCCGCCCACCAGCTCTGTTTCACATTCAGGAAGATCAAAGGGGGCCCGGTTCGTCTCTGCAAAAGCACAGATCAGAAAAATGAGAAAACCTAACGGCTGATAAAAGATATTCCAGTTGAAGCCCTGCTGCTGTGCTACAATCTCACGCAGGCTCAGGGAACCGGTCATCATAACGATGGTGATGATCGCAAGACTCATAGCCAGTTCATAGCTGATCATCTGTGATGAAGCCCGAACCGAACCCAGTAAAGCATATTTGTTATTGGATGACCAGCCTCCGATCATGATCCCGTAAACACCGATCGATAAAATGGCAAAAATGTACAGGATCCCGATGTTGATATCGGCGACCTGCAGGGGGTACGACTGATCCGCCACCACGATGTCGGGGCCCCACGGAATCACGGCGCTGGTAAGGCATGCAATGAGCATCGTAAGTGAAGGCCCCAGGATGTAGAGAAACTTATCGGCAGTCTGGGGCATGAACTCTTCCTTGAAAAAGAGCTTGATCCCGTCGGCCAAAGGTTGCAGTAAACCCCACGGACCTGCCCGGTTGGGACCATGCCGGTCCTGAAACCAGCCTGCAACTTTCCGCTCAACAAGTGTCGAATACATCGCGACTACCAGACTGAGGATCAGGATAAAACTCGCGAGAATTGTCTTGTATATGATTGTTGTCAACATCAGGAGATCTTGTTTCCTATTAATCCGTGCTTTCCATACGCCCTTCGATCGGCCGGATTACCGACGGTTTCTTCAATGTTTCATAATGGTTAACCGAAATTACTGATTTTCTGCTGATCTGCCTTGGCCCCTCAATAATCCATGCGTCCGGGTCTTTCTTTTCGAACCGGCATTCGTTG
>Ga0209099_1004683_pt1 | contig 10234 bp, 4 predicted proteins | sample AD_JPNHW2_MetaG_FD_184430 | JGI IMG/M metagenome (GOLD analysis project Ga0209099, IMG submission 184430) | Active sludge microbial communities of municipal wastewater-treating anaerobic digesters from Japan - AD_JPNHW2_MetaG (SPAdes) (version 2) | ecosystem: Engineered > Bioreactor > Anaerobic >...
TGACAACCACCATCAACAACCAGCCTTTAGCAGGCCTGTCTGATACTATAAGCGCGCTGGACAAAATTACCATCCAGGGTTATGTGGCGGATGTTAATGGGTTTAAATTGACCAATTACCAGGGAATTATAACGCCTGTGGTATACGATAAAGCAACAACGATTGTGTCAAATGGCAATGATGCAGGCTCTCCGCAAGCATTCAAACTTCAGAAGAATATCATTTATAAAGGTAAAGCAAGTGTGATCAACGGGGATTTCAAGTTTACCTTTAATGTGCCAAAAGATATTGCGTATCAATATGGTAAAGGAAGAATAAGTTATTATTCTCAGAATGGCACCACTGACGCTAATGGTTTTTACGAAGATTTTATTATTGGAGGCACCAACAACAACGAAATAACTGATAATACCGGGCCGGAACTTAAGATCTATATGAACGATAACCGCTTTGTTTCGGGCGGTGTGACGGATAAAAACCCCATACTGTTGGCATACCTGAGCGATTCAGCCGGGGTTAATACCATCGGAAACAGTATCGGCCATGATATTTCGGCAGTTCTTGACGGTAATACCGATAAAACCTTTGTGTTGAATGATTATTATGAATCCGATCTTGACACGTATCAAAGCGGTGTGGTAAAATATCCTTTTTCGGACCTTGAAAACGGTGAGCATAAACTTCTCTTAAAAGCATGGGATGTTTATAATAATTCTGCTGAGTCGGAAATTGATTTTGTGGTCGCCGAATCTGCCGAACTTGCTTTGAATCACGTTTTGAATTACCCAAACCCGTTTACCACATATACGGAATTCTGGTTTGAACATAATCAACCCTGCTGTGGGCTGGATGTGCAGATACAGATTTTTACCATAACCGGGAAACTGATAAAGACCATTCAGACCACGGTCGAAACATCGGGTTTCAGAGCAACACCTATTCCATGGGATGGGAGGGATGATTTTGGAGACATCATCGGTAAAGGAGTGTACGTCTATATTCTAAAAGTAAAAAATAGTTCAGGCCAGTTTTCTCAAAAGACCGAGAAACTGGTGATACTGAAATAAATCGCCGATTGACAATCAGTCCTGTCTTATTTTTTTGTAATTTTGTACATTATCAAAAGAATGAAATACCGGATTTTATTTATTCTCTTATTATTGGTATGCCTTGTCAATTCCTCAACCGCCCAGCATGCAGGTAAGGGGAATTTTATGGCGGGTTCGGTATTATCAAGCGGTACATGGTACAAAATTGCCACCGTTGAGGATGGCGTTTACAAACTGTCCTATGCTGACCTCATCCAACTGGGTGTTTCGGGCCCGATCAGTTCATCGGAATTCAGGCTTTATGGAAACGGAGGCGCCTTAGTACCTGAGAAAATTGCCGCATCCCGTTATGACGATCTGGTTGAAAACCCTGTCATGGTTTATGATGGCGGTGATGGATCTATTGATAATGGCGATTATATCCTTTTTTATGGGCAGGGAACAACCAGATGGAATTACAATCCCTCGACCGGTACGTTTGGACATCAGGTGCATTATTATTCGGATACCGCATATTATTTTATCACGTTTGATCTGGGTACCGGCCAACGAATACAGCCATTTCCCCAGATTGACTCTCTACCTGATTTAATAGTGAACACCTATAATGAACATCTGTATCATGAAAACGACTCGTTAAATTTATTGAGATCCGGTAAGCGGTGGTATGGTGAAGTATTTAACGACCTTACAACTAAGAGTTTTGGTTTTTCATTGCCGGATATTTCACTATCAGATTCTGTTTTTGCGGTGGTCAATATGGCTGTCCGGTCTGTACAGAAAAGCGCTGTAGTTTCAAACCTTAACGGAATAGCGGCTTCGGTGGATACCATATTACCGGTAGATGGCAATGTGAATTCGGATTATGCAAAAACCGCCACCATCAGGTTAGGTTCGTTACCTCAGTCGGATACTGTGATCCTGGGTTTATCCTACAGCATGCCGGAAACAAATTCAGCAGCCTGGCTGGATAATATTGAGATTTTTGGATACAGAAATTTGATATACCGCGGGAAGCAGCTACGTTTCAGAAATGTTAAGACCATGGGACAGCCGATAAGCCGTTTTGATATTACCACTATGGCTTCGACGCCCAGAGTCTGGAATATCCGTGATTTTACATCTGTCAGAGAAATGCCGCTGGATATCAATGGAGCAACGGTTTCGTTTAAATCAACTACCGACAGCCTCGGGGAATTTGTTGCTTTTGATGATGATAATACGCTTCAGCCATTTTTGATCGGCAGCATACCCAATCAGAACCTTCACGGATCTGAACAGGCTGAATTTCTCGTGGTAACCCATCCTGATTTTTACATCGAAGCCAATACTATAGCTGATTTTCACCGAAACACGGATGGTATGTCCGTGGTGGTGGCTACTACCACACAGATTTTCAACGAGTTTTCTTCCGGGAAGCAAGATCCGTCTGCTATCCGGGACTTTATCCGCATGTTTTACGAAAGAGGCAAAACCGACTCGCTGCATCATTTAAAATACGTACTTCTTTTTGGTGACGGCTCGTATGACATGAAAAGCCGCCTTATCGTGAATTCAAATTACGTTCCTACCTGGCAAACCTTGAATTCGCTGGTACCTACTTCTTCTTACGTTTCCGATGATTTTTACGCCATGCTCGATTCGCTGGAAGGAGATAACCTGAACGGAAACCTTGATATTGGGGTGGGGCGTTTTCCTGTTTCCAATGCAGAAGAAGCCGCTGTTTTAGTTGAAAAATCATTGCGTTATGGCAGCCGTGAAGATTTGCTGACAGATTCCTATGAAACCGGCCAGGTTTCTAATTACGATCCCTGGCGTAATTCCGTGTCCTTTATTGCGGATGATGAGGACCTGAACCTGCATCTTAAGCAGGCTGAAAAACTCGTCACTCTGGTTGATTCGATGACAAAGAACATTAACGTAAAAAAAATATATCTGGATGCCTATAAACAAAAAAATACACCTTTCGGATCAAGGTATCCTGATGTGAATGATGAGGTGAAAAGGCAGATTCAGAAAGGTACGTTAATGGTAAATTATACGGGGCACGGCGGAGAGTCGGGCCTTGCAGGGGAGGAAGTCATCACCATGGCAGATATTGAGCAGTATGAAAACTATTATTGCCTGCCCATTTTTATTACCGCCACCTGCGAATTCAGCCGTTATGATAACCCTGCCTATGTGTCCGCCGGAGAAAAACTCCTTTTTAACAAAAAGGGGGGCAGCATCGCATTGTTTTCAACCACACGGGTAGCTTATGCACATTCAAACGAGGTGGTGAACCGGAATTTTCTGAAGACAGCTTTTACTCCCATAAACGGCGAAAAAGTCAGATTTGGCGATATGATCAAAAAGGCCAAAAACCTGTGTTCGCTTGGTGTTTATATGCAAAATTTTACACTACTCGGTGATCCCGCCCTGGCTTTTGCAATTCCGGAATACAAAGTGGTTACAGATTATATCGGTGTCGATACAGCATTGTCGTTCAATGATACCATTTTTAATAACAATATTGTTACTGTAAAAGGGCGCATCGTGGACGAATCGGGTAATTTACAAAGCGATTTTAATGGTAAGATTTATCCGGTGGTATACGACAAGCCGGTTTTATGCAATACACTTGTAAACGATCCTGGTGTTAGTAATTATACTACTTTTTATTCACAGCACAATATTTTATATAAGGGAAATGTAACGGTAAGCGACGGCATGTTCGAGTTTTCGTTTTTTGTTTCAAAAGACCTCAGTTTTTCTGAAGGCTTCGGAAAGATCAGTTATTATGCGAAAAATAAGTACCACGATGCTACCGGGGTGCTTGACAGCCTGAACTTGTATAATGAAGGTGATATTGATAATTCTGATATTACAGGCCCTGAAATAAAAGGATACATGGAAGACCTGTCATTTACCGATGGGGGCAATACTTCTTCAGAACCTTTGATGCTATTGTATTTGAAAGACACCAGCGGGATAAATGGTTATGGACTTGGCATTGGCCATGATATTACGGCGGTGCTGGATGATGATTTCAACAATCCTGTTTGTCTGAATGATTATTTTGTGCAGGACGCCGATAAGTATACGTCGGGACATATTTCATACAAGTTTGGTACACTGAGTTATGGTATGCATAAACTAACCATCAGTGCTTTTGACTTATTAAACAATTCCAATGAAACAGAAATCATGTTCAATGTGTTAACTCCCACGGATTTAAGTTTTGGAAAGGTGTTCAATTATCCGGATCCTTTTACGGATTACACCAACTTTTACATTGAGCATAATATGGGACAGGAGGATATGCAACTTAAAATTTCCGTATTTGAGATTACCGGGCGTTTAGCCACTGAGTTGGAATACCGGATTCCCGGCGGATATTACAAACCTTTAGAAATACGTTGGAACGCCTGTAACGCCGGCGGTGTGCCTTTGTCAAAAGGTTTTTATACGTATAAAGTTACCCTGACGGATAAAGATGGAAGGCAAAAAAGCTGTTCCGAAAAATTGATCATTCTGAAATAACCTTTCTTAGAAGTATTATTAAGCATAGTGAATATCAAAAAAAAAGGTTATACAATATAGTTTTAAATAATTCGTTATTTTTGCACTCACTTAAAAATCTTATTATTTCAATGAAAAGAAACCTGTTAGTATTTGCATCCTTTATTTTGCTTGGAACTAGTGTATTTGCTCAAGGCAGCCAGACCAATGATTTACTGAAAAACAAATTAAACACCATAACTACCGCTGTTCCTTTTTTGCTGATTGCTCCAGATGCCCGTGGCGGAGGTTTGGGTGATGCAGGTTGTGCTTCTTTTGCAGATGCTAACTCGCAACACTGGAATCCTGCGAAATATGGATTTATTGACAAAGATTTCGGATTTTCTGTTTCGTACAGCCCCTGGCTGCGGAAACTGGTTAACGATATAAACCTGGCATATTTAGGCGCATATAAAAGAATTAACAAACGCCAGGTGCTGGCTATGTCACTGCGTTATTTTTCATTGGGTAACATCACATTCACGAATGAAACCGGACAGAATATCGGGCAGTATAAACCTAACGAATTTGCGCTTGATGCATCCTATTCATTTAAATTCACCAACGAAGTTTCAGGTGCTATTGCCTTAAGGTACATTTACTCGAATCTCACAGGCGGGATTTATGTGGCAGGTGCTGAGTCAAAAGCCGGGCAAGCGGTTGCCGCCGACGTAGCTGTTTACTATGAAAAACCTATAGAAATAAAAAATATTAATACCACTTTTGGCCTTGGAGTCAATATTTCAAATATTGGAAATAAAATATCTTATACGGAAAATTTGGACCGTGATTTTATTCCGACAAACCTCAGACTGGGCTTAGCCTATACCGTGCTTTTCGATAAAAATAATTCCCTGGGACTTATTGTGGATTTCAATAAATTGTTGGTTCCGACCACACCTTTATATCAACTTGATTCAACAGGAAAATATGTTTATGATGTTGACGGGAATAAAATTATTGAAAAAGGAAAAGATCCGAATGTTGGCGTGGTACGAGGAATGTTTCAATCATTTTACGATGCGCCTGGAGGATTTGGGGAAGAAATGAAAGAAATCAATTTTGCTTTGGGCCTGGAATATTGGTACGCCAAACAGTTCTCCATCCGGGCTGGTTATTTTAATGAAGCATCAACCAAAGGTAACCGTAAATATTTAACCGTCGGCGCGGGCCTACGTTACAGCGTTTTTGGGCTTGATTTTGCCTACCTGATCCCTGTTACACAACGGAACCCTCTTGAAAACACCCTGCGTTTCAGCTTGCTCTTCAACTTTGATAAGGTAAAGAGCAAAAAAGAGAAAGAAAGCGAAAACATCAAGAAAAATGAGTAGGATAGGGTTTGGATTTGATACACACAAACTCGAAACTTCCGCAACATTATTTTTAGGCGGGGTAAAAATTCCCGCTGATAAAGGAGCCACAGGCCATTCAGACGCCGATGTGTTGATCCATGCCATATGCGATGCCTTGTTAGGCGCGGCAAACCTTGGGGATATCGGAACCCATTTCCCTGACACCGATCAGCAATATAAAGGAATAGACAGTAAAATCCTGTTGAAAAAAGTTGTTTCATTACTGAATGAAAAAAGTTTTCAAATTGTAAATATTGACACCACCATTTGCATTGAAAAACCTAAGATAGCCCCATACATCGCTCAGATCCAGCAAAAACTTTCTGAAGTGATAGGTATCCCTGCGTATGACATTTCCATCAAAGCAAAAACCTCTGAAAAACTTGGTTTTATTGGTAGGGAAGAAGGCGTTTCCGCTTATGCGGTGGTTCTTTTGGATTAAATATAGACTGTTAGGCTGTTAGGCCCACGGCGGATTAGGTCCGCTGAAGCGGAAATGTTGTTTTGGCGTTCGGGCATAAGGTTGATATTTGGGAATTTCTCCCTGGGCAAATCCTGATAATTTTCTAAAGATCACATAATAAAAGAATTAAAAAAATAGTAAAAATGAGAAACTATTTTAAAATGTTTTTATATTTGTTCTCAATCTTTAAATTATTGAATACTATGAAAAAAATCTACATGTTCGTAACGTTTTTGTTATTAAGTATTTCCTTAATAGCCAGTCCGGTTTCTATGGAATCAGCGCGGAAAATTGCCCTGAACTATTTTATGCATTATGCAAGCGGGAAGGCTGATTATAACATTTCAAATGTAATTACCAGGCAAAATGACGGAACCAATATTTTTTATGTGTTCAATTTTACCGCGGGTGGTTATATACTGATCTCTGCTGATGATGCCGCTATTCCGGTCCTCGGCTATTCAGAAAATGGCATATACAACGAAAACAACCTGCCCGTGCAAATGGTTGACTGGCTTGATGGGTATGCAGGTGAAATTCAATATATTATTGACAGGCAATTAAGCAACAAGCAAACTGTAAAGGAATGGAATAAGATACTCAGCAATGACTTCCCTGCATCCAAACTTGTTGTTACGCCCTTGTGTTCCACCACCTGGAACCAGGACGGATATTACAATAATACTGTGGAAGCAAATACGGCAACAGGTGTTTACGTGGGATGTGTGGCAACTGCCATGGGACAGATCATGAAAAAATGGGCTTATCCTACAACAGGTGTTGGTACACATACCTATGATGAGGCTACTTACGGTACGCTAACGGTTAATTACGGTTCAACAACCTATAACTGGGCGTCCATGCCACCCAACCTTACATCGGCCAACACTCAGGTTGCAAACCTGTTATATCATTGTGGTGTTGCTGTAAATATGCAATACAGCACCAGCGGTTCAGGGGCATATTCACAGGATGTGCCTGACGCCATCATCGACCATTTCAATTATCAAACTTCAGCAGAAATACAATACCAGGCTGCATTTACCAGCACCGCGTGGTCAAATTTATTAAAAGGCGAACTGGATGCCGGCAGGCCCATATTGTACTCCGGTGACGATGGAACTTCAGGACACGCCTTTGTTTGCGATGGATATAACGCATCCAGCCAGTTTCATTTCAACTGGGGTTGGTCCGGAGTGGAAAATGGCTATTTCGCTATCGGGAGCCTGAATACTTCCAGTGGAAATTTTAATAACAACAATTCGGCAATTATTCGGATCACGCCTCCGTTGGGCGGCCCCATTGCTGATTTTTCTGCAAACACAACCACACCGGCAGTTGGCGGAAGTGTAACTTTTACGGATTATACGACCAGCAGCCCGACTTCCTGGAACTGGACTTTTGAAGGTGGCAGCCCTGCAACCTATAGCGGGCAAACACCTCCAGCAATCACCTATGCAACTGCAGGAAATTACCAGGTTACCTTAACAGTTTCAAATGCCAGCGGAACCGATACCAAAATAAAAGCGCTGTACATCAGGGTTGGCGGAACACCTTCAGCATGGATCAAGCAGAACACCGGTTTTGCAAAGTCTTCACGCGGAATCAGAAATATTTCAATAGCAACTGCCGATGTAGTCTGGGCAGCAGGATACAACGGTATCAGCTCTACCAACCCTTGCCAGGATTATACCAAGACTGTAGACGGGGGAACTACCTGGACACCGGGCACGATTACATTTACCGGGTCCGAAAACTACAGCATCGCGAATTTCCATGCTATCAGCGACCAGGTTTGTTATGCCTGCATGTTCCCATCTGGAGCAAACGGTGGATATATTGTAAAAACGACCGACGGAGGAACCACCTGGAACATCCAGACATCTGCCAATTTTTCAACCAGCTGGGCAGACTTTGTACATTTTTTTGATGCGAATAACGGCGTATGTGTAGGTGATCCTACTTCTTCACCTTATGAGTTTATGATATATACCACCAGTAACGGCGGTACCACCTGGACTCAGGTTCCGGTAGCCAATATTCCCGCACCGGCTGGCGGCGCCGGAGAAACGGCCATCGTGGATCAGTTTGACGCTTATGGAAATACTATCTGGTTTGGCACTTCAAGAGGTAAAATCTATAAATCAACGGATAAAGGGCTTAACTGGACAAAATATCCAAGTGGCTCAACCACATACATATACACCAATGCGCAGGTAACACCTGTTTTTAAAGATGCCACAACAGGTATTGTGATTGGTGTTTATACGGCAGATGGATCCTATGCCGGAGTGAAAAAAACCACCGATGGCGGAGCCACATGGACTGCTATCACACCGACCGGTTATTTCGTGAAAACCCCGAACATTGATTTTGTACCGGGAACCACTTCCACATGGGTTAATGTCTCATCAGGCTATGGGCTTGGTTCATCATACAGCACCAATGATTGTGCAGCGTTTATCAATATCGATACAGGCTCGGTTCAGTATACCTGCGTTGAAATGTTGGATATGGAAACCGGATGGGCCGGCAGTTTCAATGAAAACGCCGCAAATGGAGGGATATACAAGTGGGTAAATCCTTTGACTGTCGGCACAGGTGAGCACAACCAGGCCAACAGCACCATTCAGATTTATCCGAATCCGACCAGCGGAGTGGTCAATATTCAGTTTTCCATTTTTGCATCCGAAAAGGCGTACATCAGCGTTTATAACCTGATCGGGGAAAAGGTGCTGGAAAAGGAATTTGATCCTTCCTTTGAAATGCTTTTACCGCTCGATCTTTCGGGTAACGTTCCGGGCATGTACCTCGTAACTGTTCAGACCGGCACTGAAGTGACCACCAAGCGTGTGATGCTGGCTGACTGATAAAAGTGTAAAATTTTTTCCGGCTTATCTGAAAAACCGGTCATTAAAGTTTACCAGGTAAAGCTTCTTTGTGCTGCGCGTTACGGCGGTATAAAGCCAGCGCAGGTATTCCCTGTTGACCATTTCATCGGTCAGGTAGCCTTGTTCCACAAAAACATGTTCCCACTGGCCACCCTGAGTTTTATGACAGGTCATAGCATAAGCAAATTTCACCTGCAACGCATTCAGGTATGGGTCCTTGTAAATCAGTTTAAACCTTTTATATTTTTCGGGAATATGTGCATAGTTCTCCGCTACCGCGTTAAAGAGCTTGCGAAAATCTGCATTTGGGAGCGACGGCGATTCGGAGTTCAGCGTGTTTAGTAATAATTTAGCATCTATATCTTTCTCTTCCGGATAATCCACAAGACGTATGCTGGCGTCTGCAAAGGTAAACTCATCGGTGAACTGCTCAATTTTCCGGATGCGCAATATTTCAGCAATGTCGCCATTGGCAATGAATCCGGCTTTTGACTTTTTTGAGATCCAGAAATAATTATTTTTTACGATCATGATTTTATCACCGGCGTTTATGTCGCCTTCGCGGAACAGCAATCGTTTTCGGATCTCATTGTTATAAAGGTTGGCTCTTTTGTTTGAACGGCAGATTATGATACTTTCGTGATCGCCTGATCCGCAATAGGCTGAATTCATGGCGTCTTCGAGTTCGGAACCATCGAGGCGGATCACGTCTTTGAAACCTGCTGTCTCAAAAAAATCATGTTTAAATGTTGGAGCGTAAACGAGTTTTCGAATGTGTGTGGCATTAGCGAGAATGCCGGAAGCTTCTTCCTGGCGCACTACTTCGGTCAGCTCGAAACTCTGTACGCTCAGGTGAAAATTACGTTTCAGTTGTTTCTCGTCCAGCGCGGGGCTGATGTCTGTCCCGACAGGCGGCAATTGCGCCGAGTCGCCGACAAA